>Ga0307507_10004294_pt1 | contig 25616 bp, 7 predicted proteins | sample 7_EM_MG_FD_207223 | JGI IMG/M metagenome (GOLD analysis project Ga0307507, IMG submission 207223) | Populus trichocarpa ectomycorrhiza microbial communities from riparian zone in the Pacific Northwest, United States - 7_EM | ecosystem: Host-associated > Plants > Roots > Unclassified | place...
AAGAAAAGAATGTATTCCGGTAGGTTCGTGATTGTATGTAAGATAAGGAGGAAAGGAGGAAAGCCGAAGCTCAACAAATACAGGAAAACGCCAAGACAGTAGGCGACGTCCAATCTACACCACCACAATAGGACTTTAATATTAGATATGTGCCAGGGAAGAAGAATAGCCTAGCTAATAGGCTGTTATAACGGCCACTAGATAGCAAACGGCCTGATAAACCAACTAAGGATATTAAAGAATTCATTAACTATAAGCTGAGTACTTTGGAATACACAGCTAGCCTAGTTAAAATAGAGGTGGATCTACCACTGGAGAACTTATATTTGGAGGAATCTTAGAAGATTATAAAATAGCTAGTAACCTTATAACGTCTAGAAGAAATAAATACTAAGGAATTTAAAAGATTTAAACGGCAAGCGCTAAAGTTCCTAGTGCGTAATTAACAGCTCTTCCGCCAATAGTTAAAAAATGTGCCAATGCAGAGGGTAATTAATAATGAGAATACTTAGCAAGAGATTATTAAGAGCCTTTATAATCGGAGTGGACATTGCGGATAAAAAGGGATGTATTAGAGAGTCTTAAATCGATATTAGTAGCCAGGGCTATAGGATTAGATATTATAGCATATTAAGTCGTGCCTATAATACTAAGGGCGGCAGTTGGGATAGGAAGAAGAAGTAATACACCCCATATAGGAGTCTACTTTATGGCAACAAGTAATAGTAGACATTATATTTATACTAACAACCTGTCTTGGATTCTAATACCTAGCTACTACTTAAGAATACGTGTCTAGATAGGTAGAAGCCCAAGCCCTTTAAAAAAAGGATATAAAAAGCGTGGCAAAGTTCCTCTATAAAGACGTTATCTGTAGATAGGGAGTATTCAGACAGCTTTCTGTAGATAGTAGTGGAGAAAATACTAATATAACCGCTACACTTATGGAGCTCTATAATATCAAAAAGGTTATGGCTTCCGCATATCACCCATAGGGACAAGGCTTAATAGAGCAAGGGCATAAGCCTATAGTAGATACTTTGGCAAAGATAGATAGCTTATAGCTAGATAATCTCCATACCATTTTATAGGCAGATAGAACGACTATCAAGCGGCCTACGGAAATAACGCCAGCAAGAGTTATATATGGATATAAGCATATCCTTCCTATTAAACTCTGCATACCCACTTAGTAAACACTGCCTTAGTAAATAGTTTAGACCACTATAGAGCTACTAGCACTTTATGCAAAGCAGTTTAACCAAAGAGACGCAGATATAAAAGAGGCTATTACACACACGAGACAACTAAGGGTAATAAATAAGGAGTACTTTAATAACACCCATTGCATTCACTAGGACGGATTTAAGGTTGGAGATATAGTCATGCTCTATAATACGCAGCTTAAGCAAGATTATTCTAGCAGTTATAAGTTAGATCCAAAATGGCTAGGCCCGTTCCGTGTATATAAAAGTCACCTGTATAAAGGATAGTACTTAATTAAGGATCTTAACGGCACGCTATTCCGCGACCAAACTCCAGGGAATAGATTAAAGAAGTTCTACCAGTAATAGGTATCTAAAGTCCGCCAGGAAGACCAGCTTAACTAGTTAGGTAGAACTATACTATAAGAAATAACAGCAGAGCCAGAGTCTAAGGAAAATATAATATAAAAATCCACCTATATCGCAACGCTGCGTAGTTTAAGAAGTACATATTCTAGAAAGATTGTTTAACAGAACTAAGTATAAAATATTTAACTAGGGGATAGTTAAGTTCTAAAGTAGGGGAGGGGACGTTAATAACAACCACGTAGCCTATTTATTTATTCACTATATTTCCTAAAGCTCTTTCTATTTCTTATTTACCTTTTAGCCATAGGAATCTAATACGTGTTAACAGTAAGGTAAGGGCAGAAGAATGTTTGCGCATAAATACCTAGATTTGTTCACTGCAAAGATATCAGTTCCGCTTACCGCCTTCACTAAGCTAATAACAATTTTCCATGCCGGGTATAGAAAATCATGATTGGTCTATTTAGTAGTTAGAACCAGTAGAACTCTACACTACTACCTATATTTAGTAGACCATTATAATTAGGAACCCTATTTAGAAATCCGCCTTCTTACCCTTAAATCTTAAAGATAGTTATAATTAGCTAAAGCGTAAACCAAACAGAATTAACAATAGTATGTTTATTATATCTTTATTAAGTAGACCGTTAGTACTGTATAAAGGAGCTAAGCGCCAGATTAGTGACGTCCTTGTAGAAGTTAGAGGCTTTGCAGTTAATTGGCATTACGCAGTGCTCGTCCAAATCTATAACGAAATTTTGCTCTCTCGGGAAAACTACGCAGATACTGCTAGTATAGTAGTCAATTTCATTAATAATAATAGTGGGCTGCAGGCATCTCTAGGAAAGGACGCGTTTATGTTAATCTTTAGGGATATCTCTAACGTTAGTAAGATGGCTAAAGATCAAAAAAACTAGTGCAATAAAGCTAGAGAACCCATCTAAAAGGCCTAGGAACAAGATGTCCTTAATAGACCGCTTAAATACGCAGCCTTCTATAACTTCCTCTCCGTCGTCTAAAAGCTCACAGTCCATCTACTTCCTAAAGTCACAGCAAGAGTCAATAAAGCGCTAGTTAAGAGGCTCGATTATCTAGGACACGGCATTAAAACTACCACTTAACTACAGCTAGCCGATTTTGCGCTTGCGCCTATAAAGTCAGAAAGGGCAATATCAGACCAGGTGGTAAATAAGTATAGTTTAGGGAGACACTTAACTAGCTTCCTTGTTCCAAATAAGGACCTACCGCTAAGAAGTAGGAGATTAACTACAGTAGGACTAGAAGTCACCAATGTTAGAATTAAACAAGTAGGAGAGAGCTTAGCTTTTACACTACAAACACATTTATAATATGCTTCCGACGTAATAAATCTATTAGCTTTTTAGCCATTAACACCTATTTAAGGAGGAGGCGTTAGTATTATGCCAAGCCCGTCTTAACAAGGATTACCTATATCAGTTAACTCGCCTTTATCTTCTATAAATAAAAGTATTCTTACAGCTAGAACGCCTATTGGCTCGCCCCCACGGCTGCCAGTATCCTCTTTAAGAAGGAATCCAAGAAGAGAGCTAACGGTTACTTACCCAGAAGTAGGAGGGCTAGGAGTAGAATTAATATTTAATAAAAACGTTATTAAGCCTGGAGATGATAAGGAGTATATTAAGGAGACTATAGATATTATAGCAATACTCCGTTTAAAATAAGGGTGTGACTGCAAAGATAACATGCCAGCTTATCTTAAAGCGTCCCTAAACCAAACCACCAAAATCAAACCAACCGAGGTTATAAAGCTCTTGCGCAGTTAGCATAGGGCGGCTAGTTCTAACCCAGAGATATATAAGGTCTGCTAGATGCATACGCAAGCCATAGGAGGACGTATAGGTTTGGCAATAAAGGGTTTAAACTATACCGCACTATACCATAGACTCCGTTTAATATACCACGCTTGCAATTATCTTGGTATTATAAAAACAGATCCTACTACGTACTCCTAGTTCAGAAAAGCTTATAGACCTCCAGTTCTATCTAACTCCTTAGGACCGTACAAGTTCATTCACAATTTAGCACTAAGGTTTTCCTACAATAGAGGGGCTTTGCTTAATCGGATGCTGTCACCAAACAACTAAGGTGTATGGCAGCAAGACAGATCCGTGATTTCAAACATATTTGAATAGTAGTATAATTCTAGCATTTTAGTAATAATCAATAAAGAAATACGTATATACCGTCATTACTAGCGTCTGATTAATGAACGGCTAAATTACGGATAGTTAAGAATAATGGTCCACGGTCTCTGCTAGTAGCTAATAAGACAAGATCCTAAGTACTACTATCTCTATTACACTCTTAGGCCTAATAGCTGGTGGCGACTTATCTCCTATCCCTATTATGCGAAGTTCGCGGTTAAGGGAGACTCCACAGCTTTCTGTTACATTAACGTAAACATTCCTTCTCTTATAGAGAGCGGGCACGGTGCTGATATGGTTTAAAGAAGCGTTTCTCTAGATAATAAGACTGAGGACAATTGCACGGTCATCCTACCTAGCATATATTATCACTTGGAGTCGTGGTAGGTAGATCTTAAAGCGCGAGGATTAACTAAAGGTAATAGATTCGTATATAAGATCTCAGATTAGGACTAGACCACTAAAGACATAAAAAAATACGTAACCGACTAGGTAGCTTAGCCGTGCGAAAAAGGAGATATGCGTATAACTATGCCATACCTTCCTTATAGGGCGAAAGGACCTTTAACTAGGACCTAGCGAACAATACTACTATGGTTTATTGGCGTTTAGGACAATCATAATAACCTTAAGGTTATAGAAGGAGGAACCTGGGCAAAGCTAGTAGATACTTACTAAGACTTAAAAGCGCCGCCCCGTACACTATATAGATATGCCAACCTTTACGGCGCAATCCTATATCGCTTCCCTGCGGTAGTTAAACTTATAGCTGCCAGCGCCTTGTCTAACGCCCTTCTGGGTAGATAATAATAGGACTCTCTAGCGGTAATTTAAGATCGTAATCTTCTTCTAACTAGTAATTAGAACGAAGTTGCAAAATAGATGCATTCCTACTGTCTTAAAGCTATTAAAAACTATAAGGATGCGTTTTAGATTATACGTATAGCTAAGATAGAGCGCTTTAACAGCCGCTTGTACTTCTACTGTGTCGACAATAGAATTAACCCTTTAACTATTGTGGTAGATCCAAGTAGAGTGCCCCCTGTCGTTACAGAAGAATAGAGTTATGCGGAGTTGCCTAAAGAGTTATGGGATAGAACTAAGCAAATAGAAAGATATAAAAGAGTAAGGTTATCTAAAAGCCACCTGTCTAATGTCGCTTGTACTGTCCAACCAGGTGGATGAAAGCGGTCTTATTTAACCAGAACAGAGTCTCCTTACTTACCATCTCGGGTTTGTAGCAAGGGTAAGGAGCGCATGCGGTTACCTGCTGCGCCTTTATTTCAAAGATAGGGAGTTTTGGAGTTTTAGAGGTCGTTAGGGGACAACGACTTAGGCGGGGGAGGTATGTGGTTGGGTAAGTTAGCCCACTACATTCAGTATCTAATTTGGGTATGGTTTTGGGAGAGTATAGGCCTCCTATAAGTATATAGATTGGCCTGCGGCCTTAGAGTCTTTAACAACTCGGACAGGCTCGACGGATAGTTTAGGGGGACACAATATACTCTTTTCTCTTGTTCTTACTGACTGCTTTCCTACTGATTTCTACTGACTAACTACGACCGACTGACAGACCGACAGTACACTGACTTCTCGTCTGGAGAGAGACCTTCCCTCCCACAATATTGCTAAGGTCTGCTAAAGCTAGTTAGGGGGAAAATCTTTCTATAAGGATCTTTGCCTTCTCATTATTATCTCTTATAGCCAGTAATTTACCTAGTCTTTGCAGGGGCGGAAGGTATAGGTCTTTTACTAGACGTCCCAGCTTTCTTTTTACCTATTTTGCCATCCTCCAAAGACCTTTATTGTGGGGGAGGCTCGGGTTAGTAGTATGCTTATTTATAAACCGTCTCTAGCTATTCCTTACTTCTTTTTTTAGGGTATTCTTTAACTGGTTTCTTATGTCTTTATATTATCTCTCGTCTTTAGGATTATAGCTGCTTATATATTTTCTTCTTGCTTATTATTGGCTGGCGATAAGAGCTGCGTATTATACAGACCATATATACCGCGTATAGGGGCCCAGTTATAAGACCGGGCAGTGCTCTTTTAGCCCATTTTTAATTACTGCCTAGATCCTTTCTAGCCTTTAGTCAATTTCCTTAGGGGTAGCTAATAAGCCTCGCTTATTTAATATCAGGTGGATTTCTTCTAGGTCTTAAAGTTATTGTTTAACTATATTAAGGAAGCTGTCTGTCTTAAGCTTTCTTATTGCGTACCTTTTGCTATTTAGTTACGCCTTAATATCCAGATCTAGCTATATCTAGATAGGGATATGGTCTAAAGTAAGTGCCCATTTTTCTTTAGGGTTGCACCTTTTAAGTCTCTAGTATAGGCCTTCGTCCATAAATATAAGGTCAATTATACTTCTGGCGGTACCTTATTACCATATAATTGCTCCTAGGGGGGTAGCTAGCTTAAGGCCCTAGGTGTCTATAGCTCTTAATAGGCACTCTGCCTATTATTTAGCAGCAATATGGATACCCCCCTACCGCGGGTAGTAGAGGTTTATATCTCCTAATAGGATAGACTCTATACCTTTAGTCCCTAATAAGCTTATTACCAATATAATATTCTCTATTTATAGGACCCCTTTAACCTTAGGGTTATATACATTAATAATCTATACCGGTCCCCTATATATCTGGATTATTATAACTGCAATATCTAGGTTAACTGCCTGCTATAACTATAAGGATAGGCTGATAGCCTTGCTAATTATAAAGCACACGTATATAGCTGCTTTTAGTTTATATAGGAGCTGGAATCCTTAGGGGCAGTATGTTAATTATATATAGGCATTATAATACAGCTCTTGTATAGCAAGGATATAATATTTCTCTAGGTCTAGGCTATCTAGTAAGGGCCTTGCGAGATAGTAGTTTATATTGCCGCAGTTGTACTATATAATGGATAGGTAGCGGATCCCCAGCAAGGGTTCTTTACCTCTCCTTTATTTCTTACTTCTTCTGTTTCTACTTTCTCTAGGACATTTAGAACTTCTATCTCTTATATCTACACCCTAGTTACTACTTATTTTATATAGAGCTTTCCATTCCCGTATCTTGTGTTCCTACTAGCGCTTCTATATCTAAATCTGTTATTATCTCCGGTTCTTCCCCTATTCTTACTAGTTAGCTATATACCCTTTAAGAGTTGGCTGTAAATATTATATTTGCCGTATTAAGTCTAATTCTTAATTGTCCTGGTCTTAAGCTTGCTATAGCTGTCTATAAGGGTCTTCCTACAGGGCGTCCTTTCCCTTATATCCCTATACAGTCTAGTAATATTGCGCAGCGTCACTTCTAGCCTATTAAGGCTTAGGATGGCTGGCCTAGCCCCCTAGTATTAAAGGTAGGAAACGCTAGAAAGGCACCTGCGCCCCCCTAGCTTATTACCTATTGTTTCCATTTATATAACCTAGCGTATAGTTATTCCCGCAGCTATTAAGCCCTTGCCTTCCATCTCCTGTATTTAATATAGTCTTCTCTCTCCCACGCCTTATATGTGCTTTAGTAGCAGTTTGCGTATTTTATTTAGTCTTAATTTAAGTAGTGTCTTATATTATAGGGGCCTATATAGTGGCCGCAGCATACCTGTACTGCGTATATAGATTAGGTGTGTCCCTATTATATATAGTAGTAGCATTATTCTAGGCGTAGTCTATAGTTATAGAGCCTTATATTGTATATAAGGCTGTTTATAATTATTCCTTTCTAGATAAGAAGTTTTGCATTCCTGGTATATATGTGCTAATAATAAGGGAGCTATGTGTTTGTCTAGCGTCTCCCTAGCAAGTCTCTGGCGACCCTTATATCCTCTTATTATTCTTATTATTTGCTTAGTTTATATTTTTCTATTAAAGCTATTAGATTTGGGTGATCTTAAGTCCTAGTATAAGGCGTTCCATTTATCTTACTATCTCCTATATAATTACTATATTGTCCGCTTAGCATCCCTTTTCTACCCTAAGGCTTATAGAAACCGCTAGGACTTTAACTAGGTAGTCCTTATAGAGTACTTTTATATTAATACGCTCTCCTAGCCTATCTCTTACCCTTATGGCTTATTCCTTTGCCTATTAGTCCTTTAGGGTAACTCTAATATCTCTACTTCTAAGGTGTTAGACTGTAATAGCGTTATAGACCTCTTTATAAATCTCTATAAGGACTTCTATTTCTAATTATCCCCTAAGTCCCTCTACTTTTTCTATATTTGGTTATATTATAATTATATACCCGGTTATTATCTTAAGGGGGTTAAGTTCCCTATACTATAAAAGCGCAGCTATGGCAGCCTAGGTGCGGTTCGCTAGTAAGGGAGGTTTTTATTTATTTTTAATTTTACTTAGCTATTAGAGGATTTAATTAAGGGTTTGCTAAAGGGGCGCTTAAGGTTTACTAGACTAGCGGAGCTATTCTACTAGCTATGTTAGATTATTATAGCTAACAGTTACTCCCCTACAATTCTAGATACTAGACGCGTCTAATAGGCTTTATATTTTATTAGATGCCTTCTTAATAAAGGTATTTCTGCTTTATAGTGTGGTATTCGCCCATCTTTATTGTGGAGGGCCATTGCTAGACATGGTTCTGGCGGTCGCGCGCGAGTGCAAACCACCGTTGTTTGATATGTGCCTCCCCTACGATATATGCATCTCAGGGGGATTCTCTGGGTGTTTTTTAGGGTTCTTTTAGTTGGTTTTAGTCTTTTTGGGCTGGGTGCAGCAAGAGCTCCAGAGTTAAATACGTATAGTATTACCCACGTTTTTTTCAAAGGCATATATTAGACTATTGTAGTTATTAGTAGGATATCTAGTACTATTCGTACTAAAGAAAAACGGAAAACTTAGACTATGTATTAACTATAGATAGTTAAATAGCATTATATAAAAGAATAGATATCCTTTACCCTTAATTAGCAAAATTTAGAATAGGATTAGTAATGCATAAATCTTTATAAAGATAGATCTGAAATAGGCGTACTATTAGATTAGGATTAAGGAAGGCAATAAATAAAGGTGACCACTATTTATACACCCCCTAAATGATATACGTATACCCCCTAATTAATACGCATATACCCCCTACCTTATTTAGTTTAGATACTTCCTTAATAAGTTAGAACATCACATGCATTTAACTTGTTTACGCCTATATCGCGAAAATTAAAGTACGCGCTATGTAACTTTTATGACTGCAACACTATAATTAAGTCTTAATTTTAGTTATAGTATAAGTAGTAGAGTCTAATTTAGATTTAGAACGCGCTAAAGGAGCCCTTAGCAAAGTCCTCCTAAAAGGGTAAGTCCCCTAGGCCTTTATAAGCCTGTTTAATATTACCGCTAACACCTAGTAAGTTATCTATAGTAGTATTTTAACTTCCTACTACTCTTACTATTAAAAACATTACTAACCTACTCCTAAGTTAATTAATTGGATTACGTAGTGCTTTATAAGGCGTTACGTAAACTAATTTAGGTGCTGCTACCTCTGCTTAATGTCTATAAGCTACCTCCGCGCCTATAACCGCGCCTACGCCCACGCCTACTCCCGCGCCCAGTAGGAGTATAATTAATATTTTGCTTAAATGCTAAGGGCTCTTTATAAGTAGATCTGTTAATAAGGTTGGCAATTATAGACCTAGTTATAGAGCTAATTAGCTAACTATAGCGACACTCTATAATTATAGGTTCTTAAATACAAAGTAGAGAATTAATAGGTGGACTAGGAGGAGGATCTAATTATAGGCAATTAAACTACTAATACTTATTAATTTTAGTAAGCTAGATTATAAGGACAGATATAGAGCTTTAGTAAAGCTGTTAATATATTATATAGCAGTAAGGCAGGCTGTATACTACAGTCTACGCTCTACTATAGATTAACTAGTAATTAGGTGATATTGCAAGCTTTAATTAGGCCTTAAGGTAGCAGAGGCACTAAGGCGTTACTTAGTGTAGTATATCTTCAAACTTTAGCTCACAAACGTTATATGGTGTGAGGGCGCGAAGAGGCTTTAGGGAAGATTTGAAGGAACAATATAAATTCTATCTAATCTAGGGGTATATAGCTCTTGCTAAGTACAAGACGTTACGTAAAGAAGAGAAAGGAATATAGGAAACTTGTAACTAAATATTCGGGGTCTTAGCAGTAGACGCGTAGGCACAAGCCTACGTGGATTTTAATAGGTTTCGACCAAATTCCATTATATTAGTGGAATTTGGTGGAATTCGATCAAGTCAGCGGAATTTGGTAGAATTTGATTGATTTGGTAGAATTTGGCAGAATTTAATTAAAGCGTCGGAACTTATCTATTAAGTGTTTTACCGAGATATTTCTTCTATAACTAGGCTAGTCCCGTTACATATAGGGGGCAATCTCTCTGCTTTACTAGGCTAATTATATAGTAATTTATCTTGTTCTTAATAAGGTTTTTAATATTTCTAACTATGTTAAATAAGTTGCTAGTATACTAACCTTTTTATACACTTTAGAAACCGGTATATAAAAAGCCGTGCTATAAAAAACATTTCCTTACTTATAACGCTAACTAAAATAACTTTTCCTAAGGTTTTATTGTGGCTTAAGGGCGCGTATATAAAATTAAAACGTTTCCTTTAGGTGTCTAGCAAGTTATAAATAACCTCCAATACGGCCACTACTTATTACATAAGTAGTTAGTAAGCTGTTATTAATTACAATAATCTTCTATAATCTTATTCTAGGCAGTAGTAAATATATCTAAAGTCTTTTAGCTATAGTAATTGACCTAGCGCTTTATAAAGTTATTGCAATACTTTTACACCTCTACCTTTTCCTTATCTAATTAATCTGCCCTTATTACCCAGCTTTTCTATATATACGTAAGGACGTTCTTAATAACGTGCTATAGATAAAGGAGTTAAGGAACTAAAGGGAAGTACGTGCATAGAGCGTTCTTAAGAGCCAACTCCTTATTGGTAATTACCACCTTTAGTATTTATATTATATTAATAGTAGAGTAAGTAGATCTGTTAAATCGCGAAGTTATAATTGGCTTCTATTTTACCTAGTAGGAAATAATAAGCAAGCTTAAAGTTCTACCCCATATTACTAACTCCTACTATATATAAAAGGACATCTTAAATCTATTTATTTTATAGGTATAATTAATAAGTAGAATGTTAGGATTCTTCTAAAAATACTTAAGAGACTTAGGATAAGTAAAGAATAAGTATTTAACGTAATTGTAATTGTCTTCTTTATGCACGAAATAGTATTTTAATTTAGGATTGCCATTATCGCCATACTCGCCAAGTGCTTTAAGCAACGCTTATATAGGTAATAGCCTACTAAGCAGCTTCTTCTTGTTTACTTACCGTTTGTTATAGATATCCTAAAGGGTAATTATAATGTCCTTTTTTAGTAGATTTGTAAATATTCTGCTTAGAGTAATACTGCTAGCTATTATATTAGCAATCATTTAATTTATCTCCTTTATACGCTGTTGGAAATATAGTAGAGCTTTAGAATGCGCAAGTGCTTTATAATTATAAGTAGGATTCTATATATCTGTTAGATAATCTGTATTCTCTAAGGCGTGGGACACGTGCACGAGTCACGTGCACGGGGCACGTGCATTGTAAATCTCTTCATAGAGCCCTAGGGGCCCTAGGTTAAAACATCGACATTAACCACGATCAAGTTACGATACAAGATCATCAATCTATCAACCTATTGCATTAATGAACCCCTCTACACGAACTTCGTGACAGTTATGAGCCCGGTCCGCCGACTCAAGAAGCTAGTCAGCTATTATTTAATCATTTAAAGAAATTCTACCTCATCATTAGACTCTGACACCTTATCGTTAAGACGCAGACTCTGACAGAAATACTACCTCAATTGTCACAGGACGAGATTCCACGAGATTCCACCTTAATTGTCAAAGGACGATTCTGATGACAAGGATGATCCTGACGACAAGGACGATCCTGACGACAAAATACCATCTCAATCCCTCCTTTGCCTATCAGTCAAATGACTCCACCGACGTCGAGCTCGTCGACGACGATCATCCTCAATAAGTTAGAAGACTGGGAGCAATGGCTATAGCAACTCCGAGCCCTCGTAGATCAGCGAATTTGGGCCCACGTTGACCTAGATGGTGCAGCACCTTAACGAGGTCTACTATAAGAACCAGCCTATCCAGAAGTTACGGACTTTAATGAGAATGCAACCTTATATACACAGCTCTTGACGAATTAACAGAAATCATACAAGAATAGCAGACGATACTATAACTAGGACATAAAGTATTTCCTAAGACAGGAAGATCATCTTCAACAGATCCGCACCTAGATTATATCTATAGTATCAATTTAGAAGAAGCTACTGCTTAACCCTTCCTTAACAGTTAAAGAATGGCTATCTCGGCTAAAGGAGAATATAGAACCTACCTCGTCGTTCATTAGGAAGAAGGTATAATACCAGTATATAAAAGCCCTTAAGGGGTTCAAATAGTTATTAAAATTAAACCAATGGCTAGATTAATGGGAACACGCAATATCCCTAGGAGAGAAGTACAAGATCCCTTAAATGTCCAATAGTATCTGGCTTTAAGATTTGGCAGAAGTTATTCAACCTTTTAGCGACGCCTACTATATAAAGTATACTACCGAGTTAAATAACCCTTAGAAGTTAAGATCTTCTAAATACCGCAGAGTAGTAAAGGAGCTGCAAGAAGGACTTAAAACACCCTTAAAGAAAGCCAATACTACTATAAGAGGCAGTACCTTTAATGCAGACTTCGCAGAGCAAGCCACTAAGGATCACTCTAATACTACTAAAGGTTCACAAAGAGGAAAGGCCTTAGCACGTAATAGACGCTTAAAGAGAGCCGGGACACTAGTGGATAAGGAGACGTCCTACAAGAAGCCAACACCCAAGTGCTTAGCGTGCGGAATATAAGGACACTCCCTACGGGACTATTGGTGTTTATTTAAAGACAAGAGACCTATAGGAGTTATAATAGGAGATGCGCGCATCAATAGGGCACTAAAGAAGGTAGAAAAGAATAAGAATCTTACTAACCAAGTTACAAAGATTAGACTTAAAGAATAAGAAGACGAGGCCTAATAACAATAGAACAAGAGCTAGGAAGTTAAGATTAAGGGAGAAGCTAATACAATATTCCTAGAATTATATCACACCGGTTAAACCCATCCACTAAAGCTATTAACTATTCTTAACTTAGGAACCACTCTCTATATCTTTAATAACCTCTCTTATTTTTACAATTTCAGGAAAGCTCTAAGACACAAATATATTACCGCCGGCAGCTCAGAAGTGCCTATACTAGGCTACGGTAATGTCACTATCTAAATCACAAAACTAGACAAGAGCAAGGGAACCCTACGTCTTAAGGACATTGCCTTTTATACGGACTTCAATATAAATCTAGTGTCGTTCCGTCTGCTTCAAAAACGAGGGTTCTACTAGAATAATAAAGGAGACAACAATCTTCTAGTTCGGAAGGATAATACGATCCTATATTAAATGGAAGAACGTCACGGACAACAGACTATTAAATACATCCAACCAGGAAGTCAATTAGCGTTTAATATAAGCCAACTGCTACGCCGCCAACGGAAGCGCAGAGCATTGTTAAGAGACGCTTATCTAGATTCAAAAGGTAATATATATCTATAGCATCTGCGTCTAGGTCATCCAGGACCTATAAGCCTTCATTATTTAGGTCTTAACGCCCTAGGAGTCAAGCTTTAAGGCCTAAAGACAATGGAATATTAATATTGCAGTCTCGCCAAAATCAAGCGTTAGGTCTCAAGAAGGTTCTTAGAATAGAATATTAATAAACCTTATCTTAACCTCCATATTAACTGGACTAACCTCAAGGAAGCGCATGCTAGATTTGTACAAGTTATGTTTATCCACAACACCTTCTTAGGGAGAACCTTCCCGTATTTTATAACAACGCATGGCAAAGAGAAGAAGACACTATAAGTGCTTAAAGATTTCATCCAATGGATTTGTCTAAGGCATAACCTTAAGGTCAACACTATTAGATCAGACAACAAGCTAGGGAGAAGGAGAACTCTTAAATAGCTACAGACCTAAGGGATTACATTCAAGCCTTTAGCGCCTTATACCTAAGCTCAAAATGGTACCGCCGAACGCTCAGGGGGTGTAATCATTGAGAGAGCACGTATAATAAGAATTGCTGCCAATCTACCACACGATCTATAGAAAGAGATAGTTAACTATATAGTCTACCTTCGAGATCGAACGCCACGGGAAAGCAATGGTTGGAAATCGCCCTATAAGAGGTTCTATACCTTCCTAGCCAATAGGTCAAGAAAGCCGCAACTAGCGCACCTAAAAGCCTACGGCTGTAGGGCGTACGCGATGACGTCGGACGCCCAGCTAAAGAAGAAAAGGCTAAGCAAGCTAGATCCGCAAGCCCATATCGGCTACCTTATTAGCTATAACTCTACCAATATCTATAGGATCTGGATCCCACATAAAGGTATTGTCATCTCTACTAGGGACGTCATCTTTAATAAGAAGACGTTCTTTAACGGCAAGCAAACGGACATCTTAAAGGACCTACACGCTAAGTTAGACACGCTAATTAAGAAAATTTAACTCCCTAATACCCTAACCAAGAATAAGGTCCTTCTAGAAGACGACAAAGAAGTATTTAAACCGTCAATTTAAGAGGAAGACGACGACGTCAATAAGCCAATTTAAACCTTTAATAAGTTAGCAGATCTTGAGCTTGCAAGAGCTCTCGAAGATATATATTATACACCACCTCTAATAAAAGAAGACAAAGAATCTCTATATGCCTTTTACGTTAAGTATCCTATAAAGTCAGATGTACAAGGTACTAATTAGGACATCGTTAGCCGAGTAGGAGATAGGTTTCACACTTAGGGGGTATTCAACAACTCTATTAAGGACTTATTTAAGGAAGCCTGCGATAACAGGTTTAAAGACTTTATTACTAAAAGAATCACATTAGCCTATCACGGCGCCTTCTTAGCAGGAAGGAAGTTCAACCTTAATAGTTAACTTAACGACAGCAAGCTAAAATTAGGCAGAACACGCGATGTCAAATTACATAGGAAGAACTTACCTCCGCCACCTTAGTCAATCCGCGACCTTAATACGCATCCTCTTTAAGATTAGTTCTAAGAAGCTTAACGAGCTTACCTCCAATCCCATTATCAAATAAGGTCGTTTTAAGAAACAGATAAAAAGTATATAAAGGGACAGCAGGTCCTTAGCTCAATATAGGTATTTATCTACAAGACGGACAAGTATAGATTTCTCCAGAAATGCAAGGCATAATTAGTAGTCTACGGAAATTAACAGGCCCCAGGAGACCTACCTATAAGAGCTACTATATTAGCTAGTATAACCTTCCAAACACTTATGGCGATCACCGCAAAATTCGACCTGGAGACAATACAGATAGATACAGTCAATGCGTTTATCCATTGCGATCTTGATAAGGTTGTCTATATAAAGCTACCGCCAGGGTTCAATAAAGGAAAGACAGACAAAGTACTGCGCTTAAGAAAAGCCCTATACGGACTATAATAATCACTACTATTATAGCAGAAGAATCTCACAAGCTCGTTAAACAAATTGGGTTTTAAAGAGGTACCTCAGGAGCCATATATTATGCTAAAAGGTGGAATAGTCGTCTTCTTCTATGTTAACGATATTGTCTTCTACTACCAAAAAACAGATAAGAAGAAAGCTTAAGAAGCAATTAAGGAGCTAAGCAAGGAATACTAGATAAGTACCCTTAGCGAGCTAAAATGGTTCCTAGGAATCCACGTGCTATATAATTATAGCTAGAGGCTTTTATGGCTATCCCAGAAAGCCTATATCGAGAAGATAGCTAATTAGTATAAGATAGATCTTATAGGGCGTCTTCCGGACACTCCTATAGCAGAATCTAAACTCCTCCCTACTAATTACCAATTGATCCGTCCAACGCGTCCGTCCCCCAATATAGACCTATTAGTCCGCCCTATATCCCTACCAGCCTCTACAATGCTATATTAGAGAAAATTGGGTTCAGTACTCTATACAGCCACTACAACGCGTCCAGATATTGCGTTTGCAGTATTAAGGCTGGTAAGGTTCAATCAGGACCTAAGCTAAGAGCATTATTAAGCGGCAGATAGAGTCATCCAATACCTATATAGCACGAGAAGCAGAGCAATCTGCTATAGAGGAGATAAGGAAGGAATAAACGGTAGAGGGAGAGATAAAGGAATACGCGATAAAAGACAAGACGACGGAAGAGACGGTAGAGGTAAAGCGCAATTATTTATCTATACCAGCGATGCATTATTCGCGGACAACTCCGTCAACAGAAAGAGCTCGTAAGGATATATTATAAAGCTATTCAGGGGGCCAATCACCTGGAGAGCAAATAAGTAGGGTACAGTTATAATATCAAGCATAAAAGCCGAGTTGTTAGCCCTATTACAAATAGCAAAGGAAGCTATCTTTATTAGTAGGCTGTTTAACGCAATAACGTTACGCCTAAATAAGCCCTTAATTATTAAATGTAACAATACCTAGACGCTCTAACTAATTATAGAAGACACGGCAAAGCTAATTACAAAGCTCCGACACATTAACATCCATTAACACTGGCTACGTTAGGAATACGCAATAAGACGAGTATGATTTTAATAGATAGTAACAAAGAAGATAATCGCCAATGGACTTATAAAGGCCCTGCCCAAGCAGAGGTTTCAAAGTTTCGTTAATATAATCGGGATGGTGGATATTAAGGAGCAGCTGGATAAGAAGAAGCAACTAGAGGACCTAAGGGACGGTATTAGAGCAAGATAAAAGGATTCAGATGAGATTACGGTTTAATTAACTTATTAATGGACACGAGAAGGTGGCTAGCTTTGACCTTAAAGAGCTTAAAGCTAAGGGGGTGTGTTAGATAATCTGTATTCTCTAAGGCGTGGGACACGTGCACGAGTCACGTGTACGGGGCACGTGCATTATAAATCTCTTCATAGAGCCCTAGGGGCCCTAGGTCAAAACATCGACATTAACCACAATCAAGTCATGATATAAGATCATTAATCTATCAACCCATTGCATTAATGAACCCCTCTACACGAACTTCGTGACAATATCTACCTGCTACCTAATTGCTACCTATGTAAGTATAAGTTTAAAAGGGCACCTAGTTATATAAGAGCTAGTATAGTGTCTTCTAGAGGTGTTAATATAGTCGTAACCTTTAGCATATTGTAGCCATAGTTTTCGCATAGTTGGTAGCACCTGCTTGTTAGTTTTAACCAGAATATTAACACCATATAGCCCTACTCTTTAGTAAACTTATAGATATTATTAAGCGCAAGCTTTTAAGAGTTGTACAGCTTTAATAAAGGTGGATTAAGAACTATAGTGGATATAGGGAAAGTTAAGGCAAATGCGAGGTATTAGGTATGGACGCGCACTTTAATTTTCGCGACTTGGATGTAAACAAGTTAAACATATATAATATTCTAACTTGAAGTGGAAGGATCTAAGCTTGTTTAGGTAGGGGGTATGTGCGTATTAATTGTGGGGTATACGTGTATCATTTAGGGGGTGTATAAATAGTGGTCACCTAAATAGAAGGTAGTTTTAGGTTAAAGGAAGGACTATATAAGCCATTAGTTATATAATTTGGGCTTATAAACGCACTAGTAACGTTCTAAAAACAAATTAATAATATGTTAGAAGAACGCCTTAATAAATTTGTTATAGTATACCTTAATAATATTATTATCTATTTAATAAGTAAGAAAGAACATAGAGAATATATTAAGTAGGTCTTAAAGAGACTATAAGAAGAAAAGATGCTGGTAGTAATTAAGAAATACGAGTTCTTTACTAGGAAGACTAATTTTATTAGATTTATTATTAAGCTAAGTAAAATCTATATAGATCTAAGAAAAGTAGAAGCTATAGTAAGATAGTAAGAATTAGAGAATATTTACCTAGGATCTAATCCTTAAAATCTATTAACTAAAGCTAGACATAGTTGTAGAAATAGATGCATTAGACTTTATATTAGGAGTATACTATAGCCAAAAGATAATACCACCAGAGTTAAATTATAATATCTATAATAAGAAGTTGTTAGGAATAGTTATAGTATTTAAAAAGTAGAGAGTATTCTTATAAGGCATAGAAAAACTATTTATAGTTAAAACGGACTATAAAAACCTAATAAGGTTCCTAATAATAAAAGAACTTAACTATAGATAAGTTAGATAGGCAGGGATACTTACAGAATATTATTTTAAAATTTAGTATATTAGGAGCACTAAAAATATAAGAGTAGATGTATTTAGCAGGAATGTAGAACTGTAAAACAATAAGAAGCTATTAGGAGTAATATTACATAAAAATAAGGACGGATTAATTAGGTATAATTATTCTAAGATTATAGTAATATAAGAAGAAAGTTAGACATATAAGGCGCTAGAGAGCAAATAGTTATAAAAGATCTAAGATATATAGGATAAGAGTCTAGATTTAGAATAATATAAGTACTAAAAGGCAACGTATATACTAAAATTAATAGCAAGGGAGTTTGTTAAAGAATTCTATAAGGGAATAACTTAAGGATATAATGGAGCTATAGGATTAGTATTAAGACTTTAGAAAGAGTATATTATTTAAGAAATCTAAAGACTAGTAAGATAAGTTATAAAGGAATATCTAGATTGTTAAAGAAATAAACTAATAAGATATAAGCTATATAGAGGGCTATAACCTATAGAGGTACTAGAAAGACTATAGGAGGTTATATTATAGGACCTTATTATAAAGTTACTAAGGTTAAAAGACCTTATTACTAAGTAGGATTATAGCACAATCCTTATAATAGTAGATAAGTTAATTAAGTAGGGCTACTTCGTAGCATATATAGAAGAAATCTTAGTAGAAGATGTGGCTAGAATCTATATTAAAGAAGTATTTATAAGACACGGAGCACTAATAAAGATTATATTAGATAGAGATCTAAGATTTATAGCAGTATTTTAGAAAGCATTTTTTAGCAGAATAAGGGGTTCGCGTAGTAATATTAATAGTATATTACTTATAGATAGACGGTTAAATAAAAAGACTAAACTAACGTTAGAATAGTACTTAAGATATTATATTAATTATGCACAGAATAATTAGGTATTGTTATTACTAATTATATAGTTTATATATAATATAATACTATAAAAAGAAATTAATACGTTACAAACTAAGAATATTACTATTACTGAAATAAGTAAAGAAAATAAGTAGTATAGCTAAGTAAAGAATGGAGAACTTAATAAATCTTTATATACACCTTAAGGAAATAGCTAAACTAGTATAAAAAAGAATAAAAAGGTACTATAACGCTAAGAGATTTAAGGGACTAGATCTTAAGGAGGGGGACAAAGTATAGCTACTATATAAAATTTTTAAGAGTTAACAACTAAGTAGGAAGTTGGATTACGTTAGGCTAGGACTATTTATAATTAAAATAAAGATTTTGGAAGTTATATATAGACTTAACTTATTAAAAAAGATACAAATCTACCCTATATAGTATATTATAATACTAGAGCCAGTATACGGGAATATTAAGCCACTAGTCTATAAGGTAGATATATATAAAGGTTAAAAAGAAAACGAATAAGAGGTTTTAAAAGTTATTAGTTATAAGGACATTAATAATAAAATATAGTATAAGGTTAAGTATAAGGTTAAGTAAATAGGATATAATAAAACTACTTAGGAGCTACTAAATAGCCTTAAAAACGCTATAAAAAAGGTGTAGGAGTATTAGAGGAAATTAGGTTAGGTAATATTAATAAATAAGGATTACTAAAGAATAAGTTACCTAAGGGGGACCTAAGAGGAGCAACTACTATATCACTTGGAGTTATTTCTATCCCTAAAAAACATAAATCCTTTCTTTTATCTTCTTCTATTTTATAAAGACCCTATTTAATAAGATAAAATTCTTTTAAATAAACCTTCTTATAAACCTTTTTAAGACGGACTAACTAAGTAGAGGCGTTTATTTAATTCTTTAGGGCTTTTTATTTATAAATAAAGGCAGTAAAATAGAGAGAGACAGCTTTTAATTCCGCTGTATAAGTACAGCGCAGTTGTTTAAGGGTAGCTAATAGTTTACCGTTAAGTTTCTTAGCAGTGGATTAAATTTAAAACCCTAAGACAAATTAAATAAGGTATTAAACGCCTATAAAGACTAACGGGATATATATACTTAGCGTTAAAAATAGATTAAACATCGCAGGACAACTATATATTTAATTTAGTATACTTAGCGCAGGAGAAAGGTTAGCAACCAGATAGAGCCGCAATTATAACATATATTAACTTTTTCTCTATATAACGAAAGTAGGAAGGTATAATTTCACCTAGTAAAAGAATTGTTAAAGTTATATATATATAATAATTATATATAGAGGATTTAATAAAAGGCATTAAAAATAATAAAGGCCACTAAATTAGAAACGGAAATGCTATACCTCTAATAAATGACTTAGAAATATAAGATATCTTTAAGGATAAAGATAAAGAGGAAGGGGATAGTGTTGCGGACCTTATATTAGTAGTAGTACGGCTACTAAGAGAGGATATAAATAGACTAGTAGTAGAAGTATAGGAGGTACTAAAACTAGTTAAACTATAGGATAAGGGGTAACTAAGTTATATAATAGATTATATTACTAGTTTAGTATATAGGATCTGTGGGATCTATAAGGAATATTATATACTAAACATACCTTATATACCTTACGTACTTAGTGTTTCTTAGGCGTAGTTTATATATTTAAAGGACCATAGTCCCTACCTAGATAGTTCCTTTCTTTATAGTAAATCTTAAAATATAATTTAAGTTAATCTATTAGACAACCACTCCACTAGTTATTATTACGTTATTGACTTTTTGTTTACCTATATACCTAGCCTATTAGTAAGTTTACTATAGTATTTCCTACAAGGCTTTGTTACATATATTATATTTTATTAAATAGTCTGCTAATATAGATAAAACTAAATAGATATGTAGATATCTACTACTTAAATCTATTATAATACCTAGGAGGTGCTATAGTTGGGTCCTTCCTTAAAAATATCCTCCTTTGGCCTAGAGTGCCTCTACTACTACTAGGCGCTATATCCGTATAGAAAACCTACTATAGCTCTAAAGAAAAGCACTAGTTATTAAGGTTAGAAGACTATAGTTAAATAGGAACGCTAGTAGGCCTTATAGAGCTTATAGGAGCTAGATAATTATATACGGGAGAATCTTACGTCCCTAGTAGAGAGGTAGTTATAGAACGTATAAGATAAGCTTTTAGCCTTATAGGAGCCAAGTAAAGGCAAATAGTTAAGTGTAATAGATAGAGCTATTAAGCTTCTATATCTATATAGCGGACAACCTAGTTAAATTAAGGTATTAAGATGGGTAATATATGGGTAGAGGGACTTGTTTTTAGCGGTAAAGATATTATAGAATAAGAGTATAATAATATAGGCGATTCTATTACTGGTTTAAGCCTCCGTTATTATTATTATATTGCCTCTAAACGCAATTAGAGAGGAATAGCTGTTAAAGATATAGGCCATCCTATATCAGGAAATTTTTTTGGGCGTGTTGTTGCAGTTCGCGGCAACCTGCTGCAAACTATACGATTGCGGCAGTAGTATATAGTGGTTAGCGATTTGCACAAACCGCACGTTTTGTAGCAAACCTATAGCATTCGCAAGCAAAACGCAGTAAAATGCCTAAACACTAAACTAGCACCGGCACCTTAAAATTAAATTATATAAATTATGCAAATTGTACAAATTATATAAATTATATAGATTGTATAGATTGTATAAATTGTATAGATTGTATAAATTGTATAGATTGTATAGATTGTATAAATTGTATAGATTGTATAAATTGTATAGATTGTATAAATTGTATAGATTGTATAAATTGTATAGATTGTATAGATTGTATAAATTATATAGATTGTATAGATTGTATAGATTGTATAGATTGTATAGATTATACAAATTGTATAAATTATATTACAGATTGCTATAAGGTACTTTTAATATATTTGTATTAAAACTATATAAAATAGCTACTAAAGCTATTATACTAAATTATAATAATCTGCTAACTATATACTGATTTTTAAACTAGGCCTAGTGCCTACCTGCCTACCTACCTACCTACCTGCCTGCCTGCCCGCCCGCTTACCTACCTGCCTACCTATCTACCTACCTATACCTACCTGTCTGTGCCTACCTGTTTGTGCCTACCTATCTATGCTACCTTTAAACGGTGGTCGTCTGGGGTGCCTCCCTAGGAGGCCTTGATTCGATTCGATTTGGTAATGGACTAATAATAAGGCTCTGGTTTGATTCGATCAATCGATCAAATCGTTTAGTGTTCGCTGGCTGGGTCGTTCGAACGGTTGGCGGTCGTCTATCTCTGGTGACGGTCGTCTAGCTCTGGCGACGGTCGTCTACTAGCTGCCGTTCTGGTGCCTCCCTAGGTAGAGAGGATGTAAGGAAGGAAGGGTAAAAAATAAGGTGGCTACCTAGGTGTATATAGGGGGATATTTGGCAGAGGCACGTGTAGAGGCTATTGGGAATATAGCGGGGACCCGATGCAGAGCTTTGCGTAGAGCCTCGTGCGGAGCCTCTATACGTAGAGCTTCGTGTAGAGCTTTGTGTAGAGTTTCGTGTAGAGCTTTATGCAAAGCTTTATACAGAGCCTTATAGTAGATTATAGTAACTAAAGTTATTAGTATAATATAGTTATAGCATTATATATATATATTTAGGTATATTATTACAGCTAAAAATTAGGGTCTGCTTAACTTGCATAAGTCGCGGTTTTAGTAATTTGCAGTAATTTATAGTGATTTGCTATAAATATACAGATAGGGTAGGCGGGTGTATAAGTAGTCTGTGTGTTTATAGCAAATTGCCGCAAGTCGCCACGGATCGCTAAAATCGCGACTTATGCAGGTTTCGCAGACCCCAATTTTCGGCTGCCTAAATTTTTTTTCCTAATATAGAAGTAAATCCCGTATTTATATATGCGGAGGTAATAAAAGCGTATATAGATATTCTAAAATATATTAAGGCGGGTTGGTTTATATATATTCTAGTATTACTAGAGTTACTATTAAGTAAACGGTTCTACTATATCCTTATTTAGCCTACTTATCGCTTATATATTTTCTTTATTGCAATTAATAAGTATTATCTAGTTACTAACTAGGGTAAGAGCTTCTGGCCCTATTATATAGCTGTCTTTAAAGTCTAATTACTACTTAGTCTAATAGTGCCGTAGTTTATATATATTATAATACTTAATAAGGAGATGTATATAAAGGTAATAAAGCTAGTGGGTGTCACGGGACACCTCCGTAACACCTTATACACGTCCACCTGTTTCCACCAACGTAGTAAGAAGAGACCGACCGCGAGATGGCAATCTGTTATATTCCGCCAAAATCCACTAAATTCCGCCATATTCTGCTAGAATCCACTAAATTCTGCTATATTCCGCCAAAGCCCACCAAATTCTGCCAAATTCTGCCAGGACCGCTCCTTAAATCCTATTCTGCTCTATGTATATGTTAACTAAGTAACTAAACTAATAATATATACCCTTTCTTCCTATTTCCTTACCTTCTCTCCTTATATAACGTCTTAACTTTATTATATAGTTTATATATATAGCTTAATAATATCTACTTTGCTATATATTATTGTTGCTTATACTTACTCTATAATACTATGTTGCGTTAAACTATATACTTTATCCTACCCTAACTAACATGTAGAACAACCTAGAAACCCCCTTATCTATAAATAACCTACGCACCCTGTTTACCGAATAAATAAGAAGTCTCCAAGAGGCTTTTACGGATGCTCTTGCCTAATAAGAAACTTAATATTATAAGATAATCCAATCCCTAAGAAAGGAAGTTAAAGAGATTTATTATAACCTACCGCCTGCTACACCGTCACCCCTACTTATCCCTACTACTATTAACCTATAAATACCAGATAAGAAGAACGCATTTAAAACTAACTCCTTAACCCCAAATTTGCCAGTTAATGCCCCTAAAAAAAAGTTATCTAAATGTCTCCCTAATCCTCCCACCTATTCTAGTAAGAGGAGTAAGCTATGCTCTTTCCTTAACTAACTTTAGAATAAGTTAAGCAGCAATATTAACTGCTACCCTCCCCTAATAGTTAGCTTTGTTACGCTATAAGCCGCCTAAAAGGAGATGCTGTAGACATTATATACCCGTTCCAATTAAGTATAGTAGAGGAACTAGTTACTATACTAGAAGCATCTTATAGCAACCCTAACTAAGTTGCTATGTTATAAAGGAAACTAAATAAGATGACACAGGGCTCCAAGAACTTCCTATTATACTTTACTAAATTCCACCGCTATGCTAAAGAGACTAAATGGAATGAACCCGCCTTAATTAATTGCCTAGTAGAGTCTCTAAACCCTAAATTAAAAGCATCTTTTATAGGAGTTAAACTGCTAGGTACTATTACCGCCTATGCCAACATTATTAATGGCCTATATAATGACTTACTACGCCTTACCCCAAAATATATACCTTAATACTCTGCCCCCTAGCCGCCTAAGACCTATAAGGACTTAAACGCTATAGATATTAACACTAGAACCCTTTTCTATACCCTAAAAGGATTTACTAAATAAGAGTAATGCATTAAACACGGCCTCTGTTTTAAGTGTGGAAGCAATGCTTATATCTCTAGCTACTACTCCATCCCTTTCTGAAAGAATTTATAAACAGTTAATACCAGTAGCTATTTACTACACTGATCCTCTAGTTACCGTCCCTAATCTTTACCTGGTTCCAGCCCTATATCTAGTAAGTACCACTTATAAGGATGAAGTTATAACTAACGTTCTATAGGAACCCCTTCCTACTTGCTACTAAAAGGTGCGTTTTAGAGTTAAGTTGCTTTCTGGGACAGCTATATTATAGGATCTTGTTAAATGTATTAGATGTTGTAAACCCTAACTCTTAGGATTGTAATATAACCGTTAACTGCTATTTTTGGTAGAAAGGTTAATAGGCTAATGCTTAAGTTCTAATTAACACAGGAGCTAGCGGTATAGGATTTATTAATAAGATCTTTGCGTAAGACAATAGGTTTACCCTAATATCCCTTAACTGGCATATTAATGTATTTGGATTTAATAGCAAATGCACTGTCTTGGGCTGTATTACTTATATAGTAGCCCTAAAACTCTAATACCTAAACTATAAAGAATTAATTAAGCTCTTTGTTACTACCCTAGGTTACCTAGTAATTCTTAGATAACCCTAGATAAAGCTATATAAGGTAACCATTAACTAGGACAACCTTAAGCTTCTATTTACCGCCTCCCGTTGCAAGCAGAAGTGCCTTATGACTTGCGGCTTAGACCCTAAACTAAAACCCGAAAATTCCACTGAATTCTATAAATATAAGATTTCTACTAACATCTACTAAGGACCCGGAAATTATACTAAATTATATAAACTGACCCTAACTACTGCACCGCCCTAAACTAAGCAGAAGCTTAATATATTATTATTATTATTCATTGCTTAACGTCCAATTTGGATCCCTGTTGGGCCCACGCGGACTACTCCTTATATACATGTGGGGAGAAAACTCTATTTGAGAAAACCCCGTGATCCGTCTCCCCGCCTTTTGGGGCTCGCTTATAAGTCGCCTGCGAGTCACCA
>Ga0307507_10004295_pt1 | contig 25616 bp, 26 predicted proteins | sample 7_EM_MG_FD_207223 | JGI IMG/M metagenome (GOLD analysis project Ga0307507, IMG submission 207223) | Populus trichocarpa ectomycorrhiza microbial communities from riparian zone in the Pacific Northwest, United States - 7_EM | ecosystem: Host-associated > Plants > Roots > Unclassified | place...
CTGATTTCCCATTCTATTCTTCGTGTGGATAGAGCGGCACGGATAAGTACCGCCTCAAAAGGGTTTTTTTTTTACAGAATTAACCCGTTCTGTTCAGCAGATCCGTTTCCACCTTCGCCCAATCCCAGTTGATGATACAACAGCCGAGTGAGCTCCTATGATCAAGTTCAAAACCCCAACTCCCTCCCACCAAGAACCCACTCCACACCACCAGCCTCCACAGCCCACCTCTCCAACCTCCCCCCAACCTCCCTCGCATACCCACCACCAAAGACACAAACATTAATCTCCCCGGACCCCCACCAACTCGCCCGATCGCCATTCGCACTGCCGATAACCGTCCACGCGTCGTCCACGATGGAAGCCTTGACATGCCACTGCTTGACTTCCCCCCGCCCACGCCAATACCCCAAGTGTACCTTTCCACTTCCGGTCTCGAGGTCCGGGAGTGAGGAAATGAAAGTGTCCACACAAGATTCCGTGGTGGAGAAGGGTGTTGTGACGAGTTGCTCCATGCGCATCATGTTTCGGCAGGTTATTATTGTGATGTGCACGTTTCTGGAAGCGGCGGAGAGGAGGGCTGAGAGGAGGGGTTTTGATGTTAGGTTTGGAGTGTGGATAGTAATGGAGGTTTTCGCATGGGAGAGGAGGGTTAGGAGAAAAGTGTTTTGGGGTGTGTTTGGAGGCGGTGGTGTTTGAAGGTGGGAGGGGGATTGGCGGGCTCGGAGGCATGGGAGGTGGGAGGTTAGGGATTGGATAGAGGATCTGAGGGAGAAGTGTGGGTTGCGATGGTGTGGGTTTGGAAGGAGGATGGTCGGGTATTCCTTTATTTCGTCAAGGACGTCTAGATCTTTCTCTCCCTCTCCCATTTCTTCCACCTCATGCTCTTCCATCCCCTCCTCCTCCAAAAACGGTAAAGCCGGCAGCTCCACACAGCTCTCCTCCCAAATCGCCCGATAATACTCCAAAACAGACCTGACAACCCCCTCCCCCTCAAATGACCCACAACCCTCTCCCCAGCACTCCCAACTGACATTCCCACTCCCAATCCAAACCAACTTCCTATCGACAACGCAATATTTGCCATGCAGCACGGAAAACGGCGGGAAAAACAAACTCTTGACGAGAATATCCAACCCCATCAACTCGCCCCTCCCCGGCAACCCCAGATCCTCCAACCTCTCCCAAACCTTTCCCCGAGGAGGAGATACCGCCCTCTGCCACGCGGACATTGAACTGAAACATAACCGGACACGAACTTTCACATTCTTAGCCAGTGCTCGGGTGGATAACTCTCGTAGGGCAGCGCAGAGGAGGACGAGTGATTCACTGGGAGCCCAGAAGCAGGTTACGAATATGACTTCTTGCTTTGCGCGTTCGATAGCACGGGCTAGAGCTTGCGTTTGTGTTTTCCCCGTGCCAGCGTGGTAGGATTTTGGGGTGGAGGTTGTGAGTAAGGTGGGTATCGGTACTGGCGTGTCGGGAGTGTTCTTGTCGTTGTTGCAGAGGGCTTCCAGAAAGGACCTTAAGAGGGATTGGTCTTCACTTGTGAGGTTAGTGCTTGGCGGCAGGGTTCTCAGGTAAGTGGTTAGAATTGCATCTGCATCAGGGATTGTGTCGTTGGGATTGGCGGTGGGTGGTGGTGGCATTATCGAGGATTGTGGTTTTTGTGAGTGAGGGAGTGTATGGACATCAGAAAAAAAAGAAGAAATGAGGAAAAAAGGAAAAAAAGGAACGGTTTGGTTAGCTTGCGTGTCCGTTGTAACTGCTGGGTATTTCGGGAATGGCAACAGAAGCCCTTGCCCCCGACTGAAAACAATGAGCCCAACAGTACCAGTATGGAACCATGAGAGATGAGCAACCCGTAGTCCTTAATAATTCTAGAAGAAATTCGATAAGGATTAGTACAGTACCATTGATGACCGTGATGTTTATAGGAAAACTTACTAAAAAGTACAGTACTCGTAAGTATAATAATAATTATTATAGTAAAAAGTGGAATAATTGGCCAACACTCAAGTTAGGTTGACTTAAGAAAGTGCTTGCCAAGGTTGAGACAGGGAAATTATTCAATATGAGTTTTAGGGTTGACTAGAAGTTATTATATCTTTATAGGATAGAATATATTCATATTCGCATTCACTTTGGCTGACCGATTCCTGTCAAAATACCTCTGCCACTACTTTTGCTGCCAATGTTGTAAGTATTCTTTGTTTTTAAATAATACATTCTACTTACCCTCCGGTTTGGGCTAGAGTATCCTCTTGGACTATTGATCTTATTAAATTTTAATTTTTCTTTTATTATACTTGTAGAACCTACTTGTAATAGATTCAAATTATTACAACTTATACCCTCACCCACAGTATGTCTTGGCATGCCCGGAGATTGCAAACCATCGCTCTCCACGAAACCAACAATCCCCAATAGCTAGGTAACTTACCGTAATCGATCCCATCATATCATAGCAGCTCGGCTCCTCTGATGGACTCTACGCTCTCACGGATATCGCTCCCCGCACTATCGTGCACTTTCCCTTGATTTAAATCCTTGAATAAACCCCATTCTGGCTTCCTCAACTCAAGGGCTTGACCAAGATGTCTCATCAGGAATAGTATGTTCCGCTCTCATATGTTTACCATGCTTCTCACAGTGACATTGTCTAGTGAGCTGATCACTATCAACGATTGCCTCTATTAAAGCAATATCCCCGAGATCGTCGTCACAGAGCCTGAACCTCCAGGTACCGATTTAACTAATGGTGCGTCCACTTCCCCCTACAACCCCCTCCTTAATAAAATCGGAGGTGTACCATTCCACCCGTGTTTCTCATCGTCAGTCAAGTTGCGGGTAAGTACTAATCTGCTAACATGCTACGCTAACAAGGCAGACCACCCCGATTCTAGCTCTAGGTTTAGCTCCATCCCCCCTCTCACCTTCAAGCTTAGGTTAACTGAATCTACTGGTAGGTCGCTAGAATCCTACTTTAGCAGCCCCTGGTACGGCTCCGGGTTCGGCTCCGAGTTCGGCTTCGGGTATAGCTTCTGGTACGGCTCCGGGTACAGCTCCTTTCCCCCCAACGTATTCGAGACCATGTCCCCTGAATCTACTGGTAGGTTGTCAGAATCCCGAATGATAATCAGAACCTAATATCTTATCCAGAATCGGCCGAACCTATATTTAAAACCCCACATCATGTGACCAAAGTAACGGAAGTCCATAGTACCTCTGTCAGAGAACCACCAGCTTGGAAATTGAATTACAGAATCGGCAGTGGCGCCTTTGGTACTGTATTCTTGGAGAAAGTCCAGACGCGTGAAATGGAGTCCCCTGAGTTATGGGCCGTGAAGAGGATACCAAGTGCCTTGCCAAACTTCCCTGCCAAACAGTATCAAGCTGAAGTTAAGAATTTACAAGCATTATCAAATGTAACTTTTTAAAATCTTTGTCATTGCACAATGGGCATTGGTCTCACTTAATTTATAAGAGGTTTCTCTGACGTGTCCTAGCACGAATGGTTTGTCAAATTCAACTCCTCCTACGAGGTTGCTGACTATGTATACATTGCTATGGAGTTTATCCCTATCGGGGATATGTCAGTAACCTTAGTAGATGGCTATCGGTGGAACGAGTCTGATATGAAGGGAGTAATCGAGCAGCTGCTCCTCGGGTTAACAGTTATGCATAGGGCAGGCATTACACATCGCGATCTCAAGCCCGAGGTCTACACCCTCCCTTTCCCCAAACACAGCAGCCAAAACCTAATAGCTACTAGAACATATTCCTCTTACCTCATAGAGAAGGAGACCTATACCCTCCGTGTTAAAATCGGCGACTTTGGTACCTCAAAGCGCATTCCACACGCCAACGCCTCCACATACCTAAAGACCACCACTGGCACACAAGGCTACATGGCCCCCGAGGCCCACGACACATCAAAACCCAAGACTAACAGGGTAGACATTTGGTCCCTTGGGTGTGTGTTGTACCGAATGTTCGCCGGTAGCCTCCTATTCAATGACCCCTTTGAGGTATGGAAGTATGCCATGATTCCATCCTCTCCACTCCCAGTGGCCGAAAACTTGGGCTTCGGTGCAGCCTGTGAGAGCTTCCTCCATGACGTCCTGCAGCCTAATCCAGAGGATCGGCCCAGCGCCGTGGAGTGCCTAAAAAAGGACTGGATAATCGGCAAATCTGGTGCATTAGCGTATTCTATTGGAAGGGACCTCCACACGAAGCTGTCCAAGATTCAGCTTGAAGCGCCCAATGTCCATACATTCTCGGATATGGTTACCGATCGAGCGGCGGGATAGTAGGCCTGCTGGGAGTTTTTGAACTGTAGCAACCCCAGTTGCAAATACGACGGCTGGGGTGAATTCTCATACTAGCCGCCCCTGCTGTCCCGACAGTCCCCCATAGTCTCCCGTAGTCCTCCTATTCCCCCTCAGGCCCTCAACCCCCACACCCCCGTAGTACCTCCACTATCCGCGGTATTGCAAGTCACCAGGGATTACGCACCCATTTCCTATCCTTTTTGTGTCCTTTCTATTTATGCATTGGTATTATGTTTGCTACCATATTGTTTTCTTTGTTTTTGGTGTTCTTCCTCGTCACTTGCTTTTGCTTCCTTTGCCATAACTCAGTTAGGATTCATAGAGACAGAGACGAGAATGCAAGATGGCAGTTCTAATGGATGCTAGGGGTGGTATCACCATAATTGATTATGTGAAAGGCTTTCTTTATGGCAAGTTCATGTATACAAGAGGCGATCAGGAATCATTGAGATGGATTTCATGCTTCATGGTTATTTCCAAGGCGCCCCATATTTCCGATGTATTTTTGGCGTCATTGGATATAGGAAGAGGCACTATCCATCTAAGGGACCATTCTCTCCAGTGGTCAGAATAGAATAACACGCGTCTTTTATTACCCTCTTACACACATCTCCACTTCTGCTTAGATTTCCACCACATCGCGCGGGTGGCATTTCCAAGGTTTACTGCGTTATAGATGAGTTGAGTTGGCTTAACTGGGGATCGTAATGCCGCTGGGTCGCACATAATCCAAGATTAGTAGTTGCTCCCTTACGTATGATAGTATGAATGAAAGATATTCAAAAAAAAAAAACAGATGGCACAAAAAAATTTACCCAGCAGTCCCCGCTGTCCCCCATAATCCCCTGCGCCAATTTGTCTTACCTTGTATCATAAGGCCCACTGTTCTTAGCAATGACCGCCGTCCTTAGGTTTCCAGGGCGAGAGCGCACCCATTTTGCCGTCCCATCTCGTCCAGAGCTCTTGGTAGTCTCCTTCTTGGGCTTCAGGGGGTTCCTTGGATTTCTGAGAACACCGCTCATGAGCTCTGCTTTCTCTGGTTATTTACAGCATCCTACGGGCACCCATCCTAGCCCAGAAACCAAATCAAGCAGCGGGAGCCTTTTACTGCCACATGAACGTAGGGTATTTGTATGTATATAGACAGTTCGTAGAGCCCCATGGGATACCCCCTACCAGCTTCCCGGTTTTTCCTCTTGATATTTATAGTAGGTCTGAGATTAGCAAGAGCCATCGATCAAGAGGCGTGCCCAGAATACTAACCATGCGAGTGACAGTTCATGATTTATTTACAGCAAATCTATGGGGCCTAATACTGTATAAACCTAAAATTTAGGGCGCGTCTGGTCGCCACCTCAAAACCTTCGTTTTGACCCCGATTATGGAGGTTTGCCCCAAAACTCTATTTTGATTTTGAGTGGCATGTCTGGTTGCCACAAAAACTCAAGAATCAAGATGTGATAATGATGTCAAAACGAAGGTTTCTGAAATATTGGTCAGACCAGTATTTCACAAACCTTCATTTCAGAACAGTATGTCCAGGCCACAACGACCCACAATAGCCATCAATTTTTAGAATAAAAAATAATAAAAAAAATAAGAATTAAAATACAGGTGCCAATATTTATCTCATAATAATTATTCTGATTTTTTTGAGTGACTTTTTTTTGAATAGATTTTCTTAGCAACCAGACACACTTCTTGGAGCTTGAAAATGCCCCATAATGGCAACTTGCGATTATTGTGGTTGCTAGCTGCAACTCTCGTTTTGTGATTATCAAGGTTTGAAAAACCGTGGACCACCAGACCCGCCCTTAATTATTTAAATAAATAAATAAATAAATAAATAAATAAACCCCCCAAGTTATCATATCCAACATAAAAAAAATTAAAAAAAAATAATAATAATCAAGAACTCATACCAATTACATTACAAGTCAGAGGCAACTAACCTATTATCTAAATTTCCCACTTATAATATCTTTTTCCTAAAAAAAAAAAAAACCTCTCTTTAAGGCCTTTCCTTATCTTGTAATTATACCCTTTGACTCAAAAGTATGATACCTGTCCTATTTCCAATCACTCCTCCTCCTCCACCATTCACAGCTTCTCTCAGGCTCTCAATAATCTATTCTCTCTAATAGAAATGTGCTATCGTACCACACTAAGTTACTGGAAACCATCACTATAGTTTCCTCAAAATTTTTTTTTTTGAAGTCTAATGATCCGCATACTATGCTTAGCGGACTATAGATAGATAGGTAGACAACTTAAAAAAAAAAAAGCCATATTTATCACCAGACGTATTTTCAAACTCTGGAGTTGTAACTGTGGCAGTATCAGTACATGTTCATAGACGCTTCTACCGATTGCCGGTTCTTGGCGGGGCACCCGTCCTCGCAAAGTTTAAGGACACTCGTGCTGAGTTCATCATAGCTGCAGGCTCAGTAGCTTTTCAGCTGAGCCTGCAGGCCAAGAGCTCACCCTGTATATTCTTATTCTCCCATAGGTCACCAGTATCATTGTCAACCTATAAGTCATAATTAGTGTCATGTATGTTTTCTCGGATTGCATTCGAGACTGGGTGGCTCGTGAATGGAAACTCTGGAGTCTGAGCAGAGGAAGAGGGAATAGCAGTCATTGGTACAGCTTAAATTAACGTGGTGCTCTAATAGGCTCTGAGGCAGGCTTGCTACTCGAGTGACTTTTCGTGAAATTTTAGCATGATTTTTAGCTAACCTGGCAGTCTGCAGTGTTTAGATATTTATCCTATTACTTTCGATTTTACACGTATTGCGGACCGGTTGTCTAACCCTTCTAGCTACTTGAGTATAGTACATCATGATCTGATCCGACTTTCCAATGTCTGCCAAAAAGCCCACCTCTTTTTTCCCAACCTCCTCATTCTCCACTTCATTCCCCGCAGAATCTTGTAGATCTCTTTTTCCGATTTTTTCGTCTCTACCCGGGTATATGATTGTGATGTCCCGCCATACCAATCTGACAAATCGTGAATGATGTCCCTTCGCTTCTGAAGCATCTTGACCACGTCTTCATGTCCAGATCCAGCTGCATGGACGAGAGGTGTCCGCAGATACACATCCAATGAACCGGGGGTGACGTCCCCTCGTTCTACGAGCATCTTCACCACCCTCCCATGTCCACATCCAGCAGCGTATGATAGTGGTGTCCGCCTATACCCATCTTGTGAATCGGGGTTGACGTCCCCTCGCTTCAAAAGCGTCTTTACCACGCCCTCATGTCCAGATCCGGCGGCGTGTGATAGAGGTGTTCGCCTAGACATATCTAGTGGATCGGGGCTGACGTCCTCCCGTTCCAGAAGTATCTTTACCGCGCCCTCATGTCCAGATCCGGCTGCATATGATAGAGGTGTCTGGCCATATCTACACGACGAATTGAGATTGAGATCAACTCGCTCTAAGAGCATCTTCACCACTCCATCATGTCCAGATCCAGTAGCGTATGATAGTGGTGTCCGGCCAAAGTTATCCGATGAATCGGGGTTGAGGTCGACTTGCTCTAGGAGCATCTTCACCGCCCTGCCATGTCCAGATTCGGCAGCATATGATAGAGGTGTCCGGCCGGAGTCATCCGACGAATCAGGATTGACTTTCCCTCGCTCTAGGAGCATCTTGACCACACCCTCATATCCAGATCCCGCAGCATATGATAGAGGTGTCCGCCTATACACATCCGATGAATCGGGGTTGACATCCCCTCGCTTCAGAAGTAGGTTTACCACGCCCTCAGATCCTGATTCCGCAGCGTATGATAGAGCCGCTCGGCCAGAGCTATCCCGCGTATCGGGATTGAGATCAAGTCGCTCCAGGAGCACCTCCACTACCTCTTCATGCCCAGATCCGGCAGCGTATGATAGTGGTGTCCGCCTATACACATCCGATGAATCGAGGTTAACATCCCCTCGTTTCAGAAGTAACTTTACGACGCCCCCATATCCAGATCCAGCAGCGTATGATAGAGGTGTCCGGCCAAACCTACACGACGAATCGGGATTGAGACCCACTCGCTCCAAGAGCATCTTCACCACCCCGTCATGCCCAGATCCAGCAGCGTATGATAGAGGTGTCCGCCTATACACATCCCATGAATAGGGGTTGACGTCCCCTCGCCCCAGAAGTATCTTTACCACGCCCTCATGTCCAGATCCGGCTGCATATGATAGAGGTGTCCGGCTAAATCTACCTGACGAATTAGGATCGAGATCAACTCGCTCCAGGAGCATCTTCACCACCTCATCGTGCCCAGATTCAGCAGCATATGATAGTGGTGTCCCGCCAAATCTACCGGACGAATTGGGATTGAGGTCCACTCGCTCTAAGAGCATTCTCGCCACCCCGTCATGTCCAGATCCGGCAGCGTATGATAGAGGTGTCCGGCCGAAGTCATCCGACGAATCGGGATTGACGTCCCCTCGCTCCAGGAGCATCTTGACTATGCCCTCATATCCAGATCTGGCAGCATATGATAGCGATGTTCGCCCGTACTTATTCGACGCATCAGGATTAACGTCCCCTCGCTCTAAGAGTACCTTTACCATGCCCTCATGCCCGAATTCAGCAGCATGTAAAAGTGGCGTGTGGCCATCCTTATCCCGCGATTCAGGATTGACACCCCCTCGCTCTAAGAGCAGCTTCACCACTCCCTCCTGTCCAGCCCTTGCAGCGTGTGAGAACGGAGTTAGGCCCTGCTTGTCTGATAAAGTGGGATTGACATCTTTCTGCTCAAGAAGCAGCTTCGCCAGCATATAATTCCCACACCTAGCAGCCCAGATTAATGGCGTTGCGCCCCGAGAATCGGGCCCGTTCAAGTCCCATTTTTTCATATTCACCATGTCAATCGCGATTTCCGTAATCCCTATGTATGAGATGCAATGTAGTCCAGTAAATCCTCGCAGATCAGGATGGCTGCCAGTGAGACGATCCAGCCAGGGCAAGAAGTTAACACTTGGTTGACGCAGGAGGATGGAGGCCGATATGTGATTCGCGTCTCGCTGAAGGTGTTGTAATGCAAGATGTTTCACACCTTCCGTCATCTCTTTCCGAGCATGGAATCCCCAGTAACATGAAGCGTAGTGGAGAAATGGTAGAGTGTATGGGATGGTATCGAGAGTGATTGAAAGCTCGCAGATGGACCGAAAGTTTAAATAGGTGAGGCATATCTCAGCCATCATCGAGTGAGGTGTGATGAACAAGTCGGGACATGCTGCAAGGTGCTCCTGAAGAGTGAAATGTACGAGACGAACAATTGATTCTTTCTCATCAATCGTAACAAGTCCTAAAGTGTAGTTCAACAAGGTCCTTATCGACGGGACATTGTGGACATTGAGGTCCGTAGTCCCTACTTCCACCGCTAACGCATGGCACAGCTCTGCTACCTTTAATGGCCGCTCAGAGCACGAAACCCACATTAGCACCCCCATTCCAAGTTTCGCTCTATTTCCTTTCTGCTCCCTGATGCGGTTAAGCATTGTGCTGTATGCATCATCTAAGCCAAAGCCGTTAGTCACCTTATGAAGCGTTTGTCTTCGCTGATGTATTGTCACATCTCTCAGAACTGCATCCATAATAAGAGAAACGAGAAGAAATCTGCTCGTAGGGACCACTATTAGCTAATAGCCCCATATTCACGATGTATTGAGGTTACATACACCCCGGAGAACTTGACCGGAATAATTCTTAGAATATCGGCCTCTAATTCCGTATCCATCGCACCTAGCTCTGGGTCCTTTTTCAATCTCATGACAATGTATTCTGTGATATCATCCTTGGTCGGCTTTACCGGGGCTAGGTCGGGGTATCCCGGGAAATATTTCTTGACTTCCTCTCGTGTGTGTGGCCTCCCGGTAATGAACAGCCGTGCGCGTGGGCACTCCCGGACAACGTGCTGTAAGGAGTCCCAAAGTTCGGGTCGATGCTTTGTAGGAAACTCATCCAAAGCGTCAATGCAGATAAACGCTCGGCAGAGAGATGAGAGAGACTTGACCAGCATCGAGCGGACTTGATCGAGCCGGAGAGCCCGACCATCAACCTCTCTCTTCGTTCGTTCAAAGGCCTCCTTTACCTCTTCCGGGATCGGTTCCACCCCTGCGACAACTTGCTTCAAGAGAGAGGCTAACACACTAACGGCTGATTGCTCTTCATGAGCATGGAAGTCGCAATACACACAAGCGACGGCAACATTGTTTCCATCAATCGAGTCGCACAGTGTATCTATCACAAGAGAGCTATTGTTCATGCCCTTAGTTTTGCTTGCTATTTCAATAGTGCTACTTTCACACACCTTAGATATGTCTTCCCGACCCCGGGATCCCCGTAGCAAAACAACACAGGATGAACAGCCTGATCCTCGCCTATATGCCACTTCTCAAACTCGCTCGTTCGGAGAAGCCAGTCTCCTACTCCATCCAAACGGCCCTCACTCACAACCCGATGTCTCTCCCGAGGTGCCAAGGGAGATAACCACTCCAGGATCTGGCGCTTCTCGTACCCAGCAGAGATCTCGTACTTATTCCACACATTGAAACTATTGGTCACATTACCAACGTTTTTGTTTATGGCAATGGTCGGCTTTTGATATGCTGCAGAGCCCATCTTGTTTTACGTCTTATTGTTCTTGTTCTTGTTGTTGGTTGTGCTGTTGGTAGGTCAAAAGAGGGAGTAACGAGAGAAAGAAAGCGTTTTTTGACAGAGAGAGCTTCGGTGAAGTTGGAGGGGAAAGGGTTAACGTATCGTATGGGGAAACCGCCCATGACAGGGATTCCGCTTACCACTTGATTCAGCCTCAAAGTTATGCTGAGCTGCAAAGTAAGTTCCGGCATCATTCATTCACCTGTCGGGCACTTCAGAGCAGGCTGCAAGCCCGCGAGCATTTGGCGGCTGTGGCGCCTAGCCACAACCTTGGCACGAGTGACCCCCACAACTCCCCAACTACTCGTAGAGACGCCCGCCAGGCCAAATCACAAAGAATGACTCGGAATTCCGGACGCTCGATTCCAACCTCATCATCTTCCCCCCATTCTACAACACCATACTCCAGTCACACAACACCAATCCTAGTGACAGTTGGGCGAGGAAAGAGTTCACAGGCTGCTGTGCCGTACTGTACTCGTACTATACCAAGGGCGGGCATCACGGGGGAAACAAAGTGGCGAGCAAACGAAGAGAGCAATCTCCCCCGGCAACCACCGGCCCCCACGGCCAAACCCTGCACACTTCCTTTTTTCCAGATACCGCATAATACATGTTTCCCACTTCTACTTGGATGATCAAATACGACGACGGCGGGGGGCAGATGATACAGACAGGGCAGAACAGGGCAGGGTAGGGAAGCACTTGGAGCGGAACCCCATTACCTTCCCGCATTCCCCATGCGAGGGCACAGACAGGTGGCCAGACATAGAGTCAAAGGGAGTTCAAGTTCACTACACCAACCGCCCATCTATCCACTCATCCAGATTCTACAAACAGACCCGCTTCAGGCCAAACAGAGTACAATAAAACAAACCAGAGCAGAAACTAGTAATCCAAGTGTATAATGTAGAACCAACCAACCAACCAGCTAACGAACGGGTATATCAACCAGCGCCAGTAGCAAAATACCTCCCCTCTACACACACACATGCCCAAACAAATAAACTAACAGGCTCACTGGTGCATAGCATCCAATCCTCCAGCCAACTCCTGTTCCAAGTTGCCCTCGTGCATCTGCTGGCCATGCGGTCTAGGGGCGTCGTGCGGTCTTGGTGCGTCGTTCCTCTGCTGCTGCGCCCATTGGTGATCCGGAATACCTACGCTGTCTTTTCGCCCAAGGGTAATGTCGATAGGAGGGGGCTGAACGGAATTGCTCCTGACGGCCCGGCGGAAGGCATTGACTTCGTTGAGAATCATCTTTCGCATGTCGCTGATCTCATCCACCACTTCAAAGCTAAAGTCGAAGGGGGTCGGACAACTCGGCTCGTCTTGAGCATCATGCCAGATCTGTAGGTAGCTGTGTTCTAACGCTGTTTCTACAGAGACTCGGGATGTCGGGTCGAATGCTAGCATCTCGTTTAGGAGGTCTAATGCGTCTGGGTTCGCACTCGGGAACAGGCGCACGAATTGGACTTTGGGCATGAAGGGGAGATTGCGGACGTATTCTTGGGCTCTAGGGGATCCAATGCGGTTGAGAGTTTCTTCATTGGGTGTCCCGAGGTAGTGAAGAATCTGATTGAGTTGGTCGACATAGTCTCTGCCCTTAAAGAAAGGTCGTCCACCGAGGAGTTCTGCTAGAATACATCCAACGGACCATACATCAACTAGGTAAAGTGATTGAATTATTAGAATGCTCAGTTCCCTGCTCTCCACGTATGCGCGGAAAGAGGCGAATGGTTCACCCATCTCCTCGGGTATTGGTAACTCACTGGCTTTGGTGTAGCTCTGGAAGCTCAACATAATTTCTGGAGCTCTGTACCACCGGGTAGCTACGTACTCGGTCATATATCCAGCATTCTCCTCCGGGTCAACAGAAAACCCTCTAGCAAGACCAAAATCACAAATTTTAAGCTCGCAGTCGGCATTAACAAGAAGATTACCGGGCTTCAGATCTCTGTGAAGCACATTCGCAGAATGGATATACTTCAACCCGCAGAGAATCTGGTAGATGAATGACTGGAAATGAGCGTCTGTCAGGGGTTGTCCACTAAAATTCACATTAATTTAGTCATTCTACATCTCAGGGGAGTGAGAGACAACAAACCTTCGGATAATGGCAGCAAGATCACATTCCATGAGCTCTAAAAACATATTTATCGAGTCAGCAATCCGGGATCGCTCGCAAGGGACCGGGGATTCCTCCCATCTCACCTTCATAAAGATAAACCTCGTTGAAAGCGTCTTGTTTCGGGATATCCATATCATAAAGGCAAGTGATCTATAAAAACGTGGGATGGTCCACAAGTAAGTAACCATACACCCCCCCCCCCCCCAAAATGTATCCTCTCCTCACACAAAGCAAGACAACGAAGGCTAAGAGCATATCAGGGGAGGAGAAACAAACATTCCGATGACCTACAATCCATCACCCGTAAAATTAGCCTTCAAAACGCCTTCAGCCTTATCCAAGGGGTGGGTAGCATAATCCCCACACGGGAGCAAGCAGCCGGTTAGGGATAGAATGGGATGTGATAGGATAGAGAAGAGGCATAAAGCCAGAATACCAACCAATCAATCAACCAACATACCTCTAAAGTGTTGAAGTAACTTGATCTCCCTCAAAGCCCTCTTGGCCAAAATCTTTTTAGAAAATACATTGGTAACCTTCTTAACAGCGACGCCCTCTCCATTACCAGCATTCGTGGCCGCACTAACAACAACAAGTGCATTAGTTTTCCATCCATCCATCCATCCACCCACCCATACAGAATGGTTTATTCTTCTCGGAAAGGAATATTATTTTACCAAACAATCCCATAGGCTCCCTGCCCAAGCTCTTTCGTAACCGTGTAGCGCTCGTCAACAATGAAATCCTGGTTGAAGACCTTAAAGACCTTGCGCCCAGGGAGAGATCCGTCCATGATGATTGTGATGATGAAGAAAGTAAGGATCAAAGAACGAAAGCGAAGCTGTTGGTGGTGGTGGTGGTGGTGGTGGTGGGGAGGAAGAGTAAGGGAAGTTTCAAAGGTGGGGTTGATCTAGGCACCGACGGATGGAAGGACGAACGGAAGGGCGGAGACGCAGTACAGAGAGGTAGACAGGTAGACAGGTAGACAGGTAGACAGGTAGACAGGTAGACAGGTAGTTTGGCTTGTGGGAAAGAGAGATGAGAAGACAGAAAAGAAGAGGAAGATTAGAAGCAGGGGTATAGGTATAAGAATTCAAATGGTGGTAGTGGTAGTAGTTTGCAGCTAGGTAACTCACTGCAGATATTTGTATGATACAGCTGCAACTCACGGAAGATCGTTCTGGAAAGATGTGATACCAATACTAAAGAGAGATGGAGCTTTTCAATGTTGAGAGAAGCTGAAGGAGGGGGGGCCGATCGAGGTTCAGGTCTACGGAATGGTAGGTAGGTAAGGTAGGTTAGGTTTTCTCCAACCCCCTCGATAGATAGATGGATGGATGGGTGGATGGATGGATGGCGGGGTTGGGTATGATGCTCGAGTAGAGGGGGTTTTTTTTTTCTTTTCTGGCGAGGGGCAAAAGGCGTGAGCAAGTCGAAGGAGGGAGGGGGTCACCACACACTAACACAGTAGGGCTAACTTTTTAACAAAACATAAAGTAAGGATCCTCTCCTTTCGTTTTTCCTCTCTTTTTCAAATTGTTTAAGAATTGATTATCCCCCGTTATTAAATTTTGTGATACTCGAGTACACAGGGCGAATAAACACCCTAATAAATAAATAAATAAATCGAAAAAAAAATTAAAAAAAATAACGTTCAGACGTTAACTTATCACAATGCGGCACCGGTAATTATGATACCACTAACTTAACTAGAAGAAGAAGAAGAAGCACATTAAGATAAGTTACTCACTTAAGTTACGCGCTAAAAGAGGGGCAAACCAAAACAGAACCTGAGAAGAAGAGCTGAAAAAAAATAAAAAAAATAAAAAAAATAAAAAACAGACATCCACACAACCCCCGGCTTCAGCATCCACCCATCCACCCATCATCCATCGACTAAGCGCCCCCGCCCTCCTTGTTATTATGATACAGGACAATCAATCACTTCACATCATTTCATCCATCCCCCTCCACACACTCCACCACAGTCACCTCCTTGTCGCATTGAATTGAATTCAACCCAACCAGCCCATCCTAGCACAACCAACCAACAATAAAAGAAGAAGAAGCAAAACTACCAACCATTCACAAGGAAATGTGCCGCTCATCTCGAAACACAGGGGAAAATTGTGTCAATCGCGAGTGATTCCCTATGAGACATGTTCCTGCGTGTGGTACCTTTACCCCGCCCGCACGCGCAGACTCAGGTGAGGGGAAGGGGAAGGGGAAGGGGAAGGGGGATGGGGAGGGAGAGGGGGGGTGTACGTAAGGCCGAGCTATTTTACTTGCATAGAAGCATCGTGGAGGATAGCACGTTAATGAAATGTCAGCTGTCGTAATCGAGTGATTGCACGTGTGATAGCTGATACAGTAGCTAGCTACTCTTATATACTACGATCACAAAAAAGTAAGATAAGATAAGAGTATCATGGAAGGGCATTCCATTTTCAGCTGTTAGAGGGGTAAAGGAGAGCGCGAGGCTCTTTGCGAATACCCCATCAGTGACTAGCTACTGCCTTCAATCTCCACGCTCTTCCCATCCTTCCTTGGATCACATGGTCCTCTACGAGTGCAGCAGCACTTGTAGAGAGAGTACCGGTATATCACAGCAGGTGAAAGCATCGTGATAAAGGCGACATTCACGAAATACGGTACTACCTACTCAACCAACTAGCACAATAAAATAAATACTCAAACCGGCTCTCATTTTATCCCATCCAAATCATCCCCATCTATCTTAATATAACCTTCGCTCCAAACCAAAACTAAAAACCAAGGACTAAAAGAGAGAACAAGATAAAACTAAAATAAACAAGCACCAGCTATTATATATACCCTTCAGTCTTGTTCTTCCCAAGCAAGACACAAGTAACAGCTACGTCCATCTACCCATCCCTCTGCTCTCCCCGTCCCCGTTTCCTTTTCTCTACTCCTCAAAGATCACGGGGACACCCTTCCACTCCCCTTTGCTCCTCTGCTCCCAGTATCCCTCCTCGCCCGTCTTGATCTTCCAAATTTCCTCGTCCGCGTATTCCCGCACCTTGACGAACCATCTGGGCTGCCAGGTTTCTCCGCTGTCTTCCATTTCCTTGCGTCGTACTCGCTGGGCCTCTTCGAGCTTCATCTTCATGGCCTCGGCTTCATCCAGGCGACCCTCTTCCACCATGCGTTGGTCGGGTCGATGTCTGGTGTCTGTGATGGGGATCTCGCCTCGCTCGATGGGAGTGATCTCATTGAGCGCCGCGGCGAACTTGGTGAAGCCGTAGCGCGTCTGTGCGTTTTCCACCAGCTCTTTCACTTCCCAGAATTTCTTTGGGGAGCCGTCACCCTCGAGCATGAGTTTCTCTGTCCATTTCCCAGAAAGGCTCAGTGGGTAGGGACCCCCGGCGGAATCGAATGCTTGGATTGTTACTTCCTCGCTACGTCCAGCGAACATACCCTTATTGGCTTTGAAGGTTACGGTAGCTTTCTCGCCCGTGTTTTCGCGATGAATTGTCATGGATCCTACAGGCTCTACGTACTTTTCTCCGGCGATGATGTTGCGGAGGAAGCTGGTCGCGATTGTCCAGGAAAAGGAATCCCCGGTCGATGGAAAGTGGATTCGGACTCTGCCTGAGGTGTTAAGTTCTGCGGATTTACCCCAGAACTTCTGTGTTGGCATGGGGGATTGAGTAAATGTCCAATTTTGGGACTCTGCTTGACAAGCCATGATAACGGGCCGATGTGAGACCTTCTCGGCAATGAAACGGAACCCTAGAAGGTGTGAGAATTCTTGTATATCAGATACGGTTCTGCCAGGAGCGTTCTTACCTTTATCCTCTCTAACCAATTCATACGTTTCACCCAACATCGGATTAAATGGCTTACGGATAGATCTCTCCTTTACCCTGCTATTCGAGAAAGAGCTGGTGGCGAATGCAGCAACATAAAGCAATCGCTCCCCATCCTCTGTGGGGGCATTGACTGCTTGATCTAGTAACTCGGAATATTCTAGCTGCTCGGAAAGTCTCTGCAAAAGGCTTGTTGGTTCGTTTGCGGAGACTGGCATCGCAATGGTTGAAAGATCTTTTCCGACCTAGATTAAAAGGTTAGCCAACAAATCGAATCGGGTGAGATCTTGTGCTTACGTTTTTCCTTAAGAATCCAATCAAACTAGGCGGCATCACGGTAGCAGCAGGAATTAAAGGACGTCGCTCTACGGGCTCTAGGGGCAAAGGACTCAAATTCCTCATCCCATTCGCATCCGTAACATCCTCATCTTCAAACTTAGCGGCAGACCGCGGGGGTTGGTCATTATCAAAGCTCTCGTCTTCTCCATCACTTTCTTCATCGTCTGTCACATCTTGCGAACTTGACGTCCCGTGTGCGGAGCTCTCATCGTCATTTAAAAGCACAACTCTGCCTTGTTCCCCTTCTCCCATGGCATCTTCGGCATCAAAAAATTCTTCCGATGTCGAGGATTCTATGCTAACTCTAGAAGCAACCACAGGTGATGTAGATTGATGCTGTGATACGCGATGGCTTAGCCACCTCCTCTGTTTATTCTCTGCAACTAGTTTGGAGAAGTCTGCAACAACCGAATCAAGATCCGTAAGGAGGGCATTGAGATGTCCACTCATACTCTGTCCTTGATGGAGCGGCATATTCCCAGCCACTCCGTTAGGCAGAGCAGGAGCTGCCGCCGCTGCCACTGCAGTAGCAACTGCAGATGTGGGATGCAGAGATTGCGAAGAGGTCGAAGGTGATGTCCCACCATTCGCCTTGCGTTTCCAAAACGGTCTTCTGCGCCCCTTGTCCTTCTGCTCTGTCAATGAATGAACAGACGTTGATGAAGTGCTCGCTTCAGCACCAGCCTCGCCAATTATAGGCGGCGCGGGCTGCTCCGCAGTTGTTGCAAGCCTTCTCACGGCATCCCGAACACCGGCAACACGTCCTACTAAAGCCTCAACCCCGACCCAGCCCCGGTCCTCCATTACCTGGTTTTGAGTGTTGACAGCAGCTGACTGTTCCACATTCGGTAGAGGTAGGTGCTGATCGCCGGTGGTACCGGCTTTCATCGCATGTTGCGCAGCTTTCTCTAGGGCATACTTCCATTGCTCCCATTCCCGATCAGAATTTGCCCTTAGGTGCCACACCTCGGCACCAGAATCGATACAAATCTCCCTCTCCTTTTCGCTCGCGCTAATCGCTGCCAAAGATAGTGGAATTGCCCCACGGAGTGCCGAGGATTCCCGATTCAAGTAATAGGATAGGGTTGAAGAAGTGAAATCCAAGGAAAAAAAGCGGCGGGCATAACCCTGGTGCCGCTTGCGTTTACGTTTCTTTAGGACACCTGTATGGAATCCCTGCGCAGAGTAGATAGATTCCTTGTCATGAGTAGTACCATCCTGCCCAGGCACTGAGAGTGTTTCGACAGATGCACCAGGTCCATTTCCTGGTCCCTTTCCACCATTTTGGACGAGCGATGCTGTTGAAGCAAGAGCTTGGACAGAATCAAAGTGATGAAGAGCATGCGAAGCCGGGGGTGGGGAAGTGGAAGGGTAGGTAAGCAATACGAGAGTAGCTGTTTTTGCGACTTGTTTGGAGAAGGTATTGTCAAAAGCCTACACCCGGGTGCTAATCAGCGGTGGGGCCTCGTAAAATACAATCTCGGGGGTTCATACTAGCGCGAACATGCCACCTTCTTTTACCTGATACGTGCCGGTTGTAACTTTCTCCGCTTCTACCTTTCCATGCCAGTACACATCCAGTAAACCTGCTGCGTGTAACCGTTCAATACAGTCGCCTTCATTGTTCCGAGCCCTTGAGCTACTAGGGCGCCTTATACTGGGCGTGTCATCGGACCTAGCAGTAGGGGGAGGTTGGAGCTGCGATGCTGATTGATTCCCAGCTCTTGGATGCCTAAAGATTCCAAAATTCCTGCATTTCTAGAGTTAGGTATTGAGAGCCCTAGATTCCCCGATGGCAAATGTTGGATAGCTAGCCACTCACAGCGACTTTTTATGAGGTTTTATGCTCCAAGAGATGGTAAAGTCCTTCGAGCACTCTACCCAGCGGATGAAATACGACTACAATTCTCCCAGAGTAAGCAAGCTAGCTCACCAAAGCGGAACATCGTCCGATGTGTGGGGTTGTGGGTTAGCTGAGCCGCAAACATACCCTGCTGGGAACTTCCACCTGTTCCATAGCCATCTTGAAGGTGCCCTTAATAAAAATAAAGCCCTAGAAGCTAGCTTGTACGTTGGTTGAGGTTATTGAACCCGTATGCAAGTTGAAGACAAATAAAGCGAGACTGGTTGGTTGGTTAGGCCCAGTATGCCGGCGGAGGAGAGGGAGGAGGATGAGGAGAGAGAAGGGAAGCCGGTGGAGTGTTTCCCGTGTTACTCGTGTTGCAGTGCTTGTGCGGCAGTGCTGCAAGGAATAGATTGGGGGAAGGCAGCGTTAACCCGTAACTCGTAAGGTACGGTAGCGCTAGTTATAGTTAGTTTTCACTCCCGTAAGCTGCCGAGGAAAGGGTGTGGCTGAAATGATTAGACTATCAGTACTGCAAGTCAGTGCCGAAGGAACGCCCTCCTCTTGTACCGTACTAGTACTTCCTGTGAGTCTCTGTGAGTCTCAAATCATACGTCTCAGCATGTCCCAGAGCAATTTGTCCATATGATGCCTAGCATATTGTACTTGTATGATGGAAGCCGTGTCCTGTGATGTCCTCGCAACGCCGTCAACTTGCCTCTATGTATGCAACGATTCCCTCTGGGATGAGGAATGGAGAAAGAAGGTGTCAACACCAGGGATGGGAGGGGCCTGGCAGACTTTTATTTTTAAGAGTTCCTTTGGAAAAAGGGCTCTCTGACGAATCAGGCATGGTAGACTACTGTACTCGAATATATATATATATATAAAAATACCGCGGTTCCTCACTTTTCGCCAAAACCCAGAAGTTGGTCGTATGATATTAGGCTATTATCGGATTCTCACCATGCTGTTTAGAATAGAACGATGGTTCGCATCTCGCCAACCAGCGGCACAAAGGGTAGCGGGGCCATTAACCGGAACAGACAGGGATATATTCGGCTAGATAACCCCAAATAATTGAATTCCATAAATTTAACCTTCTCGCCGGATCTTGCAAGAATAGGGTTTCTGTTTCCGGGCTAAACTAAGTCAAAGGTTGGTCAATGATGCTCCATCTTGCTTTGCTAAAGGTGGGGTGAACTCAGAGTCCGCGAGACGAATAATCCACCGTACCTGACTATCCAGAGCAGCGGTATCCGATCAGCAACTACGGTACTCGCAATTGCCTGATGTTTGTAAAAACGACTGCCACTGCATATGGGCAAAAATTTTCCCGGAACCTCAAGATTTTGGTATTATGCAATACTGGTAGCGGTGATTTGTAGAACGTCAGGCAATTACGAGTAAATTGACATCAGCCGACTGTGCTAGTACTAGTACGGTACTCGTAGGCTCCAACACTGCTAAAATACCGGTACAAGTGACTGTACGACCCAGTGCTGCCTTACAACACTCCTGACTCCTTCCCTCCCTAACTTAACGAATACCGTACCGGTATCATACCGCAAGAGAAACACGTGACACAAACCCCCATGCCAGAACACTGTACCCATCCGGCATTTCGCGTCTCGGAACCCGTTCAAGCCCGCAACCGTGTGTTCGTGCCCGCGTCAGGGTTAACCCCCGACTCCTATATCATAACTGCAGCTCCGGGGTATTTACGTTCCGAGCGCCGGTGCCGTGGAGAATTTTCACAAGGCGTGACAAAGTACCGGTATCATACTTTGTGTGGGAGGGTTCACAGGGGGTCTTTTTTTGATGTGACTCCCAGACTGTCACATTATCTGCAACTTGATGCATCCGGTACCGGTAGTCCACCCATACCGTCGGGCTGATGAGTACCGTATCATAAAACACCTTATGACAACCCAAGCGATGCTGTGGCTGATGCTTGCTTGCTTCGGGAAGCGAGTGAGATGTGGTGGTGGTGGTGGTGGTGGTGGCGTGGTGGTGGATCGAGTTGCGTCGGCTGGAGATTCGGACCTCATACTAGTACTTTCTGGAGCGAAACACCGAAACCCGTGATAATCTATTGTTTTGCGAAGGGGATTTTCTAGACTACTGCCTGAACTATAACCCTATCCTTTGTTACGTAACCTAATCGGGACTCATTACTGCGCGGCGTTGCGTATACTTGTCGTAGGAATGTGTACGTACGATATGGACCAACTTTACGTATACATTCCTACGCGTGGATTCTCCCCTTATTTGTGTGTAGATTCGCAACTAGTGTTTGCTTCCTCAGGTAGGGTGTGTTCTCACAACAGAAATCCCAGCAGTGCCCAAAAGCCTAAATCCAATCCCCAAAACCGCCACCCATTACCGTGCCCACGAATAATCACACATTCTCACTCGAATCCAAAGCACTTACATTGTAGAAAATATTCGATGCGGATGTAATGATTAACGGTGAGGGTTTTTTTACGCAACGGAGTGGAGCGGCTTACGGTAAGTGGAGACACAAAGATTGTATTACACGGAGATGGGGATCATAATTGGTTGTCGTAGGTTGATGAAAGGAAAGACTTGAGGAAAGAAAGAAAGAAAGACAGGGGTGAGAAAAACATTTTCATAGCTTGCGCGTCCTTTGACCACTTGTAGTGCCTACGCGTACTAGTGCGGTCTTGAAGTGCGGGCACATCCCGCATTAAGTGCGGCCATAGCACTATAAGATTTCCAACAAAATATTATATCAAATCCAATTAACCCCCCTCTCACATCTGCGAGTATACACATACGCATACGTAGGTAAACGAATCCGAGAGGTCACGGGGGTCGCAGGTCTAGTATTACAAACTGAATGCTGGTGATAGAGTCAATATACCGGTAGTGCTTAATGCAACGGTATGAAGTGGGGGTATGATAGTACCGGTATTATGATGACGCGGCCTGTTGGCTGCTCTAGATGGCAGGAATTCTGTTTGGGACGGTGAGAGGTGGCTATTAAGAATTAATCTGGAGGGGACGATTGGCGGAAGTTTAGTGTTATAATACTGGTTGAGGTATGAAATCTGTACAGTAGTGGGAATTGCTCCCCCTCCTTCTCCTGATCAATTTTGGCGGAGGTTTAACTGGGGAGTTAGATCTTGGTAGCTAAACAATGATATTATCTACAGGCCCGCTCTAGTGTTAGATATATCTGTTATGTGAACAACCTTAGCTGCCCAAACCCCCCTCACCCCATTACTCAACAGGATCGTCTCCCCAAGCACGACCTCCCCTATCTCCAGAACCTCCTCCACGACCATTCCCCTCTCCAGTAAGTATCTTCTAACAGTGCCTGCCTGTCCACCGCTACTGAGCGGTGGCGTAACCCACCTCCCCCCGCGGTGAAAGAAAACATTCGTCAACGACCCCTCCACGACCTCTCCACCTGCATTCCACACGAGCACCTCCTTGGTCTCTGCAAACGTCTTAATCCCGGCTCGGGCCCTTGCATCATTGTACATCTTTCGCTGGGTCGTCTTAAACTTGGTGAAGCTGGATACCTCTGTCGGGAGAGTATCTAGCACGACGACCCACTCGGCGAGCTCCTGCACAGGTAAACTGGGGGGAAACAAGCGGGTTGCGTCAGGGACTTGTGGGGTGGGCGCTGCTTCGGCGGTTAGTTCGCCGCTCGGGGAGAGCAGGAGGCGGACCCGAAGGCCTATGTTTGAGTCGCTGCGGGAGTGCACCGCTGAGAGACAGGTTTTGTGCACGAGTGAGAGGTCACTGAGGGGGGCTGTAATGGATGGCGGCCAGTTGAAGTGCTGCGCGGCCGAGAGCATGCGGTCGCGGTGGTGAGAGAAAAGGTAGAATGGGGAGGGGGTGGATGAATCGTATGAGTAGGTGGTATTGATGGGGCAGGTTAGGAGGAGGGGATCATAACGGATGGAGGTGAAGACTTGGAAAGTTTGGTCTGACATTGTGAGAGACATATTTTGGGTGGTGACGGTATGCTCTATAGTTTACAAGAGTACCGTAGTGGGGGATGTGGTGCACGCGACATATTATCGATTTCGAAAAGGTCGTCAGTTTGTCGGTTCTTCGACTTTCTCAACTTTTTTTCCTCTCTCTCTCAACGCCACGGCAGGGGTCCATATTGGCCCTCTAACCAGGAGAGGTAAAGTTTATAGCTAAAAGTAGGAAAGTGGTTTGCGGGAAATTACTTGTAGAGAAGGAAAAAAAGAATCTTTGAGAAATTCCAGCACTGACGACCTTTTCCGAAATCGATACTGTAATATCGTTTGTGACTATGAGATTCGCGATGATCCTTGTGGGTATTATATCGACCCCGAGTGAACTGACTGCATTACCGGTACTGTGTCCGATTGATTGCTATATATCAGTTGGACGATACCAGGTATCGGGAGCTACCGTACCACGGTATGTGATAAGCAGGGCGTAGACTCGTACTCGGAAATCATTCCTCTGCGGTATACATTTCGGGGGAGGGAATGGTAGCACCTGTATTTGTATCATACTCGCAGTGTCGAAGCGTTTTAAAAGGACTGAAATTGCATACCGATAACCTTAGTTAGATAGTTGAGCGAACGGAATAAGGTTCCTTGCATACCGCCAAAATTTGGCACTTTTCTCAAATCTGGGTGGCATGCAGTAGCAGCCCTTTTTAAAAACAGTTCAACATTGCGAGTAGACATGCAGTATGATATTATATCGTGCAGCACACGCCCTATCTATCTCCTACTACCGTTCACGCAGGAACAGTGAACTACCGACCGGTATTATTGCACTTTCAATCACGCCAAAGTGACAAATTTGAGAGCAGGAGTGCACCGAGACCGTATTGATTGTTGTTTTTTGTAATTATTATTCGCTTGGTAACGTGCCCTCCAGGCAAGAGCCTCATCAGGACAACCTCGGGAATGGGTGGGAAGAAGGGTAAAAAAGGGCACAGACTAGACTAGTCCCCATTCGGATGGTAAACACGACGTCAGAGGCCGGGCTTGCCGGGCAGAAGGAGTCAAGCAGGGATTTGACATGGCTGCTGTGCTGGTGACGGGTGTGAGATTTGAAACTTGGATATCCGTATTTTCTGCAAGCTATAAGAATCTTATTAGTCCGCGGTACACCTTAGCAGCAAAATTCGACTGGTAATGGAGGATGGAAATATTACAGTATCGTAAATAGGGGAAAAATCTTCTCTCTTGAATGGGATCTCCACAAAGGATGTTGGGTATAATACTAAATAAGCGGGCGAGAGAGATGTAATATAAGTAAAACAGGAGTCTTACTTAATTATATATGACAGGAGAAGATAAAAGGTTCTATCGTAACGGAAAGATATTGTAAAAGGATATCCGAAAAATCTAGGTTAAACCTGATACTTGTAAAAGGGGGATTTTTCTAGTATTAAAATTAAACTTTAGAAGTTATTATGAAACGAGTTCAAGTTTACTAACTTGGTATCATACTAAAGGGTGAAAATATAACACAAAGAAAGTATCCTAAATAGCTTATTAGAACTCGGGTTTTGCTATGATAAATCCCCCTATTCTACTAATAATATTATAGACTTGTTATCAGTGTTTTTAAAAATGTCCTGATTCATATTATCAAAAGTAGGAAGCAAGTTGGAAGGTGTTTTCAGTGTTTAAGAAAATAGGACTTGAGTTATAATAACTACAGATGGGTAGGTATGATAGAGGGGAGGAGGATGGAGGTGGGGAGAGTATTATGGTATCATGGAAATTTGAATTTAGGTTACGTATGAGCCTTTTCTTTTCACTCTTCTTTTTGAATTTTTATTTAATGCCGTGAAGCTATTTGGGTAAAGTGCAGTGCCGTACACCCGATATGACTGGTACGATAGTGCAGGCAGAGTTGGAAACAAAGTTTCTGTGTTTGTATGATAGCTGGTGCTACGCCTGCAGTTCAATAAGCTGCGACAGCACCCATCCAAATCATGTGGAGATCTCACAGGAAGCTTTTATTTCGATTTTACGCCAAGTTAGAGATATCATACCGGTATTGCTCTTTTCGTTTTTGGCATGCAGAAGGGGGATAGGATAGAAGAAAGAAAGAAAGAAAGAAAGAAAGGAATGCAATAGATCTAATTAGATCTTCTGAATCTGCTTTGCATTTTGACCTAGTGCTTAAGAGACAATAATATTATTATAAGCAAGTTATGGCACGACACAAATTCGTGGCATGATTTCGGAGCCAAAATGTCGACTCTAGCCACAGCTACGCCACAAGGAAATATCCGTACCGCAGGGATTTTGGGTGGTCATTCACTTGATTCATGGTACAGTATTTGAGCCTGAGTGGTCAGTGCCTCCTTGTTGAGCAAAGGCGTTTGAGGGGAGAGCGCTCGGGTTTTGGCTTGGATTCTTGGGGTGATCTCGTGCCTTTTGTGTGTGTTCGGATCATATCCTCCCTCCTTCACTCTGACCGATACTTTTCTGG
>Ga0307507_10004296_pt1 | contig 25610 bp, 26 predicted proteins | sample 7_EM_MG_FD_207223 | JGI IMG/M metagenome (GOLD analysis project Ga0307507, IMG submission 207223) | Populus trichocarpa ectomycorrhiza microbial communities from riparian zone in the Pacific Northwest, United States - 7_EM | ecosystem: Host-associated > Plants > Roots > Unclassified | place...
TTCCTCTCGGTGTGATCTGATTGGTCCAGGAGTCCACAGGACTAGGGTAAGGTCCACAAGCGTAGCGCTAGTCCTTCCACGTCGTAGCGCAATTTCTCCCCGGGGGTCTGATTTATGAGATAACAACTTTCAAGAGTAATTATAGATTATGCTACAAGCAATGAGATATTATTCACAACTTCAAGACCCAGAGTGGCTATGCATATAGCCTACAAAGGTATTACCCGAGAGGAAGTTATGACCCTAACAAATTCATCCCGAATCAGGTCATACTCTTACGCAGATATGATAATTCTGCAGAGCTTATGATATGACAGCAATACATGAAATAAAAAGATCGATGAGCCAATGGCAAGCCCAACTTCAGGTAGTGGCATAAGGTGCTTCTAAAGAAAAATGGGACCGGAAGCATTGTGAGATATCGTTATTGAACTATGCTCAGATGCTGAGAGCCTCCGCAACGCTCTCGATCGTCTTCTAAATTGCAATCTCACTATCTCGGCTCATCTCGTGCCTGACTCTTACCTTATTCTCATCCTTGCTTTGCTTTGCTTGTGCTCTAGGTGAGGGTTCAGCCGCCCACACGTTGCTGGAGATCATAGGTGTGTTGTTCGTGATGATCGAGCCGATACGAGGCCTAGACTGGGCTGTGGAAGTGGACAGTGAGTCACGATAACCGAACTCAGTTACAACTGGTTTGGAATTGTTGGTCGAGAAAAGCGGAAGCAGCGTTCCGCGAGACTTCGGGCCGAAGAGACGGCTGAAGAGAGAGCGAGTATTGGTGACTGTTGGGTTTGCAGATGGTAGGAGTTGATTCGTGGTGGGGATCGGAACACTGCATAATTAGCTGTATCCCAGAGATAGGTGAGCTGGATAACACTCACAGTGAAGCAGACCTCGTCGTTGTTGGTGGCGAAATCGATCCATGCGAGCCTTTTTGGCTGAAAACTCTCTTGGCCTTGTTAGACAAAGACCATCCACTTCCCTTACGCGACCTTTCCGAGTCGTGGCTCTGGTATAATGATGGGAACACCTTCCCCATATTCAGTTTTATAAGCCAATTCCTGTACAATGAGCCTGCATCCGCGCCGGTGCCGAAAGCGAAGAACACCAAGAATCCATCGCCTATTCTGATCCAACGGTCAAAGACAACAACCCCAAAGCTTGGGAGAGTAATGATCTCATTCCAGTTCGGGCCGTGCACGTTGCCCCAAGAATAAGGAGCGGAGACTAACTGGACATTTTTGAATAGGATGTAGAACTGTACCGGCAGAATGATGAGGATCATAATGAAAGACATGGAGAAGAGGCGAAGGAAGCGGGATTTGGTGGTTTTGTGGCATCTGACGATATGGGTAAACTCGGTACGATAGCGATATAGTCGGAAGGTAAGTAGGCCTGGGATTGTCAGAATGATTTGATAGGAGTCAGAATTAAAATCAGGGAATATTACCAGAGTAGTATGAACCAACCAGAGAAACTATTGGAGACCACATCATGACCAAAACGACGCTCGGCCAGCTATTGTCAAAAGCAGCATTGCATCCTGATATACCCCAGAGGAAGTAACGGATTGGTTGAACGATGTAGTAGATTAGCATGAGGAGGATTGGGAAGCCAAAGCACCAGAGTATCTCTAACACGGCTTCTCTTATTCTTTGAGCTCTTGACGGAGCCATGACGATGTTCTTCGTATCCATGACCTTCGCGAGTTTGCGCATGATGCAAGCCAAAGCACCAGGAAGCGCTACTGTACTGCCGACAAAGAGCCTGACCTCGATATCGCAGAGAACCTGACCTTTCCACCACTCGGGCACGTTGTCGCGTGGCCAGAGGATCGGATTGATGAAGTTGGTGAGGTTGAGGAGAATGACCCAGAGTACTAAACTTGTCGCAGCTACATTGCGTTGGAGGAGATGCCAGGCGAAGGGGGGGATTCCAAGGATAACAGTGATGCCTCCGAGAATAGAGAGAATGACAGCTTCTGGGTACAGTGGATATGAGACTGGTTCCATAGTAATGGCGGTGGAAGGCAAGCTTAGTACAACTCGCGGAGCCTGTACAGAGGTTTAGAGAAGTGTAGGAGATTGATAGGCTACAACGACGATCTTCTGAAGAGGATAATCCGTCGGTTATCCTGCTTGATAGATGGTAAGTGGCTTGAAAGGTGCTTGATAGTGAAAGAAATGGCTTCTTGGAATAAGAAGAGCGGAAGATGAACAAAACAGACTGAAGGAAATTTGGGTAGAGGGATTTGGTTGGTTTTGAGCAACGAATGTGGTTGGCTCCTATTCAGTGACACTCTGAATAGCCTCGATAGTTTCAATTAGACCTCCGCCTGCGGAAAGCGCTATTGAACTTGAAACCACAATTTTTCACGAACGAGACCAGGCTAGCAGAAGAGACGAATTAGTAAATTGAAGAACCATAGAAGTGGATTGATGCCTTTGTACAAGATAATAGTCTGAAACCTGGGAAAAGCGGACTTGACGTTTTTGGGTTTGAATAAGAAAAATCCCAAAACAGGCCATTTTACAATAGGTAAAATTGATAGGGGGCACTAGACATGTACTCAGGGTGACGAAGAACCTAATGAGTCCTTTATATCAGCCTGAAGCCTAGTGTTCAACTATTATAATTACGGAGACTTTGGTGAGTATTGAGGCGTGTAACGCCATTTCTCTTTGCCTCCGACCCCGTCGCACACGAACCGGAAGATAGACTCAAACTACGGGATAGTGAGGTTAGTGTTATGCTGGTATGCTGCATGGATGAATAGGACAGGGGATCAAGGAGTACTAGGGTTAAGAGCTTTGTCCCTATAATTATCCCTTTTGGGAAGTACCGCGGCAGATGGTCAATGACGTAAGCCGGAGCGGCAGAGAGACTTTAATGGCTGGATAACAGCACCAATAGTTCACACAAGTGTACACCACCTACAGCTGATGAGCTGATACGACCGCGGTCATTTCCCACAGCCCCCTCCTATGGAGACCCTCCTCTCTCTATCGATATATGTGAGCGCGTAACCGCTGGCCGGAGCGATCCCGAAGCCGGCATTACCAAGGGCATCGTCACTTCCTCATCGCAGCCATGGCCGACTATGCGGCTGCTGAAAGCCGCACGACGAGCGCGCAGATACACCCTTTACTCCGACAAAGGGTGATCAACCGCGCTTCAACCTTCTCTGAAGGAGCGCATCCTACTCCTACGCTCCCACAAAGACGAAGCTCTGTCTTTTCCGAATATTCCATTGATGAGGCGCGTCACTCGATACGGTCATCCACGGATAATCTCTTAAGACCTGGAGGAAATGATATGGAAAAACTATTATCATCAGAGGCACCATCGCACTGGCATTCCGCGCCGCTGGTTTTCGCAATACTTCCAGCCATTGGAGGGCTGCTATTTCAGAACGGAAGCGCAGTTGTGACGGATATATTGCTTTTGGGCTTGGGGTCAATGTTTCTGAACTGGTGTGTCAGATCGCCCTGGTATGACTACATGCGCTTTTCTTGTGGAAGGCCGCGTCGACTAACGGCAAATAAGGGACTGGTACCATTCTGCACAACGAGTACAAGTAATCCAACCTGAATCCGGGCCCTACAACAGCACAATAATTGAGGAAGAAAGTGAGGAGGATGAAGAAGAAGTAGTAGGCAAAGCCAATCCCTCTTCAGAACCCAGACCAACGGAAAATCCTCTACAGGCCAATGGAAGCGCCAACAAACCTCGAAATGCCGCGCAAGAAGCTGCGGCGAGTGAACTTGGGCGGGATGAGATATTCGCCTTGATCGCTTGCTTCGTTGGTCCTATTCTTGGTGCATATCTTCTCCATACCATTCGATCGCAGCTCACGCGACCTTCGGAAGGGTTGGTGTCGAACTACAACCTCACCATCTTCGTTATGGCCGCTGAGCTTCGTCCATTCTCACATCTCATCAAGATGAAGCATGCCAGGATGCTCCACCTGCAACGTATCGTCAGGCCTGATCTCAACTCTTCCGAGAAGTTGGCCAAAACGGACGTGCAAGAACTTTCGAAGCGGCTGACAGAAATTGAAGCAGGGCTCGCAGATGGCACGGCAAACAGCGGAATAAAAGACAACAAGGTTCTCGAGATCAGTACGAGTGTGCGGCAAAACCTTCAGCCCCAGCTCGACGCCTTGAACCGTGCTGTTCGACGGTACGAGAAACGATCAGCAGCCCAATCAATACAAACAGAGGCACATTTTGCCGATCTTGAAGTAAGGCTAAAAGACGCTCTGTCACTGGCAGCCGCGGCTGCTCGAAGTGGTCAAAAGTCAGGCGTCATAGCAGTAGCACTTAACTGGATCAATTCCGTGTTCATGTTCTGGGTCCAGGCGTTCTGGTCTGTGTGCATATATCCGTTCCGGTTAGGCACATCAATACTTGTAGCAGTCAAGTCATGGTTCATTTCTCCGAAGCGATCGCCTAGGAAGCGGGACAAAGCAAAAAGCGACGAGCACGGATCGATATCAGGCTCTCGAATGCAATCAAAAACCGGTCGGTGAACTTATAGAGACTAGCTTCTTACTCGTGGATATTTCTCTTGGGAATCTAGATTGCGGTGAAATGGCTGGATATCGGAACCAGGACCTGGAGGACAAATCTCCTTGACTTTCCAAACGCCCCTACTCAACTATATTTCCTAGGTAATATCACTAGCTAATACCCCTGCTCACTCGTGGCTTTTCATTGAGGTTGAATCTTGGATAGATACTTTCCCTTGATGCGGAATCAAGTCCGTTCGTTCCGCGTTCCTCAGCTGATATCATGTCGCTTCGTTTTACCCCGCGACCCCACTATTGTTACGGTCTTTGTATCACCAACCTGCATTACCCTTGGGCTTTCCGTTCTACTACTCTGAAACATATACTGTTAATTCATTAGAGTATTACTATTCCGTAAGCTGCTACATTTGCCATTATGCCAATGCATTCCGACCTCTACATTGACGTATCCAAATTCGATGCATCAAAAGTCTCTGAAAAGACTGCGAAGCTCAATGATACCCTTATCAAGATTCTGGAGGGTGGGCCTAGATGGTACGAGGTATCCCAGCGCTGAATTAGACTAACTTTGTTTGCAAATTCTCGTTAACTATTTAATGTCTAGATTGGAGCAGAGAAATACCGAAAGCTGCGCTGGAATGGAGACACCCCTCTTCCCAAACCAGTTGTAATTGAATCCGGAGAAAATTTTACTATACCATCTCGTGAGCCTGGAAGAGATATTCCGTGTCGAATGTTCAAGCCTGCAAAGGGGGAGGTAAAGGGTCTCTACATGCACATCCATGGAGGCGGTTGGGTCTTGCAGTCAGAAGCCTAGTAAGCTGACCGAGGGGAACATATCGAAGCACGATACTAATATGTAATAGTCAGGATCCGTTGTTAAAGTACATGGCAGATAATACCGGTCTAGCTGTTTTGTCGATTGGATATAGACTTGCTCCAGAGGACCCGTTCCCGGCTGGTCCAGAAGATTGTTATGACGCCGCGGAATATCTTATCAAGAACGGAAAGGAGAGGTTCGGCGGTGAGCTGATGTTCATGGGCGGCGAGGTGAGACTACTCCCTTTCTCTATGCTCTTTACGGGCTCTCCCTAGAGTAACTGTAATTTATGCATAATAATACTGACGAGAAGCTCTATCCAGTCCGCCGGAGGCCACCTCTCCGCCCTCACAGTAATCTACCTTCTCCCTCGCCACCCCAATTTCTCTTTCCGCGGCCTCCTCCTACACTTCGGGGCCTACGACCTCTCCGGCTTCCTCCCCATGGTAGAACACCACGACCGCGGCCTCGTTATCGACTTCGATATCATGCAGCGCTACATCGACGTTTTTGTTCCCAACACGACTCCTACGCAGCGACGTGACCCTACCATCTCGCCTTTTTTCGCCGACCTCAGAGGCCTCAAGTTGCCTCCAGCGCTCTTCACATGTGGCACCGAGGACCCGCTCCTAGACGACACGGTCATGATGGGCGCAAAGTGGATGATGTGGGGGAACGAGGCTGTAGTACGCATCTACAATGGCGCGCCGCATGGCTATATTATGTTTCCGCCTGGGGCGTGCGATGCAGTTCAGGAGGGATTGGATGCGTCGACGGAGTTTGTCCTGGAGAAACTCAAGTGAGGCAGGAGATTCAGATAGTTTTGCACCCTGGTTCTACACGCTCTATGCGAATTTCAACGGGAATATATTCATTAGCTATGACTCCTCCTAATGCATTCTTCAAAACTTACCTAATGTGTAATAGTGCGGCACCACCCCCGCAGCACCCCCGCAAGCTTACTCTGTACTTCAAGCGAGGCATGACCTATATACCCCCAAAGACGACTTCAAAAATAGTCGCAATTGCTTCTCTTTTGCTTTTAATTGCATAAGCTACCGCTGAAATACAGTGACCTCCCCCGCAGCCTACAGTGTCATCTTCCCGCCTCCGCCACCTAAGCAGCTTCCCGCATCCCCACAATCGCGCGCTGATATCCAGCACGTAGAAGAGCACGGGTACGTGGTTCCGGAGAATCGCTTCTCGTCTCGAGAAGCAGAGGCGGCGAAGGCAGAGATCGAGAGGCTGAGCACGAGGGATGGGAGGACTATAATGGGGCGGAATGTGTTTGAGGGCGTAAATACGACCAGGATTTATTCGTTGCTGAAAAAGTAAGTTTTGAGATATGGGTCTTGGCCTGGCTGACTGGGAGGCTAGGACAAGGAAAGTTTGATCAGCTTGTGCTAATATGAAGGGTTTTGGCGTTGAGTGATTAGTTTCTGAACCCAGTACGTGGAAGGAAAGGAAGGAAAGCGTAAGTGAGTGAAGGTTACTTCTATCATAAATAGCTCAAGGTTCTGGTGAGGGGGAGGAGGAAAGATAATAGTATGGATAATTGCCGTCATGTAGGGTGGAGAAACTTTACCGTTGGCAACTGTTAAAGATAGCTCTGAAACAGTCACACTGATTGACTGGAATTTGGTTTTAGGAGCTGCATCACGATGACGGGTATTGCAATGTACCAAGGCCACGACCTCCATTGAGTACGGCAATCATAATTGGTATGTACTTTTACACTATCTCGATAAAGTTTGATACCTTCCCCTGTCCAGGCTGTCCAGTTCCTCGGCTCGGCTTACCCACTCGACGACTTCACCGCGTAAAACGGCTCCACAAATATAGCACCAGGCTCACACAAATGGCCCACCGGTCGCCTCCCTGACCGCTCTGAAGCTGTACCCACTGCATGTCCTGTAGAGAGCGTGATTTATTTCCTCGGAACAACGTGGCATTGTGAGGGAAAGAATGAGAGCAAGCTCCCGAAGAAGATCTTAACGGTACAGCATTGTCAACCTTATGGAGATATCACGACTCTATTCTTCAGTTCATACGTATAAGAGACAGGAAGAAACTGCCCAAAGAGAGTTGAGATAGTAAGATGATAAAAAGCAGCTGATTAAAACATAGATCTGCCCAATCGAAAACCAGATGCTTGCCGTGGAACCGCGAAAGTTGGATGAGATTCCGGAGAACATTGTGAAACGATGGGCTACAATACGCATCGACCGTTCATCGGCTATGGTAAGTTTTTCAAAACCGAGAGCGCTGTGCTAAGCTATGATAGGCTCATGGAAGTATTAGTGGACGGTATGAACCTGCGGAAGGGGGTTGCCAGACTGATGCATTGAGCTCAGAATCCTGTAAATCAGGACTCGCTGACGTTTGTAACGAAGTGGGGGAGTAAACTGTAAAAGAGAGGGTAATAATAGAAACATAGGCGTAGGCTAAGATGAAGCCATGATATGACATCCAGCTCAGCCAACTGTGCAATAAATGAAGAGGTTTAGGCATCTAGCGCGGTTTTCCTTAGAGTGCATCGTATAGAACTAGTGACTAAAAATGCAAGGGGATATCTCTTGAATAAAATTAACAATTTTATGATCGTATACTTATATCCGTACTTCATGTCAATGTAACTCCTCTTCCCATGAAAACCTTCTGGGATAGCGATGCTCGTCTTGTTTCACTCTGCCAGGTTCACCAGGTAGAGCTTCCATCTCATATATAGGCACATGCTCCATCTCCAGTGGTGCGCTAGGTATATACGCACGCTTCTCATCATCCCTAGAGGTTTCCAATTCAGCCGTTATTTCATGTGTTCCCCCATGCTCTAGCTCCAGCTCCATGGGACTAGATATTCGCAGCCGCGATGCTGGCTTCTTGCTACGCCTGCGTTTCAAGAAGACAACGATTGCGAGTACGATTGTTACCAGTCCCCCAATTCCGATGCCTACGCCCACGCCGATAGCAACTCCATTCGGCTGGTTGTGGGTTGAGGATCCTGAATTGCTAGTCATAGCGGCTGCTATTGCTGTAGTCGTTGAGATGGGGGAATACGGAATTGTTGTCATGATGTCCGCAACGCCAAGCGTGAATATATTGGTTGAATTGCTGCAGCAATCATAGCCGCGCCCGCAACAATATTGGCCTGGGCTGCCCGAACAGCTCTGAAGTCCTTGGCCGGAGTCGATACTGTCGAGCGCTGTTGATTTGGTCAGCTAAATGTTGCGGTCCATGACGTATCCTAATGTTAAAATTTCGCGAATCAAGTGTTTTGAGAAATAGAATTGCGGCACCTACGACCAAGACAAAAGTTTGGACACGCTGATGACTTCCACGTTGAATCAGTACAACTGCTTCGATAGAATTTATAGTCGTAAGTTTTTCGGTCATTTGGCCCGGGAGTGCAGAGACCATTGCTCAAACAGACAAAACCAGGTCCACAGCATGTGGATACATTAGCGGTAGGGTTGCAGGGAGACCCTTTAGATTCGAGACCGTCAGGAAAGTAGCATGTTGTATTAGACGCGACAGAGATATCGGTAAATAAGTAGAGTGCTAGAAACAAGTATAGAAAGTGGGTCTCGGAGAAATGTTGTCGAAAATTACGGATACCGAGCATTTTATCGTTAGAACGTTGGTCAACGTGTTGCTCCGCCGTCCTTCCTAAGACACATACGCGCCCTTTATCGAAATGCTGATGAGCGACGCTTCGGTACCGGTCCGGATCCACGCGTTTCGGCTGGAAGGAAAAAGCTGATAATGCGGTGTAGTGGAAGCACAAATTCTGTGATAGGAAATCCAAGTCCGATAAATTAGCGACGAGTCCATGTGCGGTATCCGAGTGAATTAACACGACTGATCCTGAGATTGCATGGTTAACTTATTATACCAGAGGACAAGGTCGCCTCCGGGGGGCTCGGGGGGTTGCTAGGCGGCCATAATATAAAAATGCGGCGGCAATCACCTGGGTTGTCAAGGCTTTTAGCTGGCTAACGAGCACCTGTAGACGCCATTAAAGGTTGCATAAGCTTTTTTATCCGGCGTCGCCGTTTCTGTGGCGGCATCGTGCCGGTGATTTCGCGGTCCACCCTAAAGGGACCCATGTGCTAACGTCAGCAATGTGTTCGTTCTCTCCCGAGTGCTATATGGTGCTATGGGCCATTGAGCAAAAGGCCATCGAGGATTTTGTGGGAGGGCTTAACTTACAGGGTGCTGCGGCTGGGTTGAGCAATGAGCCACGCTTTGTCATCCATATGGCTAATCGGCCTCCAGCGAGCCACAGCCGAAGATGGAAGCAATACAGGTTCAGCTCTCTTGTGCTGATGTGAGAGACGTTATGACTACTTTCGCGACAATCGCCAAATACAAAGAATCGCCATAGTCTCCACTTTTTTATCAGATCGACGTATTAAACTGCCGCGCAGCTCCTTCTAATTCGCTCGTCGATCGATGGGTATGTTGAGCATGCACATCACGCATCAGCATTTAAGAGCATTCCTCTTCCTCTATTTGCTAACTTCTAACGCATCATTTTGCTTGCTGAAGATTATCTTTCTTCAGAATGTGGTCCATACCTTTCATTATTTGTTTGCTTCTGGCTACCACAGGGCAAGCTATCCAGTCTCCAATACTAAAGCAAAGTGATGGTTGCGGCAAATCATTGCCCGCGAAAGTTACCCCAGGGGGTGCATCTGCAAACATATCCATCTCCAGTGATGGCCTGGACCGCAGTTATCTCATTCACGTCCCGCGGAATTATGACATCAACACCCCTGTACCCCTCATCCTTTCTTACCACGGACGCGCGAAGAATGCTTCTGAGCAAGAACTACTCTCTCAGTTCTCTGATTCGTCGTATAATCCTAATGCAATCGCCGTGTATCCCCAAGGTGTAGCCGTAAGCAATCCCTTTACTCCATTTCAAGTTAGACCCAAGTTGTGCCTTTTCCGCATGCAACTAGTATTTACACTTGATATACGCCCATATCTTACCCAACTCGCAGAACTCAAAAAATATCCGCCAGTGGTACGGTGACCCCGACGCACCCACCACTATCAATGACATATCCTTCACCTCTGACCTAATCTCCCATCTGCTTTCACGCTACTGCCTCGATCCTACTCGAGTCTACGCTGCAGGCAAATCCAATGGTGGCGGCCTTGTCGGCCTGCTTGCCTGCGACCCCACCACTTCCAGCCAAATCGCCGCTTTTGCTCCAGTCTCTGGGGCCTTCTACCTCAACAAAACTACTGGCAAACTCCCACCCTGTAACCCTTCTCGCCTACCAATTCCAATTATCGAATTCCACGGATGGAAGGACCACACAATCTACTATCTCGGCGGCCCAGACAACTCATCCCGTGGAAATACAACCTCGGTTCCCGCATGGGTCGATGGCTGGGCGACCCGCGACAATTTCAGTGTGTCCCAGAATGTAAGCAGTTCTGTTTGCCCGCCTCCCTTTAAGAAGGTAACGAAGTACAACTGGAATGACACGGTTGAGCATTATAATATAAGTAACTTGTTTCATGATTGGCCGAGCACGTATCCGAATGATGATACACACTTGACCACATGTTTTGATGCGACAAGTGTTATCATGGACTTTTTTGGCCGGTGGACTTTGTAGAGGGTTTGAAGAAAGGTCAGGAAAGATTATATAGTTAACACACACGTATAGAAGGTACATGAACTTGCTTAGACTTTTGTAGGCCGTTCAAATCAAATGATGAATGCATTGTGGGTTACAACTTTAATTTAATGGATATCATAGGGAGCATCATGGGTGTAGATACGGAGCAGGGCAGGGCCCTCGGTAAGTCTATGAGTAGTTTAGCGCTGTTGGTGCCTCACGAGCACCCCTTTGCACCTTCCAACAAGTTCTTTTAAGCTCCTGCATCCTAAGAGGTCAACTTCCGTCAACTCATCACTACACAGAAAGAATAGCCAACCCTTCAGATCGTTCTGATAAGGCTGCCACGAATGGTGGCTCAACCTTCCCCGCGCTACTGTACGTCAAGGGGGTTCTTCACAGTACTTCAAGACCTGAAGCGCGTACCGTGACAAAGCAGATGAGCAGTCCCTCAGCCTTGCCATACACTGTGGAGATATAACCGCTGTGCCCGAGCCACATTCGAGAAACTGCTTCTTTTACTGGAGGGTTGCAGCTTTGAGGCGCAAAGTGTCTCACCCCAATGTGACACGCGGATTTCCCCGTTTGGCGAACCCTCTCATCCCAGGTGCAATCCCACAATTTAATGATATCAACTACCGCCAGAATGTAGACACGGCTACGCAGTTGCCATGTATTATAGTAGAGGTTCTCTAGTAGTTTTATTTTGATGAGTATCTCTGCAATCTTATAATACTGTTGACGGCGTTATCTCGAAGCAGTTGGAAAAGGAGGTATCTCAAGCCAACAGCCGATGAACCATATAACGTATATGTCTGGGCACAATACGTCCACTTGCGGCACCTCCTCCTAATATAGGAACTTCCAGATCTCTAGTTCCAGGCTCATTGGCGCTCCCCGAAGTGTCACAGCCCAGAAGCGCCTAGGTATCAGGTTGTCACATCTTCTAGCACCCCTTCCCGCAACCAAATACCTCAAAACCCTCCTACCTCCAAACCCAAAAAATTTCGCATCTAGCATTCACTCCGCATTCATATTCTTCGAGGCATTTTTCTCTTATTTATTATTTATTATTTCCCAGCTTGTAGAGTTTATCCGCTTCCGGTTTCCAATGTGGACCGCAAACCGCATTTCACACAATTCCCCCATACGGTCACCCTCCGTACATTCAGTACACTCCGTGTATTCTATGGCACGCTCCGTCTCCACCAGCTCTCAACGCGGTTCCACAGGCTACGATTCCGACCGAAGCAGCGACACAGCAGGCGAAGAAGAGTTCGTGATGCAGAACGCCACCGTACCTCCCCTCTGGCAACGGCAGGACCGTTTGTCGCAAAAGCTTGGTAACGCAATCGTGCACGTAGCTGAAATCCGACCACCACCAGTGCATCATACTCACGCCCACGACCGGGACGATGTCAGCGAAACACACTCACGCAGCTCAACGCTCGATGATGAGCAGGAATTCGACTACCCGGAGAAGACACCAACGTCGCTACACCCCAGGAAGAGTCTTGAAGAAGAGATGGAAGAGTCGGAGCTAGAGCAACAAGAGCCGCCGCGGGTGATTGGACCACTAGAGCAGCAGCTATCCGCCCTGATGTCAAAGCTAGTCTTCATGGAGCGCGAAAACCCCACCATCTCCGTCACACCAGAAGACTACCAAGCACTGCAAGCCAAGGTCGAGGCGCTGGAAGCCGAAAAGGCGACCTGGGCCGAGCGGCACGAAGCGCTGTTCGCGCTGCGCGACGAGGACGTCGCGAACAACATCAAGATCCGCGGCCTGCTGGCCGAGGAGCGCAGGGAGCACGCGTCGATGCGGAAGCTGCGCGACGACGACATCGGCAACGTCATCACGCTGCGGGGCAAGCTCGCCGACGCCACGCGGAAGCTGGAGCGGTTGGAGCGGTCCGGCTTGTTGACGCCCACTTCGGGCGGCCGCCCGAAGAGTACCGCGCTCGAGCGGCGAGATACCACGGATCTATTCCAGGCGGCGAAGAATGCGGCGTTGGAGCAGAGGGTGCTGGAGCTGGAGAAGGCGAATCGGGATCTCATGAGCCAGCTTGCGGCGCTCAAGCAGGATGATGTCTCGCGCGTGGCGGCGCACGAGGCGTGGCGAGGCACGGTGAGCGATTTGGAGACTCGGCTGAAGCAGAAAGAGGAGGAGATCTCTCGTTCGCGGTCTTCAGGTGTTAGCAGCAGCCTAAGCATGGATTGGAATAGAATCGAAACGATGCATGAGGAGCATGTGAGGTTCCGGGAGAAGATGGCGCAGAGGATGCAGCAGCTCAGGTCGGAGAAAGAGATGTTGCAGAAGGAGCTGCATAGGAAAGAGGACGAGAACGCGGAGTTAGAGGCAAAGCTGGAGAAGTTGCAACATAGACTTGCTTCTGTGGCTGCTTAATTAGCGTTTAGGTTTATTCGGATGGACAGATTAGAAATGTATTAGCCACTTCTTTTTTTAATGACATATCCCGCGCTGCGAACATGCCTCTCAGTTGAACTCTGTCACGAAATCCGTAAGCTACACGCTCATTAGACCCACATCTTCTCATCACATTATCAGCAAAATATTCTAAGTAGCATTTGAACCATGTGACATTGAGTTCAGCCCGGTAAAAATTTAAATAAAGGAAAGAATTTGTATTAACATACAAGGAACCACATCACCAATCATCGTAAAGCCTTTCGATATCTCCTGCTCTCATATCTCATGCCCCATGTGTGGATATCCCTTCCGCTGGTGCATCTCGTCCTACTGTTATCGATAAGAGCTAGCCAATAGAATCATAGGATCAAAGTTCCCTGACCATACACGTATTTATGATTCTGGTGTTCGCGCACGGTTCAACTCTCGTAGGACTTCACCGTTGCAAGGGATATGGCATTGCGATAAAAAGGGGTGGGACGTTAAGATATCGTACTTAGTTATCAGGATCTAACTACAAGCGGCCGTCAAACTTCATATTGAACTCATCAATATTGAGGTTGACGATTCTCGGAGGTGACTTCTTAATCAGGAGTAGTCTGTGGCTATGCACGCCAAAATAGCCTGCGAAAGGTCCCTAATAAGTGACTGTCACGGAAACAAACCAAAAAATAACAAATGGAGTCTGTTTATGTAAGCAGGAAACGCGTGTGGAGGACTCTTCCAGATTCTTCCTCACAGTTTTGCAAGGAGAAGGACAGGCCCAAGATGACAACACGAATTGTAGAGGATAACGTGAGTATAAAGACCAGAAGTTATGGCTCTATCAAGTCGCTTACCCTAGGAAACTCGACAATGCTCAAGAGGCTCACATGCAAGGGATTCAAAGATGAGATTGGTATAGTGAAAGACGTCGGCTTATGGAAATGGAGATGTAGCGAGACACTAAGAGACGTGATACGTCATCTATCCGTGAGAGCTTAAACGTCAGGGGGAGGTCGCATAGCCTAGGCAATTCGAAAAGTAGAGTCTAGGGTAGTTCAGGATACCAATCTTCGTCTCTCTCCCAAACGGGGGAAAGGCCATATGTTTCAGGGAACCCTATATTAATGGACTCAAAATTTCGGCTATTACCGATGTCTGAGGGACGGAGGGCATCCGGGGAGGTTGCGGCTTGCTCGGGCCGTGACACGTGATGTTGAACTAACGAGGAACTATCCACGATCGATGTCTCAAGTTCATCAGCTACGAGGGGGTCGTATGGCTGAGATAATTGGCTTAGGGTAATGTAAGTGGTGGCTACGTCGTTGTTGATATGACTTCTTGGCCCTATTGACGGATTGTCTTGTTGGGAGGAGTGATCTGGCGGTTGTGTATCGACAGTAGCGTGTGATCGCCTCGAACTAACAAAGAGTTAATATCAAACCAGGTAAATTGGTGGGAACTTTGAGATACGTACCGCTCGATAACTTTGTCAACTTCATCAGGTTCGCGTGGGTGCTGGGTCGTGACGTGAGTTTTGAAGTTGTCGCGCCGAGACCAAGACTTATCGCGCTTTTTACATCCTTTCACAGTGCAAAAGTAGCTTTCCCCACTGAGTTCGCCATGAACAGAACGTTTGTGTCGCTTCAGATCGTGTGAGTTGCTAAAACCATTGGTCCGTTTACAGCCACTGTAGTTACAGATGTGCTGACTACTCTGCTTTCTAGGTTTTGTTAGTCATCTACAAACAATGGTCTGGTAGAAGAATTGCGAAAACATACCTCGGATTGGAGGAAGGCTGCAGGACTGCTTTGGACTGAGAGATACGACATTGCAGGTCTGGCGTGAAAGACGAACCAGAAATAGTCCTCGAACAGCCCGCCGAAGCAGAGCTGAGCAGGCCACTTTCTATCGGGAGTCCGTGCATGCCGGGAAAGTTTTCGATAGAACCGGACAGGAATGGATTTACTTCTTCGGTCGTGAACCCATTATTTGAGAGCCATTGGCGGGCGTCGGTATGGGGAATATCAGTTGTTCGAGTCTGGACATTCGGAGTTGTCTGTTCATGAGCTCCCAACATTAAAGAGCCTGGTGGTGACACTTCAACATTGATGAGATCATTAAGTGCCGACTCCAACGATCCGTGGCTTCCAGCTGCATTGTTTGACTTCTCCTCTTCTAGACCGGAGAAGATGGTAGGAGCCAACTCATGTAAGTGATGTATATAATGTGAGTACAGCAGAGCGAATTCTGATGTCTTATTGCAAATTGGGCAGTTCAACAGTCCATCTTGTACCTGAGGTCCATGACTAATAAAAAAATGATGGGCCAAGGCTTGAAAGCCCTCGACGATAGTGTCTTGCTCATAGCACCCTGGAAAGACACAGGGATATGGCTCCCAGAATTGAGTGAAGCGGATCCGTGAGATGTATGAACCCGTTACAAAAGTGGAGTTTGTTGCTGTGTTGACCCTGTCCGTTGGGACAGAACTTCCAAGGCCAGAGTCATGGGATTTCGATGCATCGGCTCGTGAGATAGAAGCGCTGTCTGGCTGGGATTCAGAATAAAGGATCTCCCGCTCCGGCGCATCGCTTGCTGCCTGGCGGCGCTTCAATTGGTCCTCGTAGAACTTCCCCAAGCGGTCTACTACCTTCTTATTCGCCTGAGGAAATTTGGTCTGGACCTTTTCAAAAAATAAGTCAAAAGGGGAACAGCCGGTGGATAAGGTTACAACCGGCGCTCGATTCTCGTGAGATGATTTAATGCCGGAACTGGACATCAGGATTCCAGTGAGACGATCAAGACCATCGAGAATTGTTTTTCTGTCATGTAAGCCATCCTCGGCAGTAAATCCTGCGCTGCATTTTTCGCAATCGCTTCCTTCAATAATATATTGTGCTTCGTCATGCAACGCACTTGCGCCTATTGGTTGTAGTATTCCGTGTCGAGCATTGGGTAAATGAGTCACATAATGGATGAGATCTGGCAACAATGGATCAGTTGGTTTCTACCCTCAGTTTCGAGAATCCTCACTCACCTCGAGACAAAATGTTCCCTATTTCTATCAAAGTCTGGAGCGTGACCTTCTTGACGCCAAAATTTTGTAGTAAACTACTGTCTACTCCAACCGTGCGTACATTAACGGTTTCGCCCCACAGGCAAAATGTAGCGGAGAGCTTTCGAACAGGCGCACCCAGAGAGTTGCTCAAGGCCGAATTCTGCTCGATCTTTTTTAGCAAGGTCTGGTATAGGCCAGCACACAGATCAAAGTATCGTGTAAAGATCCCACCATCATCCGGTCCCCCCTCGATTGGTACAGTTTCCCGCCAGCTACGGATGGCTTCTTCGCTATCATGGGTAACATGTAGCGTGCTCCCCAACATGGGATTCGAGGTGCCACAATCTCGGCTCATGGTGGGCAGCGTGAGCTAATAATCGTACCATTTGAGAGAGTTTACACCTGTTAGAGTAGCCTTCGCTCAATTGGCGATAGATGTTAGCGCCACAGGGCAGGGATATACCAAAAGCAAACAGGTAGAAGTAGTTTTGAATCGTGAGTGATGATATCTATCCTGATTATGGTGTCGAGTTGGTTTGCAAATTTGGATAAAGCATATCGTGACGGACCTTCGGGTTGGACATGATGATCGAGTTCGCACGACAGCACGCCCCGCCCTGCTAATGGAGGCATTTAAGGCGTGAAAAGGCTATTGCCTTCAAAACCAGGGTTTTGGAGTAATGTATTGGTGGGTATGAAAAGCAAAGCATGCGTTGGCGATTTTGAACAAGGCGTTTTCAGGAGCGGGGTCTGCCTGCACCGCAGCCTCGTTGATAGCTCTTTAAAGTCCTGCACATAGTCAAGAGATAAGAACATTTTTAATATTCCGAATTATTCTAACATACACCTATGATGAATGGACCTAGAAGGTCTGAGGTCGCGATCGCGACAAGTATCAAGATGATACTGAAAACCTTGGTGGAGATCACCGAAAATCTCCATACCCTGCGGCACCTCTCGAGGGAAATCCACTGGATTGGTTTAGAGTTGGATGTTCAAAGTCTCGCATTTAAGGAAACTTGTCGATTCTTGATGCAGTTGGATGGAGATGAAGGAACCATATTGATGGATTTGGGCAGCAGCCTTTGGTCTGAGGGAAATCTCAACAGCCGAAGCGTTCAGTTCTTAGGGCGCAAGAGCAATGAATGCAGCCAACTTTTAATCAACATGCAGGAAGATCTTATAAAAGTTAAGCGGTCGTCCGCTCATGTGTCAAAGGTTAGTTACTAATTTGGCCACTGGGATGTTACCTAACTGTGTTCAGGGCGAACAGTTGAATGAAATTCCTGGGAATCGACGACATATCGTGGACATCAATTTCGGCAAAAGCATTTTTGAAAAGTGTGTGTCGAGTTTGATGCACCACAACATCCAGCTCTCTGCTTTGCAAGCAGCACTTCAACAGGAGCAACCTGAAGATCTAAATTGCCCTAAACCGGCTGAGACAAACATCATTTTGCTAGCAAGGTTTGACACGATTCGCCGTGCAGCCATTAAAGTACACGCAGATCTGTACGAAAGATTTTCTCCAGTTCATCAAAAGTTGCATGTTGCAAAGATCGCTTTAGATGCTGAAGTGAGAGGAGAGTTTGCCCGTCTGAGTTTCATCATGTTATCCAAAGTGACCCATGAAACTTCCAAAATCGATAAGTTGCCAACATGGACATATTTTCAAGCTATTGTACCAGGCGATGGTATTTCTAGGTTATCGTCATCTGTTAATTCGTTGTGCGGCTCTATTACCACAAACTATGCCTCACATCCTGGCAAAGGCCTCTATAAAACTCGAGGGCAACATCCAATCCGATCAAATATATCCAAACCTATCGCCCAATTCAAAAACCTCAAAGCACATAGGAGAGAGAAGTTCGAACTATTATCGGTACCACGGCTTATGAGCATTCCACACATGACTTTCCCTAACGAGAAGTTGTGTTCGACGGAGGTTACAAGCATAACATGCTTAGAAAAGAGTATAAATTCAAAGGCACAGGTGAACTATTCATGGAAGATGGAGCTCGACCGCTCTTCAGTGGACATGGGAGCTGGGCCTGAGGCGATCGATTACATCACCAAAGTGGCAGTCTACAAGAGCTGTGACCGTTCCACAAAGATGAGGAGTGTATCCCTTGAAGATGTATTACGAAGTTCTTCACAAAATGTAAGTGTTGAGTTCCAGCTTGGAGTTGCTCATCGACTAGCGATTGCCGTCCTTCAGTATCATTCAACGCCTTGGCTGGATAGCGAATGGGGAATTCAGGATGTGTGCTTCTTCAATGCACCGGATTTGTCTTCGGATGACGCGCTTGAGACTCTCCACCTCGAAGTAAAATCAAGACTGTGTGATGCGGAAAAAAGTCAATTTGTTGAGAATGCAGTGGAGAATGATGGGAATGACCAGATATCCATCAGCAACATGACCATATTCAGACTTGGTGTAGCTCTCCTTGAGCTCGCATACTTGACGCCGTTCCGGTGGCTTAAAGAACGAGAGGATATGAGTGACTTGATCGCTGCTCAAAGGCTGTCCAGCAGAATGCCTCCTCTTGGACCGACGTATCAACAAATTGTCCAAAGGTGTCTCAAATGGGCACGAAGAAACGATGGGTCACTCCAGGCGGGACTTCAATGGGCTATTTACAGTGATGTGGTTTCCCCACTAGAACACATGTTAAGATGCCTGAAGACCGAGAATAAAGCGCTAGATACTGGAGTCCGTGTTCTTGTGGAGGGAGATGAAACAGTAAATGCAGAGTGAGTTTGCTACGTATCCTGTATCTTGCTGTGAAATCTTATCTGGACAGCATTGTTTTTGTTCATGGCCTTAAAGGGGGTTCCATTAAAAATTGGACCCAAAGTGGAATTTGCTGGCCAAGAGATTTGCTCTCGGATAGGATTGACCATTGCGCTAGGATCATGACGGTACGTTGCAATCCCTTACTTTAAGTGAAACTTAGCTCTAGATCTGATGTTTCGATGAATGAAATAGTGGGGTTATGACTCTACCTCATACTCAGCCTCAGAAGGCCTGTCATTACTAGCCGAAACACTTCTCAAAGATCTGGAAACCACAAGGCGAACGGGAATTGAAAGAGAGAGGCCACTTCTATTTGTATGCCACAGTTTAGGTGGGCTAGTAGTTAAGCAGGTGATTAGCCTTAAAGAATACAAATTGATGGAACAGCTAACCTTTGAAGGCCTTAATACGGTCAAAAGAGTACAGTGGGCAGGGTTCAACCTTGGGAAGGATTTATTCTTGCACTGTTGAAGTTGTATTCTTCGGCACTCCTCACCGTGGCAGCTTTACCGCTACTATTTCTCAGATGGTGACTAATATTGCGAATATTTTCTTCAAGCAGTCCCAAGATAATTTGTGGATTCATCAAGATCAGAATGCGCTCGAACATCAGAGCAAGTCATTCGCTGCAATCTCCACAACTATGACTCTCCTATCCATCTTTGAGGAGCAACCGACGAACCATGAAGGGATCGTGAGTACATTGTTCACAGTGCCAGCCCACGTGCTGCTGACGCTACTATAGCTCGTTCCGGAGTGCTCTGCTCACTTGGAAGGCCTGAATACAACGATATTTGGTATTCCAGGTGCGTTTTCTATAGTTATTTTGCAATAACAGTGTCTGACTTTACAGAAAATCATGTATACCTATGCAAATTCACAGCTGCGGACTCAATATACTTCGAGAGTATAGTGCACTCTATTTTCAAGTCAATCAGCAGGGCCGTTGAGTTGAAAAGGGAGAAACGGGACGGTTTGTTCCATGCCCCAGACTTGGTCAGTCCTTGCTGATACCCATAGCAATTCTAGGCTCTCTGCGATCAGGAGGCTCGAGACTTGGTCGTGAAAATATTCATTGGGATCAGGACAGCTCCTGCTCATGGATTTTGAAAGACGTCCAATTCTTTGATTGGCTTCGGCAAGACACGAGGATACTCTGGATTTCTGGAAAGTCCGGTTTTGGAAAACCAACCTTGATGAACCACATCGTTGAGCATTTGCGAATGAGTAGAGCACTCGAATATTGTCCAATGGTGGGCACGTCCATTTTTCTTGATAAAGAGAGTTCGCAGGGATCGATCATCGGCCTTCTCAAGATGATAATATTGAGAGTATTCGGGGATTTTCCGGACATAATCCCAATCGCTCTCCCAGAGCAATGGGATTCTCTTCACATAAACGTTCCGTGCCATGAGTTCGAGTGGCCGGAAACCATTCTTTGGAATATTTTGATGGGTATCCTGGATCAGACTGCCGTATCTGTCTATATTTGCTGCTTTATTGATGGTCTTGATGAGTACGACCGTTACGCCCAGGACGTACTTTGTTTGATTCACAGGCTCGCGAATCATAAGGATTTTGGTGTTCGTATGAAGATCTGTGTTTCAAGTTCGCCGCTTTCAATATTTGAATTTCATTTCAAAGGGGTAAGAACTATTAGGCTATACCAGCATACTTGACCCGTGACGATGGTTCGGAAGAGTCCACACGCGTTTCCTGCTTGCCTAAGCAGACTTCCTTTACCCATATAGGCCTATATTAAGGCCTATATTCGTCGTAATTAGGTTCCATATTCTCATTCATTCATTCCAATATTATTCAGTTCATCCGAGTTATAAGCACCGGGTTGCTACCAAGCGCCACGGTTCAGCTGTTCAAGAGTTCAGAAGATTAACACCTTACCACAGGTTGCATCAAGGGTTACCACACCCGTGCTAAGTCATTTCTTACTGTTCTATATCATTTCTTATTATCAAATTTACGCGTCAAAATTGTTTATTCACGTGTCGCCATGGGTAAAGACTATCTAGGCATTCAACGTCTCAAGAACGACGGTTCAAATTGGCACCAATATTGGACGCAGCTCTACGCATACCTACGTGGTGAGGGCCTTCTGCATGTCATTCGAGAAGATGCAGGCCCACCCTTCTACCCAAAGCTCCAGGAAGAAAAACCCACGATATTCATCGATCGAATACCAGAAGACGCCGACAAGGAAGAGCGAGACGAGATCCTTAAGAGGCCCCAAATCATCGCGGACACCAACGATTCAATTTGCTCAACCAACAAGGCGCTCTACGATGAGTACCATAAGGAGTTCAAACAGTACAACAAGGATGACGGCAAAGTCTGTTCAATTATCCTTGGTACAATTAACAATGAGATCCTTACTGCCTTAGAGCACAAGCAGACGGCGAAGGACTACATTGATCACCTCAAGCAAACGTTAGAGGCTCGTGGCTTGATCCATGAGGCCAACGTATGGGAGATTTTCGTTAAGCTCCGTTTTTAATCAGACCAAGCAATCACTACTTTCTTAAGCCGTTACCAAGAAGCGGTTCAAGCAGTTAAGCAGGTAAAGCTTGCCCTAGATGACAAGATCATTAACTACCAATTCATCAACGCCGTCGACGAACACTTCCCTATGTGGGCTCAGATCCAACGTGATAAGATTCGCGATGGCCATTCAATTTCACTACTTCAATTGATCGCTGACCTCACTGATGAGGCTCGGCGGAAGGACCCAGCCAAGAGCTTTGCCTCGTACAATGGGACATCAGGTGACTCACACCGAGGACGCGGCAATGGTCGCGGCAGAGGCAATGGAGCCGGCCGCCCTAACGACCGCGGTGCCTCATCAGGCAATCAGAGCCCTGCCAAGGATGCTCCAGACAGGTGTGGATGGTGCAAGAGAAGTCATCCTGGTGGCGAGGACCGCTGCTGGATAAAGCACACCCACCTAAGGCCCGAATGGTGGAGGCCTGGAGAGAAGCGGCCACCGGGTAATCAAAATGGAGCAACCTTAACGACATCCAATCAATCCTCTTAGGCCACCAATTCGGCAGTCACGTCGATCTTTGCTACGCAGGCCATTAGGCCAGCTGCTATGGCTTCAGAAATAAACATCAAGGACTCCTGGATAGCTGACAGTTGCTCGAATATTCACATAGGCAACGATATTAGGAAGTTCGTGCAGTATAACGAAATTGAGCCTTTCCAGATCCGCACGGGAGGTGGCTTAATACAGGCTATTGGCGTTGGATCAGTCGAACTTACAGTCGCCTGAACCGATTATTCAGCTCATATAATTACATTCACCAAAGTATATCACTGTCCTGACTTCTTTACGAATGTCGTCTCGCTCAGTGTTCTACGCGGGAAGGGCGCCTTCTTCAACGGTCTCCACAATACGATCAACTTCGTCAAAGATCGGGCAGAAATAGCCTACATCCCATGCATCAACGGACTCAATTCGTTCATTATGGTAGACAACCCTGCAGAGGTTAAGGCTCTGCCTACCGAACGACCGCACCTCTATCAGGAACTTCCTACCAAGGACACTACACCAGAGGTCTCTCGGTCACTGCAGGAACAAGACGAGGCCTCGCTGTCGGGGGGTGACTCCCAGTCGGGGGGTGCTTCTGGCGATCACGATATCGCACCGCAGCCCGATCGACCTCCACTCACTGACGACGAACTGAGCAGTGAGCCAGTCAGACATTATCAGAAGATTTCAAGAGGCAGATGAGGTCTTTAGGGCCTCGCTGTCGGGGGGGTGACTCCCAGTCGGGGGGTGCTTCTGGCGATCATGATATCGCACAGCAACCCAATCAACCTCCCCTCACTAACGACGAACTGGAAGGCCTTGACCGGCAAGAGCTTCCTAATCTAGGTCAGGAAGGGACTCCGCCAAGGGACATCTACCCAAGGGACATCTACCCAAGGGACATCTACCAGGAAAATCTGGAGCAGATTCTGGCTAAGTACAAGGAGGAGGAGGCTGAGACTAGGCCAACCCGAGTCTCTCGCGATACAAGCGGAAGAGTCAATACACGTGATATGGCGAACACGCGCACGCGATCAAAGCCACGGCTTAATTATACCATACTCCATAGGATGGGAAGGAAGGAGCTGGCCGTAAAAGCCATCTACCTCACTCCTGCGTTCGCCCACGCATTCGTAAATGCTCTATCTAAGCATCAGTGGACGAGGACGATTAAGGGACTACCTCCGGAGCCACGCAATTGGACTCAATTCAATGCAACACAGACACTAAACCCAAGTAGGAAATCGTACATAGGCTGGCAAATCCTCGGAGGGTACGCCATTCGACGACTCCGACCAATGCTGGCGGCTTTTAAAGGGTGGATATGAACGATAGAGAGCTCGTGATGGACGATCGATCACAGCTCAGGGAGAGGTCAAATAGGACCCACAGTACACTCGGAGGATTACGAGGTGTTTATTTTATGTATTAATAAGTTCAACACTGATTTAGGAAGGATCTGCTTCTGTTTTGGTGGAGCACTGGGGGGTGTGACGATGGTTCTGGAAGAGTCCTCCACACGCGTTTCCTGCTTACATAGGCAGACTTCCTTTGTTCCGCTTTTGGTCGGTCTCCGTAGCAATCACTTCGGTTTCCGTACCGATATAGGCCTATATTAAGGCCTATATTCGTCGTAGTTGGATTCCATATTCTCATTCATTCATTCCAATATTATTCAGTTCATCAGCCCGATTGTGACAGTGTGTCCAACAGTCAGCGACGCTGACAGCGCGCTGCTGATATGCGAATCAAACTTTGGCTCGGCGCTCAGGAAGCGACCCGATTGGACGCGAAGTGATCAAAGTTCGCTAAACACTGGCCCGATATAACTACCGGTTTACATCAAAGGCAGAATCTTTTCCCATCCGAACGCCAGTTCAGCGGTTTACTTTGATCACAAAAATCAGCATTTTTTCAAAACCGCTAATGAGGACTTTCTCTAGTTTATGCCAAACTCGGACCATGGATTTGGAAAGAATATATTCCACTAAGCTCCTAAAGGAAAGCTCGGCTACCCCCCGAACTCGGCTTTTTAATCCAAGGCTTTCTCTAGTTTACCAAACCCGAACCATGGATTACATAGACGGATTTCGCGGATTTTCTTACATTAGGCTCCTAAGGAAAAGCTTGGACCCTAAGAACTGGCTACCCCCCGGACTTGAACTTGGTTCCTTAACCCAATCGGCCATCACCACTTTGGAAAGCTATCTACACCCAATGAAATCAAATTGATCATTTACCCCTACGTGCTATTTATTTGACATAACGTTTTAGCCACCCAGTCGAGCCAGCCACCCGGGCGAGCCAGCTCTTGAGCGGAGCTCTCGTATGCACGGACTCTCACACAGATTTGTCAATTATATTGATACTATACAAAAAGATTGTCCTGCATTGGTAGTTCCTTCCACATCTTCTTCGCGAAGCCTACAACACCTCGTAGAGCCATACGGCGTTTCCTTTGAGCGGCCTCTACCTGCTCCTTTTGTTCCCGCTCTTGGTTCCTTTGTAGAGCCTCCCTACTAATAGAACTCGTGCCTTGCCATATGACGTCTTACCCTTTCCTTAACGCTACCTCTTTTGTTTCTCGATAAGCTCTATATTTATACGCTAAAGTATAACTTTATTAGCAAGAGCTCTGTTGACCTGAGTCGGATTCCCGCTATTTATAAAGTTATCTTGTGAGGGCGCGAAGAGGCTTCGGGGAAGATTCGAAGGAACAAATATAAATTCTATCTAATCTAAGGGTATATAGCTCTTGCAGAGTACAAGACATTGCATAAGGAAGAGAAAGGAATATAGGTGTTACGGCACTGGCAAATTGCCGCAAGTTGCCATCACATCATCGGGAAAATATTCGCAGGATGAGATTCAAGTAGACTTTAATTTTCGCGTTTCGCGTAATTGACATGCAATTTGACCAACTCAACACGCAATTAACCAACTTAACACGCAATTGACTAACTTAACACGTAATTCAACTAACTTAACATGCAATTAACTAACTTAACACACAATTTGACTAACTTAACACGCAATTAACCAACTTAACACGCAATTTAACTAACTTAACACGCAATTAACCAACTTAACATATAATTTAACCAACTTAACATGCAATTGACTAACTTAACACGCAATTTAACTAACTTAACATATAATTAACTAACTTAACACGCAATTCGACTAACTTAATATACAATTAACTAACTTAACAACTTTAAAAGCTAACTATATATTTCTTAACACGCAATTAACCTACTTAGCAACTTTAAAAGGTAACTATATATTTCTTAATATGCAATTAAGGTA
>Ga0307507_10004297_pt1 | contig 25606 bp, 9 predicted proteins | sample 7_EM_MG_FD_207223 | JGI IMG/M metagenome (GOLD analysis project Ga0307507, IMG submission 207223) | Populus trichocarpa ectomycorrhiza microbial communities from riparian zone in the Pacific Northwest, United States - 7_EM | ecosystem: Host-associated > Plants > Roots > Unclassified | place...
TATTAACTAATCTATTAACTCTTTTAGAGTATCCGCATCTTCTATTAGGATAATTGCGTCCTAGACTTTAGCCTTAAGTCCCTATTTATACTATGTTATAAGCGCCCTATTATTCTACTTAACCTATATAGCTAGTGTTTAAAACTGTGTTGTATACTTAATTGCGGAAGTATGTTGTACTAAGTTCTAAAGCTTTTGTTCTGCTATAGTTATGGCTTCTAGGTCTCTAAATATCTATGTTAGTTATTCCGCGAACCCGTTCTAACTAGCAAATATATACCGTACATCTTGGTTAGTAGTTGTTATGCCATTAGCCTATATTTCCGTAAGATATAGCTTAAACCACTTAAGTGCCCTCCCCATTAGGAATAATCCTACATAGGCTACTTAATCTAATAATATTGCTAACTTTACTCCTTCCTGTACTATCTTAAAGTGTATTTATGTAAGAAATCCCTTAAGCTTTAACTTCTCCCCTAAAAATTGTTTAATTAAAGGTAACTTAATCTTTGCTACTCTAATTCCATTAATGCGTTCTTTAAGTATCCTATTATTATCTTATAAGTGATTAACTATTTTCTATAACTAACCTCGCGTAACCACTTAAGAATCCCTATTGTTTATACTAGTATCTCCTAGTTCTGAGGTTGTGGCTACCGTTAACGCCGTTATAACTAGTACTGCTCTTAGTGGCATATTATTCAATCTTGTTTAATACTATAACCTTAGTAGTAAATATATAACGGAACCTTGTAGCAGGAACTACAGTGGGTTCTATTATTAGGCTAGGTATATAGGTAAGAACAAAACAACAATATAATAATAACTGGTGGAGTAGTTGCCTAATAGATTAACTCTAATTATATTCTAAGATTCACTACAAGGAGAGAACTATCTATAGTAGGGATTAAGGTCCTTTAAATACATAACTATATACCTAAGAAATCCTCTCTTATACGTAAGGTACGTGTTATACGTGTTATACATAGATGTACACTATGTATACTTTATACACCACGTATAATATTATGTGACTTGCTTACTATTCCTTGTTATATAGTTCCACTGGATCTATCCTGGACTGTACCTGTATTAACTAACTAGCTTCCTGCGACTCTTCTCTAAGTAGTCATAACATTGTACTTAAAGCGTCCGTAATACCTTATTTATAAGTTCTAGCTAAAAAGTATGTCTAAGATATTCTCCTCCGCCATCACTATATAGCCGCAAGATAAGACTTCCTCGTTATTTAACCTTTGCTTAATATTGTCGAAAATAGAACGGGACTTTAGCCTTATACTTTATTAGGTAGACTTCGCTTATTTTATTAACTCCATCTTAAAAAGGAACAAAATATCTCAATCTATTATAGCTAGCGACTTTTATAGGTCCCTTAATATTAAAGAATATAACTTCGTAAAGCTTGGTATCGTGGTTAATAAGAGAATCCTAATATATAACATTATGCATTCTGCCACATAGGTAGGCTTTATAGGTGCAGTCGTGAAGGTCTAGTAAGTAAGTAAGGTCTATCCCTTTTAACATTCTTTAGAGCTTTTATAAGTTCTAGGGGCTAATATAACCAAGCCTTTTATGCCACAACCTCTTGGCTGGGTTTTATAAGCTGCTATATAATATATGGCTGGTTTAATAGCCAACCGCAAAGGCTATAAGCCCTTCTTAATGGTCAGCCCAAGTATAGAGAAAGAAGAGGCCGGATTTATAAAACGCGTAAGCTGTAAGCTCTAAGTTATAGAGAAAATCATATCTAAGGTTAGATAGATAAAGATAGACTTAATTATTAATAAGCTGTAAACTAGATACTAGGTTAGCTTATAAATCAAAAATATAAAGAATATTAGTAAGAATAAGCTCTCTCTCAACTCCTAGAACCGTAAGTCTTAGGCATATATCTCCCTTTCCTATTAACTAAAGATATATTTCTCTAATTCCAGAGATAATAATCTTCTTATTAGCTCGAAGATCTTAATAGGTAATAAATAGCTCTCTTAACTAAAACATATGCTAAATATACCTAGTATTAATAATAATTGCAGAGGAAAGGTTAACACTTAGTTTAGCTATAAAATATAGTCGTCTAGCGAGCTTAGAGGCGCAGGAGCGAGGAGAAATGTAAATAATATAGGGAACCCGCCACTAATAGGCAACAAGGCATAGTTGGCGAAGTAGGTTGCATATAAAGTAGCATAAGTTCTTCTATAGGTTATATATATAGGCTAACAGTTTCCATGCTAATAGTAAAGGTTAAAGGGAGAGCTGTATAAGTAGTAAAAGACTATAAAAGAAGAATAGTATGCCGGCTGTAAAGAGTCTAAAGGGAATAAATAAGAGATAATACAAGAGTAGATGGATCTATGGTAAAGAATATCTAATATAGCTAGAAATATTGGAGTTTCGGCCACGATTATTAAGGTGCAATTATAGTCTGGTTAGCTTGCTATAGAGTTAAAGCTTTTATAACCACCTTATTCGTTGCTAGATTGTAGTTAAGTAAATAGCAATTCCTGCATATTATCTTAACTTAGTAGGAGGCTTACTATTTATTATTGTTGCTAATAGTACTATAGGTAATAATGCAGATTCTAATAAGGAGTTATTTTAATAGGCTCTTCGTTGTTTTCTAAAGTCCCTTCTATAAGTAGAGCGTATATCCATCTCTATAGCTTTCTCAGGGTTCTCCTTTCGCCTTTAAATAGGGTTAAAGGATCCAGCATCTATCTTCCCTGTAGCCAGCATGTTTGCATAGCCTGCAATATAGTCTATTATATTATTATTAGCCTTGCTAATTATAATGCTGCTAGCGGTAAGAGGCTTAATTTATATATGCTTAAAAGGCTACTGGTTAACTTTAGAGTATAAGTTGCTCTTATATATGGGCAAGGCCCTAAACCTTTAAGAGAGTAAGGGTTTTATTAGTAAGGGAGTATATAAGGTAGAATAATTCTTGCTAGCTATTAAAAGCAGGACCAAGACCATTAATAAACTTAGAGAGTAAGTCCATTTAGTCTATAGTATGGTTTTAGGCCTTAAGGTCCAAGTATATCTCCTTAAATTTAATAATGTATTCTTTAACGTTCTTACAGTTTACAAGAGTAAGGTTTCGCTATTTAGTATATATTTTGGCATGCGTTGCGTCTCCTTTTAGCTTAAATTCTGCGTATAAGATTTCTATTGCATCCTTAATTTCAATATAGTCTTTAATAAGATTCTGTTCGCGAGTGCCATAGGTTATAGAGATACAGTTTACTCCCTTAAGTTGCTTTCTCTTTTAAGCTTTAAAATCCGCCTAATAAATTTTAACAAGTTCATTGTAAGCATCTCTCTTAGCCTAAGGTCGGTTTATAGCTGGTCTGGCTCCTAGGTTAACTAAAATATCCAAATTAAAGTTATTCTTAATTAGCCACTACCTAGTGCCTTTCTTCCACTTCTTGTAGTCTATGGGGCTTTTAAGTGTCTAAATATTAAAGAGATTAATATTGGACTTAGAGTATTTAATTACCATAATAACTTGTAAGAGAGAAGCAAGTGTTTTAGTAAAAAAGGTGGGAAAACAATATTCTTTAGCTTATATACTATCACCTTTTTAGTATTTAGTGTAGTGCTAAGGATGTATTAATTAATAACTAATAACGATAATAACGATACTAGGAATAGTAATAGTAATAGGCAACTAAGACATTAATAAAAAACCTAATTTAAGGTTAACAGACAGTAACAGGCAACTAAGACATAGTAAGAAAAACCAATCTTAATTAATAGGATGTTTAAAATTTCTAGAGTGTATATATCTAAAGTGTCTAGAGTGCGCATGTCTGAAGAATCTAGAGTGCGTATATCTAAAGTGTCTAGAGTATAAAGTGTCTGGAGTATATATGTCTAAAAAGTCTAGAGTGCGTATATCTAAAATATCTAGAGTGTAGAGTATCTAAAGTGCGCATATCTAAAAAGTCTAGAGTGCGTATATCTAAAGTGTCTGGAGTGCGCATGTCTAAAATGTCTAGAGTACGTATATCTAAAATGTCTAGAGTATAGAGTATCTAAAGTGCGTATATCTAAAAAGTCTAGAGTGCGTATATCCAAAGTGTCTGGAGTATAAAGTGTCTAGAGTACGTATGTCTAAAATGTCTAGAGTGCGTATATCCAAGGTGTATCTTAAGATGTAGTATACGGGTCACTGCGCAATAGAAGCGTCTCTAGGCTTATAACCTGTTAAAATAGGTATGATTTAATAATGATGTTTATTAAGCATACCCTTCTAAGAGTATGGGGAAGTGATTATTATATAGAAGAGTGTTAGAGCTTCCACCTAATAAGAAGAAATACACGCTAACTGAAACCCACTTCAACATAGAAGTGCTAAAATTACTTACATTAACGAGCAATATTATTACAATGCCTGCAGACTTGAGATATTTAAGCGGCTGGGTATGGCGCACACCTGCTGTAAACAAAAAGGGACTTAGCCTAAGTTCACTGCCGACTATAACGAAATAGAAGACTCTTAATACTATAAGCGGCTTGAATTTTACGCGAGAGCTACCAAAAATAAGTTGGGAGGTACATCCTGGTTACTAAAATTCGTGATCATGTCTGACAAAGATAGATGGGAGTTGGAAGAAGAAGACTTGGAACTAAGGGAGCAGCTCGAGTTCACTATGCAAGCCTACGAAACTGCATGGAAACATTTCTGTGGAAGCTTTGAAGAGTTTTAGGAAGAATGGTGGACTGCTGTCAACAGCACTTTGCCTGAAGTGGAAGATGGACCTTGGAGGGAAATGCAAGACAACTTAGAAAGCAAGGACAGCCTCTCTTTTGTTAAACACTTGAAAAGGTCATTAGGAAGCTTGCTGCCCGCTAGATATTCTGGAAATGATACTAGGGCCGGAGTCAATTATGGGTGTAGCACCAAGGAACTCCTTCAAGACTTCTACCTTTACTAAGGGCTGGAAGTATGTTTCACTCCACGGCTAATGGTAAAGAGACAGCCTTTCTCATATTGTATTTTTGTTATGTTATATCTCAGTGTCATGTACGCAGAGCCTGGAGGTCGGCTTGTGTTAGAGCTCGTGTGTAGATTGATCTAACGTGAGCAACGGGGTTATGACGGTCTATGGGGTTATGACGGTGGGGCCTTACCGCCTGTATTTTGCCTGCGAACAAGCATTTGGCAGAATTTTGGTGTTCAAAACCGTTATAACCCCATAGACCGTCATAACCCCGTTGCTCACGTTATGAAGAAAAAGAGGCTATAACGTAATCTACAAGCCTATGGCCCGCACAAGCCTATGGCCCATCCTACCAAAACGCGCAGCGCCAAAAACGCGAATTCCCCAACCACGAATAATTGTATTTGGTGTAGTTATCTACTAGCTAGTTGCTTGCCATTTAGGGCATATACGTGCTGTTATTTAGGTAGCTATTAAATAACGCGTCGTAGTTGGGTGGGGTGGGCCGTAGGCTTGTGTAGGCCATAGGCTTGTAGATTACGTTATATATAAAGATAATCATTAGGGTAAAAACTAACGAAAATTTTGACCGAGTTTACGCTTACTAAGCCTTTTATTTAGAGCTTCAATTTAAAGCCTTAATTTAAAGCTTTTAATCTAGAAGCTATTAAATTAGAGGCTTCTAGCTTAGGGGCGTTTAATAAAATCATTATAGCTAGTAATTAAGATTATATTAGTTATAAATCTAGTATATATTTAGACTATAGAGCTTTAATATAGAGCCCTCTATATAGGATCTAATAGAGCAGTTAATTGTAATTCTGATTTAAAGCTTTATATACTAAATATTTTTAATTGCCTAATAACTAAATTGCTACGTAACTGTCTACTACCTTAATATAATAATATAATGGTTTAGCGGCAACGTAATAGCTTATTATACCGCCAAGACTCACTAGCCGTAACTAGTAAGGTATAGGAAAGACGTCCTTAAAACGTAGTTACCTTACATAGGAGAATAGTAGAATTTATTTCTACTTCTTCTACTTTATTAAAAATTAGACACCTATTATTACAGTCTACTACTATTATTATATTACTATATAACTCTAAGAGCCTTAGCGCTCTATAATATAATGGCCTAGCGTTAAGTAATAAGAGAAGGGGGGGGAGAGGGAAAGGAGGTAATTAGGGATGGCTTAGCTACTATAGGAAAGTTATAATATTAGTATAGTATTAAACTTTAAAAATTGTATTTTAGGAGCTTAATTAAATATATTAATTATTAGGGTAAAAACTAATAATTTTTTTAACTAAGTTTACGCTTAATAAGCTTTTTATTTAGAGCCTTAATTTAAAGTTCTAATTTAAAGCTTTAATTTAATTTAAAGACTATAGATTTAGAGGCTTTTAATTTAATTTAAAGACTATAGATTTAGAGGCTTTTAATTTAAAGGCTATTAGCTTAAAGGCTTCTAGCTTAGGGGTATTTAATAAAACTTTTATAGCTAGTAATTAAAATTATATTAGTTATAAATCTAGTATATATTTAGACTATAAAGCTTTAATATAGAACCCTCTATATAAGATCTAATATAGTAGTTAATTAATTAATTAATTATAATTTTATATCTATTATATTATGCTATATATAATACTACGCATACAGCCTTTAGGCTATAGCGCTATAGCTCTATATATATAAATCCTTCCTATACAGCTTAATATATACTAGTTACTATATTTTAAATGGTTTATAAATCCCTAGGGGTTTATAGCTCCTTAGTAAAGGAATACTAAGTTACTATAACTATTAGGTAATAAGAAAACGGTAGAAAAGACTATAAGAAATCCTAACGCCTATCCTTATCCTTTTATAATTTACTTCTATTCTTTTAAATTAATTAATATATAGATTGTTAGGTAGCTAATAAAAATTTAACCTAAGTTTATAATTAATAAGCTAATTAATTAACCTAAAGCTTTTATTTAGAGTCTTATTATATAGAGTTTAATTAATAGATATATAAATATAAGGTTTTCTAAAGGGAGACCCCCTAGACCCCCCCTATATTAAGCTTTTAATTTAAAAGTAGTAGTAAGTATAAGGTAACAGGCTCTATACCACCTAGCCACAGCACAAACCCTAAAAGGTAAGCGAGTAACTAGTAGGATACCAGTTATGGCTATGTAGAATAATATATATAGGCGAGGTAACTTCGTCACCTAACAGTAAGGCTAAGGCACTTTAATTACTGCTAGGTAGTATTATCTTATTAAAACTATATACTATAGTAACTAAGGCACCCTATTTAAATTAGGCTTAATTTAAAAGTAATATATATATATATATACTAGTAGGTATAAATTTGCTTTGTAAATTTTATACCTCTATTATACTACGCTGCAGGGGCTGCTTTACAGTAGAGGGTAAGCTTTAGGCAGAGCCTTATATAGAGCTTTAATAGAGCTTTATGTAGATATAACGGAACCTTATAGTAGGAACTATGGTGGGTTCTATTATTAGGCTAGGTATATAGGTAAGAATAAAACAACAACATAATAATAACTAGTGGAGTGGTTGCCTAATAGATTAACTCTAATTATATTCTAAGATTTACTACAAGGAGAGAACTATCTACGGTAGGGACTGAGGTCCTTTAAATACACAACTATACGCCTAAGAAATCCTCTCTTATATGTAAGGTACGTGTTGTCTATATTAAACATAATATTCCTCTTATTTAATATAGCTAACGCGTTTAATACTATATGACCTTAGTTACTATTCCTTGTTATATAGTTCCACTAGATCTATCCTAGACTATGCCTATATTAACCAACTAGCTTCTACTAACTCTTCTCTAAGTAGTTATAACATTATACTTAAAGCGTCCGTAATACTATCTCCCTCCTTTTTATCTTTGTCTTTAAAGATTTCTAATATCTCCAAGTCGTCCACTAGAGGTGTAATGTCTATTTAATTAGTCTAGTTAATATCCTTACTTATTATACCTAAAGCTTCTTCTTCTCTTTCCTGGGTTAAGCGTCGCCTTTGTATAGTCTCCTCCATACTATCGCTTAGTGAAGTGATGGCGATTCCTTACTCTCGTTGCGCTAAAGAGGGGTTAGTATGCGTTGCGCTAGCGAGTCCTGCGTCTTAACAACCCTCCTTTTACTCTAAGTGTACTAAAGCAAACGTTTAATTGTCCTGTAATGTTCGCTCTGTCTTTAATACTAAGTATACGCGTCCTATTACTCTTAATAGTCTTTAAGTTCCTTAAGTAACTTATTATAGGGTCTTGTGTTTAATCTACTACTATAAAGCTTAATAGTAAGCTGGCCTCCGCGCTACTTAAGGTTTAATATGCCTTAGAAGAGTCCGCATGCGTTCTTAAAGCTCAATATTTAGCTTATACTTATCTTTAATATCTTAAATATATCTATAAGAAGGTCCGTTCTAAGAAGTGGAAACTTATTTAATAGGGTTTATCTAAGCTGGGTAATAAAAGGACTGGCTTTTCTCCTATAAGGAAAATAACTCCAAGTAGCTTAGCAATTGCTCCTCTTAGGTCCCCCTTAGGTAACTCGTTCTTTGGTAATTCTTTTTTATCAACGTTACCTAACCTACTTTCTTTTAATACTTCTATACCTTTCCTATAATGTTCCTTAGGTTGCTTAGTAGTTCCTAGGTAGTTTTACTATAGCCTATCCACTTTACTTTATACTATGTTTCGTTATCTATATCCTTATAGTTAATAATCTTTAAAACTTGCCATTTGTCTTTCTCTTGTCCTCTATATATGTCTGCCTTATAGACTAGTGGCTTAACATTTCCGTATACTAGCTCTAGCATTACAACATATTATATAGGGTAGATTTTTATTTTAGCTGGTAGGTTTAACTTATATATAACTAATAAAAATTTTTACTTAACTTTAAAAGGTCCTAGTCTAACGTAGTCCAATTTCTTACTTAGTTATTAACTCTTGAAATTTTTATGTAGTAGCTATACTTTATCCCCCTCCTTAAGATCTGGTTTCTTAGATCTCTTAGCGTTATAGTACCTTTTTATTCGTTTTTGTACTAATTTAGCTATTTCTTTAAGGTCTATATAAAGATTTATTAACGTCTCCATTCTTTACTTAGTTATGCTACTTGTCTTTTTTACTTAACGTAGCAATAATAATGTTCTTGGCTTGTACCCGTAATTCGCCTTAAATAGTAATATCCCCATTCTTTTTTATAGTGTTATATTGTATGTAAACTATGTAATTAGTAATAATAATACCCAATTATTCTGTGCGTAATTAATATAATACCTTAAATACTGCTCTAGTGTCTAGTTTAGTCTTTCTGTTTGTCCGTCTATCTGTAGATAATATGCTGTAGATATTACTATGTAAACCCCTTATTCTGCTAGAAATACTTTCTAAAATGCTGCTATAAATTTTGGATCTCTGTCTAATATAATCTTGTCTAGTGCTCTATGTTTTATAAATACTTCCTTTATATAGATTCTAGTGACATCCTCTACTAATATCTCTTTAGTGTATGTTATGAAGTATCCCCACTTTGTTAGCTTGTCCACTATTACTAAGATTGTATTATAATCTTGTCCTGTAATAGGATCTCTTAACTTTAGTAACTTAATAATAAAGTCCTATAATATAACCTTTTATGGTCTTCCTAGTGTCTTAATAGGTTGTAGCCCTCTATATAGCTTATGCCTTATTAGTTTATTTCTTTAGCAATCTGGATATTCCTTTATAACTTATCTTGCTAGTCCCTAGATTTCTTAAATAATATATTCCTTTTAAAGTCTTAATACTAAGCCTATAGCTCTGTTATATCCTTATATTATTCCCTTATGGAATTCCTTTACAAATTCTTCTGTAATAGACTTAGGTATATATATTGCTTCTCTGTTTTTGTATTGCTCTAAGTCTAAATCCTCTACCTATGCTTTTTAGATCTTTTGTATCTAATTACTTTTTAGTAACTTATAGATCTAACTTTCCTTAGTTGCTATAATCTTTAGATAATTATACCTAATTAATCCGTCTTAATCCTTTTGTAATAAAGCTCCTAATAGCTTTTCCTTACTTTATAGTTTAGCCTTTCTGCTTAGAGTGTCTACTTGTGCATTGTCTATACCCTTAGTATGCTGAATTTCAAAATAGTACTCTATAAGTATTTCCGCCCATCTAACCTGTCTTTAGTTAAGTTCTTTTATTGTTAGGAATCCTGTAAGGTTCTTATAGTCTATCTTAACCACAAATGGTTTCTCTATACCTTGTAAGAATGCTCTCTATTCTTTAAGTGCTGTAACTATACCTAATAACTCCTTGTTATAGATATTATAGTTTAACTCTAGTAGTGTTATTTTTTAACTGTAGTATGCTACTGGGTGCCATCTATCTTAATGTTTCTATATAAAGTATGCCCCTAGTATAAAGTCTGATATATCTGTTTCTATAACTATCTTTAGACCTAGTTAATAGATCTTAAAAACTGGCTCCTAGGTAAACAACTCTTTAATTCTCTTAAACAGTTCTTATTACTCCTTTCCCTATGCCCATAGTTCTTCTTTTTTTGTTAACTGTGTAAATGGCTTAATATCCTTTAACCATTATACTATAAACCTCCTACAGTAATTGCAAAACCCTAGGAACGATCTTAACTACGTAACGTTCTCTAGTTCTTGCCAATTCACTATGGCCTTGATCTTCTTTAGATCTATACTAAGTTGGCCTAGTTTAACGATAAATCTAACGAAATTGGTCTTTCTTGTAAAGAACTCGCATTTCTTAATTGCTACTAGCATCTGTTCTTCTTGTAGTCTCTTTAAGACCCATTTAATGTGTTTTCTATGTTCTTCCTTGTTCTTTAAGTAGATAATAATGTTATTAAGGTATGCTATAACAAATTCATTTAGGTATTCTCCTAATATACTATTGATTTGCTTCTGGAACATTGCTGGTGTATTTATAAGCCTAAATTGCATAACTAATAGCTTATATAGTCCTTCCTTTGACCTAAAGGCTGCCTTCTATTTGTTGCCTTTCTTAATTCTAATCTGGTGGTACGCCTATCTTAGATCTATTTTTATAAAGATCTTTACATTGCTAATCCTATCTTAGATTTCGCTAATTAAGGGTAAAGAATACCTATCCTTCCTAGTAATGCTGTTTAACTGTCTATAGTCTATACACATCCTAAGTTTTCCGTTTTTCTTTAGGATAAATAATACTGGATATTCTGCTAATAACTATAACGGTCTAATATATCCCTTATATAAGTTCTCCTAAATAAACTCCTTAAGTGCTACTAACTCTATTTTAGTAAGCTTATAGATTGAAAAGAACTTTAAACTTATTCCTTCTTTTAATTCTATCTTGTAGTTCTAAGCTATATGCTCTAACAGCTTTTTACTTTCTAGTAACCATAACTTTTTACCATACTTATAGTATCTCTTTAGTACGTAACTTAAGCCTTACTTAGTCTCTTTATATGTCGCTCTGACTTGATACTATACCATCTTGGTTTACTATCGCACTTTACGTTATTATGTATTCTTAATATTAACCTAACCTATAACCTAATCAACCTTTAGATTATACTCCTGTAACTAAGGCATTTTTAGTATCGCCTCGTCCTGTCCTAATAGTAGGATATTAAAAGACATTCTAACTGGTCTCCCTTTAATAGTTATCTAAATAGGTCCTATTTTGAGATTAATAACGCCTCCTCCGTAGGCTATCTGATCTCCTAAAATCGTTATAAGTGGATATAGGTGTTCCTTTTGTCTATATAGTAACCCTATCCTTTCCACTATTTTTAGCGATATGTAGTTTCTAGTTACTCCACTATCTACTAACGCTTTGAACTACTAATCTTGCTATTTAACTCGTAAATTTAGGTGTTATTCTTAAATTCCTTTAAGGGTCTAAGGCTCTAATACTAGTTCCCTCTAGTCCTATACGCCTCCCCTTTTCCTAACTATTAGCTGCTAGATCCTGCCTATACTTAGTCCAACTTTAGCCAATACTTAGTTTATTTCTTTTTCTCTATATGCTATAGATAAGTGTTCTCTAGGCACTTCTACCACTATTATCTATCTAGGTATTCTTCTATAAGGAATCTTCCTAGTTAAAGTGTTAAGTCTCCTTAACCTTGTACTTCTACTAGGTGCCAACTATATATATACTTAGTATTTTTGAACCGCTTTTCCTCTGGTGCCTAATATATTCTTACTAAGTACTTCTAGTTCTTATCTTTAGGTGCTCTATATATATTGTATATGTTATCCACACAAGCTATCCACAATAGTATATAATACGCTGCATGTTTTAGGTTAACTCTTAGTTTATCTTTATCCTTAAGTTTAAACCTATACCTAGTTGACCTAACCACTGGTATTTCCGCTGTGGGTATTAAGATTTGTTGCTCGCTTCTCTAGTCCCTAGATCCTTCTTCTAGGTTCCTTAATATTATAATTAATGCTCCTTTAATGTGACTTATGTGTTTTTCTATAATAGGTTGGTCTTAGACAACTTTTTTATCTAGTTATATATAAAAGTCTTCCTATTTATCGTTGTGTTGTTACCTATACTACTTTCCGTATAACTAGTTTAGTGTATAGGGTCTATTTATTAAAAAGTACCTTATTATTACTGCATCGTAACATCCTTTAGTATGTCTTTCTTTAAACCTAGTTGGAATATTTAGATCCTTTTCTTATTCTAGTTTATCTAACCACTTTACCCTAGGTGTCCCTATACTTAGCCTATTAGTAACTCTTCGCATAGGTGCTCTGTCCCTTATATAACCTAGCATAGCTAACCTCTTATCTAGCTTTTGCTCTTACTATATAATAATTCTTGTCCTGAACTTATCTATAGTTTCTTATTTTCTGTATCTTGCAGCTAGATTCTTGTAGTTATCTTGCTTTTTAATTCTGGTATTGACTGTTTAATCTTTAGGCTAAACACTATGTTCACTTAGGATTGCTAATGTTCTTACTTATTCCCTGAACTTATAGTTCTTAAACTTACGTCCTATACTTATTCGTTTGTCACTAAACTAAGTTACTGCCCTTTTCTATTAGTTTTCATCCATTATAGGTCCTTGGGTATATCTTATCTTACTTTAAGAATCTTAAGCTTCTCTTATCTCTTTTTAAGAATCTTAAGCCTGTGGCCCTTTACCTTTATTAAGTGATAAGCTAGTACTAGCAGTTGTTTACTTACTTAGTTTCTTCTAAATGTTACTCCTATTGTCTTATAAAGCAATAGAAATTGTATCTAATAGTGTTGCAATACCTATTACTAAACCTTGTTCTGTAATGGTCTTAATCTCTGCTTCTGTTTTGACTTTTTTAAGGTCTATATGCTCCTAGTAAGCTGCCTTTATTGCCTTATTATTAGTAAATGCTTTACCTTTATTAAATTTATTGTCTTTAATATCTAATCTATAAGCTAGTTTATTAGTTCCTCTAAACTTAGATAACAATAGCTCCTATAGCTAATAGCTTATGCTATACTTAGCGTCCTTATAAATTTAGCATGCGTTGTTATAATAATATATAAAACTGTTAATTAAACACTCTTTTATTCCTTATAGTGCACTGTTGTCCCTCTATATGTATGTGCCGTCTGCTGGTCTGGTTCCCTTTACTATATAGTTACTTTAACTACCTCTATAGTCTCTAGCAAAATAACCTTGTTTTCCGCAATTTATATAAGCTCTATCTTTAAACCATTTTTCTTGCTATAGAGTCCGCCTAAACGTCTTCTACTGCTAAGATCCCTGGTTTGACCTCTACTCCTAGGTCCTTTAATTACTTAATCCTTAACCTTTAGGTTTCTATGGTTTCTTTTCCCACCTTTAGGTTTCTTTAATACCGCTTAGGTCTATTAGCTCTGCGCCATTCTATAGTTTTTAACTCTATGTCTGTTGTTGTGTACTCTATGCCTTATATAACTGTAGAACTCTATCTTGCCCTCTTTTAGCTTATTCCCTTTAATAGATTCTGTTATTAATCTTTATTAACTAATCTATTAACTCTTTTAGAGTATCCGCATCTTCTATTAGGATAATTATATCCTAGACTTTAGCCTTAAGTCCCTATTTATACTGTGCTATAAGCGCCCTATTATTCCACTTAACCTATATGGCTAGTGTTTAAAACTATGTTATATACTTAATTGCTAAAGTGCGTTATACTAAGTTTTGAAGCTTTTATTTCGCTATAGTTATAGCTTCTAGGTTTTTAAATATCTGTATTAGTTGCTCTATAAACCTGTTCTAACTGGTAAATATATACCATACGTCCTAGTTAGTAGTTGTTATACTATTAGCCTATATTTCCGTAAGATACAGCTTAAACTACTTAAGTGCTCTCCCTGTTAGGAACAATCCTGCATAGGCTACTTAATTTAATGATATTGCTAACTTTACTCCTTCCTATACTACCTTAAAGTGCATTTATATAAGAAATCCCTTAAGCTTTGACTTCTCTTCTAAGAATTGTTTAATTAAAGGTAACTTAATCTTTACTACTCTAATTCTATTAATGCGTTCTTTAAGTATCCTATTATTGTCTTATAAGTGATTAACTATTTCCTATAACTAATTTTGCGTAACTACTTGAGAATCCCCCTTGTCCATACTAGTATTACCTGGCCCTGAGGTTGTAGCTGCCGTTAATGTTGTTGCAACTAGTGCTGCTCTTAGTGGCATATTGTTTGACTTTATTTAATACCGTAATCTTGGTAGTGAATGTGTAACGGAATCTTGTAGTAGGAACTACAGTAGGTTCTATTATTAGGCTGGGTATATAGGTAAGAATAAAACAACAATATAATAATAACTGGTGGAGTAGTTACCTAACAGATTAACTCCAATTGTATTCTAAGATTTACTATAAGGAGAGAACTATCTATGGTAGGGACTAAGGTCCTTTAAATATATAACCGTACGCCTAAGAAATCCTCTCTTGTACGTAAGGTACGTGTTGTTTATGTTAAATATAACGTTCCTCTTGTTTAACGCAGCCAACGCGTTCAACACTATATAACCTTGGTTACTATTCCTCGTCACATAGTTCCACCAGATCCATCCTAGACCGTGCCTGTATTAACCAACTAGCTTCTGCCGACTCTTCTCCAAGTAGTCGTAACATCGTACTTAAAGCGTCTGTAACAGTAGAGCTTTGTGTAGAGCTTCGTGTAGAGCTTCGTGCAGAGCTTTATACAGAGTCACGTGCAGAGCCTTGTGAGGAGCCACATGCAGATATATAGACGTGCAGACGTGCAGACGTACGGGTGTTCATGTAGGCAATTAATTAATTGATTAATTGTATAGACGTTTGTAGAGCCGTGCGTAAAGCCGTTTATAGAGAAGTTCGTACGGGCGTTTGTACGGGCGATTGTGTAGACGATTATAGAGCCTTCCTAGTATATTAGTGCTGCGTATTAGTAGAGCTTTAGAGCTTCGTATTAAGCTTTGAGTAGAGCTTTGAGTAGAGCTTTAAGCTTCGAGTAGAGCTTCGAGTAGAGCTTTGAGCTCAAAGGGGAGACCCCCTTGGACCCCCCTTGCGCACTGCGTGCTCTATTCACTGCGTGGGCAGAGCTCTTGTAGAGGCTTTGGTAGAGCTTTTAGTAGAGCTTTTGCAGAGCTTCGTACGGAGCTTCGTGCAGAGCTTTTGCAGAGCTTTGGTAGAGCTCCATGCAGAGCTTTGGTAGAGCTTCGAGTAGAGCTTCGAGTAGAGCTTTGAGCTCAAGGGGGAGACCCCCTTGGACCCCCCCTGCGCACTACGTGCTCCATTCACTGCGTGGGCAGAGCTCTTGCAGAGGCTTTAGTAAAGCGTTTGGTAGAGCTTTTGGTAGAGCTTTTGGTAGAGCTTTTGCAGAGCTTCGTGTAGAGCTTTATGTAGAGCTTTATGTAGAGCTTTATGTAGAGCTTCTATAGAGCCACGTATAGGTGTGTAGGGTGCAGACGTTCGTACGGGTAATCAATCATAGAGACGTTTGTAGAGACGATCGTATGAGCAATTATATGGGCGTTTAATTGATCGATTATATAGGCGTTCGTACGGGCGTTCGTAAGGGCGATTGATCGATTGATTGATTGGTTAATTGTATGGACGTTTGTAGAGCCGTTCGTACGGGCGTCTGATTGATTGCATACGCATTTGATTGATCGATTGTAGAGCCGTACGTAGAGACGATCGTATAGGCGTTTGTATGGACGTTTGTACGGGCGTTCGTACGGGCGATCGTGTAGACGTTTGTAGAGCCGTTCATAGAGCCGTTTATAGAGCCGTTCGTAGAGCCGTTTGTAGAGCCGTTTGTAGAGCCGTTCGTAGAGATGATTATACGGCGATTAATTGTATGGGTGGTTATACGGTCGATTGCAGAACCTTCCTAGTATATTAGTGCTGCGTGTTAGTAGAGCTTTAGAGCTCTGTATTAAGCTTTGAGTTGAGCTTTGGGTTTAAGGGGGAGACCCCCTTGGACCCCCCTTGCGCACTGCGTGCTCTATTTACTGCGTGGGTAGAGCTCTTGCAGAGGCTTTAGTAGAGGCTTTAGGCTTGTTTTTAAAGGCCTTATAAACGACTTTGTATAGAGCTTTGAGCAGAACTTTGTATAGGCGTTCATGCAGGCGTTCGTGCAGACGATTGCGCAGAGGTTTGTAGAGACGTTTGTAGAGACATTTGTAGAGACGTTTATACGGACAATTGTAGGGCAATTATAGAGCCGTCGTAGAGGCATTCGTAGAGGTGTTTGTAGAGACAATTGTGAGACTTCCTAGTATATTAGTGCTGCGTGTTAGTAGAGCCTTAGAGCTCTGTATAGGGCTTTGAGCAGAGCTTCGAGCAGAGCTTTAAGGGGGAGACCCCCTTGGACCCCCCTGCGCACTGCGTGCTCCATTCACTGCGTGGCTAGTACACTAGGTGGGCAGAGGTGCTGCAAAGCCTTTGGTAGAGCTTTTTTAGAGCTTCATACAGAGCTTTATGCAGAGCTTTTGTAAGGCTTTGGTAGAGCTTAGTGCAGAGTTTTCGCAGAGCTTTGCTAGAACTTAATATTTTGAAGTTCGTTATGTGAATACTGCCACGACTTACCGCGTGCAACTTTTTTTTTGAACCAATTAGAAGTAGGCTTGGCAAAGTTTGAAATCTGGGATCCGTAAGTATAGACCTCGTAAACTCGGTCAACAAGAGGTGAGTGAGTCACGGATACCCCTGATCTAACCCTAATATAGTAGTGATCGACATCAGGTCGACAGCTTGGCACTAAGCTCGACGGTTTTGTAATGAGCCGGTATCGTTCCATCATTTTATCGTTCCTTAATCCACCACTCTTCACTCAATGAATAATGGCGACAGTTTTTAAATAAAGTACATTTTGCGCTCGAAGACTTCCGCATAGTGTTTCCACGTCTGGATGTACTGTTCAGCTGCCTCAGATCTCTACAATTGAGTGGCTACGCGAGCTTGTTTGAGATATCTTCACAGAGGAAGGAGGCTACCATATTCGTATTACCTCTTCAGATGTAACCTTGAGCGAAAATCCTCTACTATTATGGAATAATAGACTTGAAGCACCTAACAAGAAGATGAATGTAGCTTAGAAATGAATACTAGGGAAATATACTAGGCTATCGCTATGAGTGTGTTGCCTTAGCCTGATCACCGTATTTAGCCCGCGCCGCTTACATTCGCGAATAGCTATTATGAGAGTCTAGCGCCGTTTATTCGCACCTTCAAGGTCACTCACGATGAAGCTATAGAACGAATATATGTTCCGTATCTAATCTGCAAGTTAAAATACGGCAATAAAGCATTTAACCTTGGTAATCAAAATGATTGGATAAATAGTAATGCTCTCAAAATTGTACCTAATCATATTCTGGAAGCGCTCGCGGTGGGTGGTTGTCTGGATGGGCATCTTACTAAGGCGGGGCTAGGTCGGGAGAGAGGTTTACCTCAGAAGCTCAGACTAAGAAATCGATTGTGCGGATATAGGAATATCCGCACCGTCCGCTAAGCTGATTTAGGACGGCAATCGTTTTCTTTAGTCTGAGGGACTTTAGCGAGATTTGTAGAAAACCTAAACACTGTTTATATGGGAAGACTTTATTAACTTTAACGAAATTAATCTACCCTCCCACAATACCTGTCAACATTAAAATTACACCAAATTATAGAGAAAAGCCTACTCTATAAGTTATAAGATCTTTAGCTCCTTATACGCCCGCGACGTTAAGAGGAATTCGTCGCGGTAGAGGCCCCAATTCTACCTCTGCACCGCCGAGCCGTGCAGTAAACACCAACGCTGAACGCTTACGCCCTAAAAAATCGCGTCTGAGCTCGCTGAGGTAAGAGAGAGGTGGGAAGGATGCTGGGGTCGGAAAATTTCCGCGGCTGAGTAAAGCAGTAAATTCCAATTGGCTAACCCGTCATCCAACGTCTGACGCTGCCAAATCCTTAGCCTGCAGGATCGAAACGGTGGAGGAGAGCTGTATTTACGGTAAAGTCCTGCTAAAATCTGGGCATGTTGGGCAACGATGGAGCTTGGGGACTGGGGCTAAGTGAGTATATTAGGGTGAGGAGTCTAGCAGGTTGAGGTTTGGTTCAGCAACTTCAATTTCGATTTCGATTTCGTACTGAGGAACTCAGTTCTTACTTCGCTACAATTAATCACATATATCCAAGCGGTAACAGAGAAGGGTGAAAAAGATCACAAGGTCTCTACTTCTCCAGCAAATAAATTTCAGTAAAGAGTTCTATCTTCCTTTTATTTTTTTTTAGAGAATATTATCTTCACCATGTCCCTCCCTCTCGCTGGCAAAGTTGCCCTTATCACCGGCGCCTCCAAAGGCATCGGCGCAGCTGCCGTGCTCGAGCTAGCTAAGCAGGGTGCGAAGGTCGTCATCAACTACTCCTCTGACACCGCACCGGCAGAGGAGCTTGTCGCGCGCCTCGGCGCTGAAAACGCGATTGCTGTGAAAGCGGACGCGGGGAGTGTGAAGGAGATCGAGCGGCTAGTCCAGACGACGATAGGCAAATTTGGCAAGATCGATATCGTTGTGGCAAATGCGGGGATTTTGCCGATGAGGGACTTGGAGAGCACGACGGAGGAGGACTTTGATAGGACGGTGGGGCTGAATGTAAAAGGGCCGTATTTTTTGGTGCAGGTGGGTTTGCTGCGTTCCCTCAACCTTTTACTCCCATTCCCATAGTTCCATGACTACAGTAGTTTAGATGGGATATATTGGCTGACGCCCCTGCTGCAGAAAGCTGCACCACATATGGCCGCTGGCTCGCACGTGATCCTACTCTCGACCAGCCTCACTGCGATCTCGGGTATCGCGCCGAACTATCTGCTTTATGTGGCTACTAAAGGCGCTATCGACCAGATGACGCGCGTGCTGGCGAAGGACCTGGGCCGCAAGGGCATCGGCGTTAATGCGGTGGCGCCAGGCCCAACGGCAACGGAGTTGTTTTTCAAGGGCAAGTCGGAGCAGATGTTGAAAGGAATTGCGAGCCTGAATCCACATAATAGGCTTGGTACGCCAGAGGATATTGCGGGGACTATTGCTTTTTTGAGCGGGGATGCGTCGAATTGGGTTAATGGGCAAGTTCTCAGGGTTAATGGAGGGGCGGTTTAGGGGGGAAGATTGAGGGGAACTGCCGGAATGACGGTACTCCGGAGCAAATAAAGGGGAAACAGTTATAGCTGCTGGCTGAGATCACCGCTAGGTCTATTTCCAAATTTCCATAGAAAAACTAATGTGAGATGTTCAATGAGATAGGCACTCCTCCAGCCATGAAAACACCTTCAATCAACTCATCATCCCTTCGTTGCTAGAATCTTAAACTGCTCCTCCACCTCTCTCACATCTGCTTCCAGGTCGTGCTCCCAGATCCAATCAAACCGTTTATCACAATTTTCTACTATCTTCCTCATATCACTCCCGGTCTCCGGATGCGAGAAGTTGAAAATCTCACCCGCTTCAATGCTGGTTCGTACCACGCGCTGGGCGCGTGGTCGCCGGATTGAATCGTAGATTTTGAAAACATTTGGAATGTCAACAGGGTCCTTGGCGAGGCCGAAAAGCCGTGAGAGAATGAGTGCGTCTTCAAGGCACTGGGCGGCACCAGCCGCTTGGAAAGGGGTGCTGGCATGGGCTGAGTCGCCTAGGAGGCAGATGTGGTTGTTGAAGTATGTTGGTGTGGAAATGTGATGGTGGAGGGACCAGCGGAGTGGTTTGGCCCACTAATAATGGAGGATGCTTGCTTAGCTTCAGGATCTAGAATTGAGGGTATTGATAGCGGGGTTTCTTGCCTCGAGCAGTTTAATCAGTCGGCTGTCAATGTCGAATTCACCGATCATCTCTTCTCTGGTGACTTCTTTGGTAAATCCTTTGTGAAGCCAAGGCTGATTGTCCTTCTTTAATGCAACGACATTACATTCTGCCCCTTTCGATATTGGGTATATGGACATGCTGCATCCCGGCCCCATAAACATAGTTGCATTTGGAGCGTAGCATCCGACAACCTCAATTGCTTCTTTCATTGGTACAATGGCCCTGTACGCGTATCTTCCAGCGTAGGTTGGCTCCACCAAGTCTGGATATGTTGATCCGAGTACTGCACGTCTAGTGATGCTTTTAATCCCATCGCACCCAATAACCGCGTCTGTCTCAACAACCTCGCCGTCCTCAAAGGCTATGAAGGCTTTCGTACCCTCTTGATGTAGAGTTTTGACTCGTTTGTTCAACTTGACTGTGCTCAAAGGAATTAAGCTCGTCATGATATCCAGCAGGGCTTTCCGATGCGCACTAGTCCGCACATGTTTAGATCCCCACGATGCGCCAGTCCAGCCTTGTTTCTTCCCAAGTCCCTCTTCTATCATTAGAGCTTGCATTATGGAATGCTCGTTTTCCGGCGTCGTATTTCCCGTAGAGATACCGTCATAAAGACCGCGGAGCCGAGAGTCTATGAGATTCATGGCTCGTAACGCATTTGGTCCTAAGGCAACGCCTGCACCCACCGCTGCATACTCCGACGCTTCTTCGTAGAGAGTGTACGTGACATTTTGGCGGATGAGACCTATCGCTAAGGCGAGACCCCCGATGCCCGCACCAATTATTGCGATGTCGAGAGGGGTTTTACTGGATTCCATGATAGAGAAATGGTCAAGGAAATAAAGCACCTTTCATCGATAGAATCTTGCTTTATGGTTAGGTAGTTCTGTAGGTGCCACGAAGTCAGCAACGCTCCCGAGAGCTTGGTTACTCCTGGAAGGATCCGCATGCATCGGATCCGAAGATCGCATATGTGGGTCGTAGCTTGAAGGCAAAAACCCCCTTGTCCAACGGGAAAAGCAATGGCGGATGACAACACCGATAAGATAAATTCCATGGAGCTGTACTTTGCGGCTTTCGGCCCCACTCTCTTTGTTAAAAATCATGACTGCAATAGCAGAATTCCTGGTCGTCCGTATACACAAATCTATTCCATCATTGCAGCAACCTCGAAGTTCGCAAACTAATTCCTTAAGCCTTATCTTTTCGCCTTCATGCCACTGCCCCGGCTACGTATACAGCTGGTTCCAATGAAGTCAGTAACTGCCTGTCAAGCGGAACACTCAAACATGTAGTACCACCGTGGTGCTTGTGCAATGCATAGACCTTGATGTCCCATTGAACTTGTAACGGAGACCAGGAGTGTAATACAACACGACGCTTGATTACTCCAAATCATTGTGTTCAGGTTGACGCCGTATAAATGTTTTTCGTAGGTGGGATTGGGCTAGATCGCGCGAGTGATGTGGAAGTAGACGAATTAGAGAGTAGGCAGGCATGTTGTGCAGAATCACTATCCCCTGCAACGGTGGCGTCCACACGGCAGGTGGCCCGTGCGGAAACACCAGAATCAGCAGTACGTTATCTCATAAATCAGACGCTCCGCAGAAGATTTGTTCCGTGACACGGGATAACGCATGGACCCTCTAAAACTCCTGCAAACTCCTAAGCCAATCATAATAGCGCCCTAACTCCTGCCAACTCCTGCCAACTCCTGGACCAATTAGAACAGTGCACTAGTGTCAGCCCCCTGCGCACCCCTATTACCTAATAAAATCTTCTGCGGAGCGTCTGAGAGCTTATAGGCCTCGCTTTGGTGGTAACTCAGAATTTTAGATTACGCATTTTAACTTTAACTGGCTTTATAGAAACCCCATCAACGGTTATTAACACTTTGTTTAATGTATTTAGATCTTTAGGTAATAAGCTCTAATTCTATATACGTAAAAGCTAATTGTAATGCGGTTAGAGGTACGAGATATAGCGCGTAAAACCTTAAGCGCATTTTTAAATGGAATCTTCATACCACCTATAGACCGTTCTACCCACCACCACCTACACCACAGCTATATTATATCTACTTTTGTTACTAGCCAAGTCCTATAACCTCCTATAAACTCCTACGAACTTCTGCAAACTCCTAGGCCAATTAGATCGCTCGTGTACAGGACCCTAAGGCGCGTCTAGCATTGCTCCTCTATACACACCACCTGTTACCAATTAGAGCATAGCCAATTTATATTTTTTTTAACTCCTATAAACTCCCGCAAACTTTTATAAACTCCTATAAACTCCTAAGCCAATTAGATACCTAAACCAAATCGCGATCGTAGGAAGAAATAGTATAAGGGTTAGCGGAAGACCGGGGCAGGCCAGCTAGAGGTTTGTCTACGCCCAACACTACAACTAAGTTGTATTGTAGCAATTGGTTTAATGGACCTAGAAGAATTACTATCCATTATTAAGAAAGCTTGGCGTAAGGAAAATGTTCTATTACAGATAGCCATTTTAGAAGCATGTCTTTAATAAATACTCCAGCATATAAACCCAGAAGGCCGCCCTTAAACTTCTTATTTTAAATAGGTGCGCACCTTAAGACGTCTAATATTTAGTTTTAGTGATACACTTCTTATTACACGTATGGGTTTTAGAAAAAGTCTTATTTTTTATACTTTTTTAATCTTAATGGGCAAGATTACTATTTAGTTAATCCTACTAAGCAAGCTTAGTAATAAACAGTTAGATAATATCTAGAAGCTTAATAGTTCCAATCCATATCTTATTACTACTAAGAGTAAAAGTATAGATAAGGCGCTAATTACAAAAATAAAGGATAGTATATATATATATATACTCCTTAGTCCTAAGCAGGCCTTATTAAAGTCTTTCTAGGATATATTAAAGAGCACAGAACTATAGGCTAGGGTTAGTCTTATTGCAATTAATAAGTATTATCTAGTAAAGCAATAGGAAACGTTCCAACCAGCATTTACAATATTAGGCGAGCTATAGATAATACTTTATTAGGATATAGTTTGGTTTAGTTATTCTACTACGCTTAATAAAGAGGTAGAGTAACTAGTTCTTAGTAATGCCGGTTTTCGCTCCCTAGGTAATCGTATATACTAGACTAAGGTTATTAGGACTTCTATAGATCGCCCTAATATCTTAATCTGCGTACTACCACTTTATAAAGTCAAGGTAGATCTATAGGAGGCACTATACTTCTTATTAGACATATATGTAACTTTAAATACCGCCATCCCAGAGCAAATACCAAAGACAATTATCTTTATAGACGGTCGTGGGTCCGTTTAAGAGGCAGCAATATACCTCCAAAAAGTACTCCTTATAAAGACTTCAACCTTTACACCTAATAAATAGTATACTATTAATGCTAATGGTAAAGCCCGTTGCGTAACCAATATGGTCCAGGTATACACTGTATATATTTAAGAATATAATCATACTGCTTAATATAAAGAATTTAAGAAATCCTCCTTAGCTATAAGAATTATAGTAGTAACAACCTCTCTTAGCATAGGTGTTAATGTTACAGATATTAAACAGGTAGTGATTTAGAAATTTCTAATTATAGAAAGTCTTGCAGATCTATAGCAGCGTCTTAGTTATAGTAGACGGGGCTACCTTTAAACTAGTAAAAGTTATATATTTCTGCTATATTGGGCCTTTAATACGGAAGGCGTTAATAAACTGGAGGTTAAATAGCCATAATCACAACTAGACATACCTTAGAAGACTACTTATAAGTTATATTAAAATTAACTACTAGCTAATTAAGCAATAGCACATAGCTAACTAGCCAACGGCTATACGCCTAGCGATATAAGCGACACGGAAAGTATAGCTTTTTAGATATTAGCTTCTAGCCAGGCTCCTACTTCTATTAATAAAGATATAACAACTAAATTCTAGACTAAGATAGAGATATCTTAACGCACTAAGCTACCAGCTATATAGATAAAAATAATTAACGGTATATACTATTGGAAGGCCATTCTAACTTACCTTAGCAAGAATAAGCTACTACTATAAGTTAAGGTTACCCGCGTACCGCTAGATTAATGTTATAGTTGTTATAACCTAGTATTACTTCTAACTCTTACTTAGGCTCTGGATATCCCACAACTAATTACTTAGCTAAGAAGTAGTACTTAACCTCGCTTTACCCTAACTCTTATTAATAAATAGGCAACTACACAGGCGAAAGCATTATATAGTAGTATAGATAGACGTTTCCCTATGCCGCTATCTTTATATATAAATACTATATGCCGCTAGCAGCTTGCGTATATATATAAACTAGGGCTAGGCTTTTAGGACACGCTAACCTTTAATCGTCTCTATACTAAGGCTCCTTTACTTCAGACATAGCCTTATAGAGAGAAAGATAGGCAACTATTAGTAGAGCGACTTTAGTACTTTATTAAGGAGGTTAATAACTTACAAACGGAAATAAAGGATATAAGAGATGTAAGAAAGTAGTAGCAGCTATAAAAGCTGCAAGACTAGCAGAATTAGGCATCTAATACAAGTATATCTAATTATACTACAACTATTTAGAAAAGAGATAATACTCTTACCACCCAGGTCACAAAAAGAGAGGCATTGAGGGCTGCATAAATACGCATAATTAAGACAGCTGGAGTAAATAAGAGTACATTATTAGGTAGAGCAAGAGATGGTATACCGCCGTTAACCTCACAACTAGGAGAATGGGTTAATACTATTATTGCTACGCTAGTATTACTATTACTATTACCAATCTCACCTGTACCTAATGGTGTATTAGAAGATATTTAGCGTGCTATAAAATATCTTAAAGAAGCTCGTATCTTAGGAGTAAACGTTATTAGGTATAGCCCTAATAGCAGCCAGTTAGATATCTAGTAGCCAGTTATTAATATATTAGATACTTAGAAATTGGCTACTCCTAGTTAAAAAAGACAACAGTAAAGGTGTAATAGTACAGAGCCTATAACCCCACTAATATGTTACTTGCCGTTAGCAGAAAGAGATCTAAATATAGGTAAAATACTAACCTTTACACCTGTCTTAAAGAGAAGGCGTATAAGGCATATAACCCTAAAGGGAAAAGAGAACTTTTATATAGATATATAGACATCTAATAGCCTAGGAGTTTGCAGGAGTTTGTAGGAGTTTATAGGAGTTTATACGCGGTTCTAATTAGCCCAGGAGTTTAAAGTAGTTTAGAAAATTAAGAATATTAAAGTAAATATAAA
>Ga0307507_10004298_pt1 | contig 25602 bp, 12 predicted proteins | sample 7_EM_MG_FD_207223 | JGI IMG/M metagenome (GOLD analysis project Ga0307507, IMG submission 207223) | Populus trichocarpa ectomycorrhiza microbial communities from riparian zone in the Pacific Northwest, United States - 7_EM | ecosystem: Host-associated > Plants > Roots > Unclassified | place...
AACCGTCGAGAGTATGGTTTGGTCTATCCCTGGCAGTACTAGGGTAAAGATACCGGGCAGGAGGAGGACTAGGTGGGGTAGGAGTACCAGGGGGGGCAGCGGGGGTAGCGATTGGGGTAGCTGGCGGTGGGGGTAGTTGCGGCGGAGACTCTACAGGTAGTTGTGGTAGTTGCGGTCAAGACTCTACAGGTGGTTGTGGTATTATAGGGGTAGGTGTCTGCGTTCTGGGCGGTGTTGTAGCTATAGGCTGAACTGATTCTGGGCCAATAGCTAAACCGTCGAGAGTATGGTTTAGTCTACCCCTGGCAGTACTAGGGTAAAGATACCGGGCAGGAGGAGGACCAGGTGGGGTAGCAACTATAGCTGTAGGCTAACCCGATAGACCGTCACGAGTGTGGTTTAACCTGTCTTGCAGTGCTCTTGTAGTCAGTGGTTCTGCCAACTCCTTAATGGTTGCTACGATCTCCTTATCTGTCCATTAATGCAGCTCTTTTTCTTGTGTAACTTTAAATAATAGCTCAGATACAGTAATTCTGCTGGTGCGTCTGCCTACATAAACACCTCTTTTAAGGAGATGTCTTCGCAGCTTGGATCTGATATCTGTGCGTATCTTCTTAAAGCTCTCCACCGTAAATCCCTCGAACTGCTCTAGAAAGACAGCCCATAAGCTGTTATCTGTGAGGTCTTGTGTCAGATACATCATCGTTTCTACGAACTCTACCAGTTCGTCCTTTATAGCCTCGTTTGCATCGATTCCGTATCCGTATTTACTAGCCATTACGGCCCATTCTTTCTCCGTTAGTTCCATAATTGTAGGTATAAGGGTGGGTGTGAGAGTTTAAGGCTTGAGGCTTAAATAGAGGTCGAGGTCGAGGGTTGGGGTTGAGGTCGAGGTCGAGGGCTGAGGTCGAGGTCGAGGTTGAGGTTGAGGTTTGAGGTCGAGGGTCGAGGGTCGAGGTCGAGGGTCGAGAGGTGAGGATGTAGAGGTAAGGGTGTAAGGGTGTGTGCGTGTCCCCTTGACAAATCTACAGTTTTTGAAGACTGAAGATTCTTAGCAAAGGTACGATCCTCTAGGCGATCTGACGCGTTAGCAGTTAAGCTAATACGTTCGTCTCGAGCTTTGAGGGTGGCGTAGCTCTCTCTAGTGTGTACGTTCTCTACAGCCGTTGGGCCTGTAAAGTGTTCTTAGCAAGACTGCTATTCTCTCAGCGATCTGTTGTATTGGCTGTAAGGCCAGTACAAATTCTCTTAAGCTTAAGGGAGGTTGCAATCTTCTCTAAGTAAAGATACAATTCTCTAGGCGATCTGACGCGTTAGCAGTTAAGCTGATACGTGGTCTCGAGCTTTGAGGGTGATGTAGCTTTCTCCTTTAACTGGAATAGACAAGGCCAGGCGATCCGTGTACTGTTTCCAGTACGGTTCTCAAGCTCTAGCTTATTGCGTATTTCCTGATCTGTACGTCTACTAATCAGTGTCGGTATACTCGCTTTATCAACGGGCACGAATATCACTGTATGATACGTATGCGGTGTTGAAGTTGGTAGTTATTGTTGTGTCTAAAGAAAGGGGTTGCTCCAAGGTCAGACAGTTAGTCTCGCTTTGTAGTCTCATAACTACGTCACGTGATTAACGTTCCGACATTTAGATAAACTCTAATCTAATAACACCATTTTGGGAGTTTATTACGTGGTCCATATCTAGTATAGCAGATAACGTTATTTTATAAATTAAATTCTCATCATAACCAAGTTCCATTTTGGTGGACAAAGTAGGTTTGTCTCGGTTAGGACCAATATCAGAAGTACTTTCACTCTAATAATCAGCGCCTACCCCATCCGTTATAGTTTTAGACGCTGCAATACAATCTAACTCTTCAACAATGGTAGTGTAATTTGCACTTATTATTTCTCTACCTTCCATTCTATCGGTATCTCGAGTATTAATAGTGGACTCTTGCATGCGCTCTTGTGCTATTGGTTCCACATACTAAAGAGCTCCATAAAGATCTCTAGGTACTTCCGAATTCGCTATATAAGAGAGCTCGCTAATTTCTGTCTTAGTGATAACAACGTCCTAGTAGAGATAGTTATGTCATTTAAGCTATTAAAGAGCTGCTAAAACAACGGATTTTCTAACCTTTAAGAGCTTACTCACATCCTATGGTATAGGTTTGTCAGCTCCGCTCTAGGATATATAAATATTCTCCATGGTTTTCAGCAAGGGGTGTAGAAGGACGTTTACAGTAAGGCCCTCCACATTATTTAGGAAGACGATAATGTGACCTTTAATACGTCTGCGATAATAAATTCTAGTACAATTCTTTTTATTAACTGTAAATCGTGCAATGTACCTATAAGCTATATTAAGAGAAATAAGTTTTTCCTTAACTAAAGACAGATTATATAGCTCTAATAGGTAGCAATGTTCGCAGCTAATATATATATTATTGACCGAACAATTCTTAGGGATCTTATATTCAAGAAGCGACGCTTCACATGCTTGGCAAATGAGCACCATAGCGTTTTTGCTATATAGAAAACATTAATAGCAAGAGAATATTTCTTTTATTAAAAATCTATCTTCTTCTAAGTAAAGCCGTATCTCCCGCTATTAACAGTCGTTTAAATCTGCTAGTGGCTTTTACTAATAGCAGACAACATAATACGCCGTTAGAAGAGTGTCTGCATTATAAAAATCCTTTAGAAATCTTTAAATTGTCATTATTTTACGCTCTAATAGAATTGGATTGCACCAGTCCTTACTACCTATTAGGGTTAACTTCTGTTCAAATCTTAATATAAGTATGCTTGCGATATTAGCAATTATTGCCCATCGTACATTATCTGTTACAGTGTTAGAGAAATCACTGCTAATATCTATGTCAATAGATAGTATAAATGCTCTATAGGTTATTAGCTTTACTCTTTCTAGTCTAAAACATAAGTATATTTAATAAAACATACCTTTACTATTCCCGTGTATATAGTTGATACAATTCTGGTTGCGCTATAGGCCCTTATACTAATATAATTCCTAATCCCGTCTATTCTAACTATATAGGTAAGAGTTAGGACGATCCTAGTAAAAGACTTTAAGATAGATTCGGCCATACCAGTAGCTTATAAAAAGTCGAGGTAGATTGTTACTTCCGTAGATATAGCTAATATAATTCTAATTATGCTATAGGTCCCCGTACTAATATAATTCCTAAACCTATCCGTCCTAACTATATGGGTAAGAGTTAGGACGGTTACTATAAAAGATTTCAATACGTTTAAGCCAGCTTTGGCAATACACCATAAATAATAGAAGTAGATTGTTGCTTCCATAAATATAATTAATACAATTCTGGTTGCGCTATAGGCCCTTATGCTAATACGATTCCTAAATTTGTCTATCCTAACTGCATAGGTAAGAGTTGGGACGGTTATTATAAAAAACTTCAATATATTTAAGCCGGTTTTAGCAATATACCACAAATAGTAAAAGCAGATTGTTGCTTTTATAGATATAGTTAATACAATTCTAGTTACGCTATAGGCCCTTATACTAATGTAATTCCTAAATTTGTCTATCCTAACTGCATAGGCAAGACTTGGGACGGTTATTGTAAAAAATTTCAATACATTTAAACCGGCTTTAGCAATATATCACAAATGGTAAAAGCAGATTATTGCTTCCGCGGATATAGTTAATACAATTCTGGTTGTGCTATAGGCCCTTATACTAATGTAATGCTTAAACCCGTTTGTCCTAACTATATAGATAAGACTTGGGATCCTAGTAAAAGATTTTAAGTTTGATTTAGCCATATTAGTAGCCTAGGAATAGTCAAAGCCGAATTTTTTCTCTATGGATGTAACTGATATAATTCTAATTGCGCTATAGGTCCTTATGCCGATGTAATTTCCAAACCTAACTACAAGGATGAAAGTCGGGACGGTTGCCTCCGTAGATATAGTTAATGCAATTCCGGTTGCGCTATGGGCCCTTATACTGATGTTATTCCTAAACCTATCTGTTCTGACTATATAGGTAAGAGTTGGGATCCTAGTAAAAGATTTCGAGTTTAATTCGGCCATATTAGTAGCCTAGGAAAAGTTGAAGCAAATTATTATCTCCATGGATGTAGTTAATGCAATTCTGGTTATACTATAGGTCCTTATGTTAATGTAATTTCCAAACCTAACTGCGTAGGTAAGAGTCGGGACGATTTCTGTAAAAGATTTCGATGTGTTTGAACCAGTCTTGGCAACACACCATAAACGGTCAAAGCCAATTGCTACTTCCATAAATATAGTTAATGCAATTCTAGTTGTGCTATAGGCCCTTGTACTAATGTAATTTCTAAACCTAACTGCGTGGGTAAAAATTGAGACGGTTTTTATAAAAGATTTTGATGTATTTAAGCTAGTTTTGATAATATATCACAAACGGTTAAATCATAAGAAGTTGAAGTATAAGGCATAGGGACCTTTCTAGATCGCCTCTCTATAGCGTGCTAAGCTGTTTCTCTACGCCGCTATCTTTCCTCATTTGTGTATTGCTTAAATAATACTAGAAATGACAAAGAATGGCTAAAGTTTTTAGATAATTTAATGGGAACTGGCATATTTAATAGACAAATATGTAGAAATAGAAATTTCTATTAGATTTTTCTTCTATTATAATTTAAAGTTATATTTTATGCAATTATATTATTATAAGGTTTTATTATACGAACCAGACCCTATTTCGTAAGTTAATCTTCGCTAGCATCTTTCATTTCTTAGTACACTGTGACGGTAGGAACGTAATTATCGCATTTCTATAAAAGACGTAAGGTTTCTCGCTAAGTCCCAAACTAATTAGATTATTGTTCTAATTCTTGGCTTTTAGGTTCTTCCTTTACGCTAAATAAATTAGCATATATCCACTTCGCTTAATTTAACTTAGCTTTATTCTCTAAAATTATCCGGCCTAATAATATAATATAACTCTTATTCCACATAACACATCGGATATTTGCTGTTTTACTTTTACTTTAAGCTTATCTTCTTGTCTCCCTATATCTTTTAACTTCATCCAACTTCCCCGCGAATGAGTTCTTAGCCATTTTAGACTTTAACTTAATCTACTATCCGAATAACAACTTAATTATAGCGCTATGTTATTGGATCACATTTCCAGTATCCAAGATACAGCAGCTGTAATAGCAAAGAAGAGACTAGGCCCTACTTAAATCCCTTCTTTTTCCAGATAACCAAGTATTATTCTAAAAAGTAGAATTTTACCTTATTTAACGTATCTCTTTAATATTATAACCAATTACAGTTATAGGATATAACAATTATCTAATATCTACAAGTTTCGCTAAGTCTAGATATCGCGGAGTTCGCTCTTCTGGTAATATACCATATTCCTTTATAATAGGGAAAAGTATTAGCTGACACTTTTACGAGCTTAAAACTTGTTAGATTCCAAATATCAAAGATATAAGATACAGGAGAAGGTTACAACGGCTAATTAAAGGAAAGGAACATTATAAGAAACAAAAGTTTTAAGCCTTTTTAAACCAGAGAAATTCGCTACCTAATATTCTTATGGCTTCTAAACCTGCTGAATTTCAAATACTAAAAACGGAAGATACGGCAGAAGGTCACAATCACGGTAGATTAAAGGAGGGGAATATCACAAGAAATAAAAGTCTTAAGCCTTTTAGACTAGAAGGATTCGCCAGCTAATATTCTTACGGCTCCTAAACCTACTAAATTCAAAATATTAAAAACCCAACTTAGGAGAAGATCACGATAACGGCAAAATCGGCAATTTTAAAAGAGGGGAACATTACAAGAGACGAAGCTTTGAAACTTTGACGACGGATAATTTACTAGCCAACTTCTTTACGACCTTAAAACCTATTAAACTTAAGATATTAAAAAACCAACTTAGGGGAACTCACGATAACGGCAAAAGTGGGAAAGGAGATAATTATAAGGAAGTAAACTATAGCACTTATACTTTCAAAGAACTATCTAAAGAGTATTTAAATGGTGAGAAACTACCTATTAGTTTATTTTAATTCCTAACTATACTTGTCTCTTACCTCTCTTTACAATGTCTATTAAAACTACTTTTTCTAAAGAGACTAAGCAGCGATGTCTAAGCGGAGAATTGTCTCTCTTTGCTATTGCGACCTTCGGAGAGGATATGGAGATTATATAGGAGAAGGAACGTTGATTTTTAAAGGAAAAGAGCTTCTCTATTAATTATTACTTTTCTTTTTAGAAACCTTTATGGCTTTTTAAAGCTCTTCCTCCACCCCTTTTTGCTTAGCTATAAGACATATACTAGGACAACTCCACAAATATAGCAGCAAAGCTATACCTCTTTCGCTCACAAAATCATTATAATAATAATTAGACCAGACAGATTCGTCTAATCTATAAAAATTATTTTCTATATAACCTCAACATTATCTGTCCTGCCGACGTTTTTAACGTTAAAAACTCTTTACAAGAGAAAGCTTTTCCTATTATTTAAGCACAGTAAAGTTATCTATAGGAGTAACCAATATCTAATAACGTTTTTTAGATCTTCGCTAATCTCTTTACTAGACTTCCTGTATAGTAGGCCATATAGAAATGTTCTTGGCCTAATTTCGTTAGTGGTTTAGGAGAGGTTAACCACAAAACCTATAGTCTAAAGCCTGGTATTCTCAGCGATATCCAGACAAAGGCTTCTAGATTTCTTCGCCTGCAAATATACATTAATAACACTAACAAAACCGCTCCTAGAACCGGATTGCATCCCTTTTACATTTTTATAATTTTCCCGATTAAACAAGAACCCTAGAAATTATATTTTTAAACTCTTTAAGAACGGTCTACTAGTGCTAGTCCTTTTTAATATAGCCGCTATATCTCTTTTATAGGAAGCGTTGTTGGCACTTTATCTCTAGTATACGTGAATGAGGAATTATCTAACAGTAAGCCAATTCTTATTATTGTTCCTTACACTCACAATCCTATTATATTAGACAGGCTAAGATCTACCCCTTTAGTGCCTAGTACACCAAAGACCTTAATATTAAAGAAGGTTTCACGATTTAAGGCTCCAGTTCTGGTGTTTAGCACAGATAAACAAGATCTATTGTTACCTTTAAAACCGGCATAGGAACGAGGTTCTCCGTTTAACTTAACTGCAAAGCTAGGTAATATTACATGCACTACTAATAACAATCCTATAGAAAGTAAGTTCATTTCCTTTTTCCTTTTACTATCTTACTAAATTCTAATACTATTTTAGATAATACTATTTTAAGCAAAGCACTTATATCTAAGAAATCCCACAATAAAACACCAGTTTCTGTACACTTAATTAACAATTCGGGGGATAAACTTGTCGACATTGATAAGTATAGTAACACAACTGGTACCTTTTTAGACGGCTTTACGTCTCTTTATTATATGCTAATAGTATTCTATAGCTAAAGAACCAGTAGAGGAAACGGTGGAAAGTGCTTAGGCTAGGAAAAAGCGCAAATACGCAACTCCAGATCCTGTAGAAGTTAAAGAAACTGGCTATTTTACTCATAATACAAGTAAACGACTAAAGCTTTTTAAGTAACTTGAATTACTTCATCTAGTTTTCTAACTTTAGTAATTCTTTATTATACTTTTTTAGAATTTTTCTAGGTTTTGTTAAAAGTACAATCGTTGTTCTCTATTTAGGAACCTTAACTTTTTATAAAAGCTAGTCTTTCTATTCTTATCTTTTAGTAGTCCAGCTTCATTCTAAACTATGGGTTGGCAATTGTTATTCCCCACATTACCTCTTCTCGTGATTGTACCAAGCACATCAACACGTACCGTCTACCCTAAGGATACGAGCGTAAGTAGCCAAGCCTCCAATCAGATCAAACCGGCCAATACTTAGACTAGAGTTCCTCCAGGCTTCGCGGAGCCACCTCTAGGGGCGATCTCTTGTGCCTGGAGGAACGTCAGTTCCAAAAGGAGTTGAATACCGCCCGAGAAAAACTAGGGTACGCTCGTCTTGCCCTCTTATTGGCCAAATCTTTCACCCTCTCATTGGTCAAATCTTTAAGCCCTCTCATCAGTCAAATTTTTGAGCCCTCTTATCTGTCAAATCTTTAAGCCCTCTTATTTGTCAAATCTTTGAGCCCTCTCATCTGTCAAATCTTTGAGCCCTCTTATTTATCAAATATTTGAGCCCCCCCCCCACTCGTCAGATCTTTGAGCCCTCTTATTTGTTAAATCTTTAAGCCCTCTTATTCGTCAGATCTTTAAGCCCTCTTATTCATCAAATCTTTAAGCCCTCTTATTAATTAGCTTTTTACCTCTTTAGGCTAATTAACATATTCTCTTCGGAATTTCTTCGCGCCGCCAGTATAGTCGGTTAGGAGGTATAGGTAGGAGAGGGGATTCTTAAGTGTATTCGCTCATTAAGATCGGCTTATTGTTCGCTTGGGTGTAAACGTCCTATCTCCTTTGCAAAGTGGATCGTAGCTTTGACCGCGCTAATGTCTGGGAAACGCCACAAAAACAAGGTCATAGCGGGTGCGGGTCGGCCGTCCTCCCTGCTAGCAGTGGCAAAGAATAGAGAGCTTTTGCGCCACTCTGTGCATTAGAAGCGCTACCTATTTAGGAACTAAACAACAAGAGCCTGGAGCGCATAATACTCTTACTAGTGGAAGTCCGCTGCCCTAAGCGAGTTAGTTAAGGGTGATAAGTTAGTGACTGGTGAAGTTGGCTTCCGCCCAACGGTAACCCAACTACACTCCAACTAATGTGCAAAGATATTTGCCGCTGCAGTTAGTATATAACCTCTATACTATCCTTTTCACACGTTCTAAAAGTGAAATATTCTCACTACTTTGGATGGAAGTAGGCAAATTTGTCTCCGATATCTCACTAAATAAAGATCTGCCGGATTCGAAGCTTACTTATCGCCAAATATGCTTCGACGCGCTAAATCCATTTGGCCAGCGCACAACTAGGGGAAGCGAGTCGACCGGTGAAGGGAGCTATCTCTCCAAAACGCGACACCTGCAAAAACGACGCTATATCGATTCACAATGCTTTTATCAGTGCCATTGCGTCTACATGGATTAGAAAGTTACAACCGCTGCTGCGCCTGTCCTTGGCGGCTTTGGAAGGGTGCTTGATCTCGACGTGTTGCGCTCATTAACAGTGGCTGGCTTAGGCGCCGGCGGCGAGGCGGTGCAGTTATAGCATGATGGCTAGCCGATCCTGTAACGTCCGAACGAAAAGCGGTTAACAGCGGGCCCCTTACAATTGTCGGCGAACCTAGGCTGCTTGTGCCGGATACGGTTCTCAAAGGTTTCTCTTGCGGTATTGTTTCCATCCTATCCAGGCTCCCACGGCTGAGGCAAGGGCACCGATGACGCCAAATACGATACCCACTATCGTGCCCGCGCTCAAAGAGTCACTTCCGCCTCCAGATTCCCTATTCACCGGCGGTTGAGCTGTTGCGCTAGACTGTGTTGTGGACGAGGTTGATGAGTGCGAAACTGCTGGTACTGATGAACAAATCAATACTTCCAGATGATAGAAATCGCATGCTTATAACTTACCGGTTGAAGTCACGCGTGCCAAATGGAACTCTGTTACACTCGAGAATGCGGTTTGGCATGCATATCCCGTTCTGGCGTCTCCTGTCATCGCAGCGTCAGAATAGATGACACCAGTGTAGCAATAGCCACCACTATCGTAGCTTGTTAGCAGAGGAGATATGTTTCCACAGCGTCCTCACCATTTTGTGGTTCTTTCGAGGGTACCATCCTGTCCAACGAATATACGGTCGGCTCCGTCGAGGTATATGCAGCCCGAAGGCAGGGTATAGGGACTGACAGCGATAGTACCACTGCAGCCCCAGTGGCCAGCCTTGGTAAGAATCACCGTCCCGCCTGGGGCGCAAGCCAGGGGCGTCCCTGTGTGAATGGCATCGTAAGTTGTGTGCGATGGCCAACAGATGCGCAGCCAGAAAGCAGCAGCGGACGTACTTACACGATCCATCAAACCACGTGTAGCCTATGAAGTCTTTATTGGCAACTGCGGCTCTCAGATCAATCCGATTCTCTAGGCGCCGGCCACGTAAACTCGCGACCGGTGCGAATAGAACGTTGGCCTAGATGCTCAGGCTTGCGGTGAGCTGCATATCTCAGACGGAAACTAGGTCGCAAACTCGAGAAAGGCTAGTAATGAATTCGTCTCCGCTTGGCCCTAAGTTTTAAGCGGGGCTTCCGCAGCTTTATACAGGGTGTCTCAGGTTATGGAGAAACAGTTCTGTGTCGATTTGAAGAAGCAGAAGGCCCGTATATATAGCCCTGGAGGGGTACCCCCCTGTTCCCCCTTGTACAGATATGGAAGGATGAACGCCACCAATAGGCTACGCTTTACAACCTGAGTGGGGGACGATCACGCAACCGAACTCAGCCTGACTCGTGGCTTGCACATGTGCATAACTAAATACTGTTGGTGTTCGGGGCCTGTGTGAGGTGCGAGACGCACCACCCAGTATATAGTTGCTGACGTCCTGCGAGACGCCTGCATATCGCAAGCGTATCACGAGCCTCACGTCACGTGCTCGCCAAGGCCACGTTGGCATATCGAATCCTCTGCGTGGCGCCCTCTGGGCTTCCTCAAGGATTCGTCTCTTTCGCCCTATGAATCTATCTACCAGCTTATCTGGCGATTTCCCATCGAATTCATCGTGAAGCCCCCTGCCGTGAACTCCCCTCTTACACAACCTTAAGGTTTAATAGACTAAGCAGATTCGCACTTAGTCCTAGCCGCCCGTGGACAGAGCCTTCCCGTCAGCAATCGTACGGCTCCTTTCCTAGAGAAGGTATGCTAGTGTTACCCCTAAATTTCAAGAAATATCCTAACTGTTCTAAAGCCTGCGGTTGTAGAAGAACGAAATAGCGAAATTAAATTCCGAGTTATTAATAACGATGGCAGCAGAGAGAGTACGATAATCCTTATAGTGTTATGAACTCCTCGTTCACCTAAAGATGCTTTGACTACTACGTACGTCGAACAGGGTAACGTCCAAGAGGGAGGTTAGCACGGTTAGGTAGGACTCACTTACAGGTAACTGCTTCCCTGGCTAGCAACGGGATGCGAGGATCGAAGTGTGATAAGGCCAGCGTTGGAGCGGGGTTAGGCTTCAATAGTCTTGGAGGTTTGTAACAAATAGATTCGTGGTAAGGGTTCTGCCGTAATGATTTGAACAAAGTATCGAAAGTTAAAATATGAGTTAAGTACGAAGGAGAGAAAACAACGCTGAGAACGACCGTGTTCTTATACCTTTCCATCCTTCATACAATTTGGTTCCTGCTCTCTCTGCTCTCTGTGCCAAGAGGGGGTACTGGGAGCACTCTTGCTCTCTCCGCTCTCTATGCCAAGATGGAGCACCGGGAGCAGTCACCTGATGCACCGTCACGTGACCCTGCCCGCGCTTTCAGTGGCGTCGCCCTTGTCCCATCCGCTGGTAGTGGCTTCATGTACTGTTCTTAACATGCACTTAGCCAAGCCATTAGTCAAAGTCGGTCACCCGACTCTCGTGACATGCCCTAGCTTGTATCCACCCTTCCCTTCGAACCCTGAAGTACTCCTTAAAGATTCGTTATTCTCTCATTCTATCCCCGTACAGTTAGATGAATTCGTCGCTTTAGGTTCCTATTGCTCAAAGCTCCTAAATGGGTGGCGTTTCCGATGCCTAGAGTGGCGCAAATGCATTCTATACCTTGCCACCGCTAGTAGGGAGGACGGCCGACCCGCACCCGCTATGACCTTGTGGAGATGGCGGAATATATATATATACCTCGGTAGGGGTACTCAGGCAGTCTTTTTAAGCTTGTTTTCTAACCTAAGATTTTAGACCAACCCTTTTGTTTATAGTTGTCGGAGTAGAGTTCCTCCAGGCTTCGCGGAGCCACCTCTAGGGGCGATCTTCTTGTACCACGCGAGAAAACTTTGGTGGCCGCTCGTCTTGCCCTCTTATTAGCCAAATCTTTCACCCTCTTATTGGTCAAATCTTTAAGCCCTCTTATTAGTCAAATTTTCTTACCCTCTTATCTATCAAATCTTCGAGCCCTCCTATTGGTTAAATCTTTAAGCCCTCTTATCTATTAAATCTTTAAGCCCTCTTATTTGTCAAATCTTTAAGCCCTCTTATTTATCAAATATTTGAGCCCCCCCACTCATTAGAACTTTAAGCCCTCTTATTTATTAAATCTTTAAGCCCTCTTATTTGTTAGATCTTTAAGCCCTCTTATTTATTAAATCTTTAAGCCCTCTTATCAGTTAGCTTTTTACCTCTTTAGGCTAATTAACGTATTCTCTTTAGAATTTCTTTACGCCGCCAGTGTAGTTGGTTAGGAGGTATAGGTAGGAGAGAGGATCCTTAAGTATATTCACTTATTAAAATCAGCTTATTATTTGCTTAGGTATAAACGTCCTATCTCCTTTATAAAGTGGATCGTAGCTTTAACCACGCTAATATCTAAAAAACGCCACAAAAACAACCCTTTAGCCAGAGCGGGTCGGCCACCCTCCCTACTAGTATAGGCAAACTGTGGAGGCCTTTAAGTCCATAGTAAACTAGCGACGCTATTAGTGGCCCTAAACGCTAAGAGAAGAAACTTGGAGCAGCCTAGTTGCACTACCCCATATTATTTCGCTTTAGCCGCCCCCTAAACCATTCCCAACATCTAATAGCTAACATCGTTGCGCTTACTTAACGTAAGTTATTATATACTTATCTTTATATTTTCCAATACCCTCTAAAAGACTTATTAGTATAATACGTCTTCTAAAATCTAAAGATAATGGCGACTTTAGCCTAATTAAGTTTGTTAATAATAAGACACCATAATATACTATCCTTTCGCATACTTAGGGAGTGGATAATAAGAGGTTACTTTTAAAGATATAATAAATAGTATAGGCGAGAGCAAAGCTGGCTATAAAAAGATCCGATTTTACAAAAAGTAAGCTACCAAAAACAGTCTCCTATACTTCTAGGTTAACACTTGCTGTATTAACAAATTAAGCAACGCTGAGCTTACAGAAGCTATTAACTCTATATTTCGCTGGTACTAGAACGCGGCTAGGTGCTATATATATTTGTCTAACGTTTTAGACAGTGGTTCCATTAGAGAAGACCAATTCTCCTAAAGATAGAAACCGGCGTTCTAAAAAAGTAGATAGTTTACTTATAGTTAGACGCTTTAAGAGTTTATTACTCTAGCATTAGTTGAATTTTTCTCTAAGGAGGAAACGCGGCTTAGTAATAAGCAATTACTAGAACAAACTCTCTATAAGATAACAGGAATCACTATTTAGGCCCTTTAAGGAAAGCCTTTATCTTATTTAAGTATAAATAAGCGTATATTATAGGCAGTAAAACGCCAGATAAAATACAAAAAAGACGCAGTATACTCTCTACTAGGCATTTTTAATATCCATATACCGCTTATCTATAGCAAAGGGCAATAGAAGGCGTTAAATTAACTTTATAAAGAGATTAAAGATAACAACTTAATTAATCTACTAATTATAAAAGGAGTATCCTTTAACTTATATATAGAAGAACATAATTCAAGATATCTTAGTAACACACGAGTTAAGCTACTAAGTCAAATAACGGAATAGGTAAAAAACAGAAACGGCAAACCTATATTCTAGCTAAACAATATAGCGGGCACTAGAAAGTCTATAATTATACAGATTATTGCCCAGTTATTTACTAACTAATATTAATTAGGAGCCAGCTTCTTTTTTAAAAGAGGCAAGGGAGAGTATAGCAATGCTACACAATTCTTTACCACCATCGCTATAGATCTATTAGGTTATATACTAGGAATAAAATTAGGTATTAGGAAAACAATTAATATAAACCTAGCTATTTCCAAGAAGGCTCTAAAAGACTAATTTAAGAAGTTAATTTTTTAGCCGCTTTTAGAAGCGGAACTACTTTAAGCTTTAGAATTAGTTATTATAATAAACGCGTTAGATAAGTGCGAGCAAGATAAAGATATATAAGTAATTCTTAAACTTCTTCTATAAACTAAGGGTTTTAAGTTAGTATTATTACGGGTCTTTATAATAAGCAGACTAGAGCTCCCCATTTATCTTAGCTTTAGGAAGATATTAAACAGAATATACTAAAACCTAATTCTTTACAATATACCAAAGGAAACGATTAAATATAACATAACTCTCTTCTTAGAGCATAAGCTTAAGGTGATATAAGAGCAGCGCTTACTGTCCCTAGGCTAGCCTAGTAAGGACTAAATCTAGGCACTAGTTAAAATAGCTGTCCTATTAATATATTAGAGATTAGGGAGACAATCCTAAAAAGCGCTTAGCTATTATACTTTAATATTAAATAATAGCATACTATATTTTAAAGCTTAATATAACATACCTTCCTATCCTAAACTAGTTATTTAATAATGAAAATAAAGCAGATAAGGAAAGGCGGATTATTAAGTTTAAAGAAATAGTTGGGAGTATTATTATTTTAAAGAGTCCTCTCTCTATAACCTTACTTATACACCTCCTCTAGATGTCTAAAGAGGATATTTAGTGCAGGCTAAATTTACTATATTCTGTTCTTAGTATCCCTATTAACGAGGATATACCCGTAAAGCTTCTATACCTTTCTTTTCATAACTTCCTTGTTGATCCTAAAAAGCGTAAAAAGAGCCTATACTAGGTAGATAAGAATGGAACGTATAAAACGCTAGCTATTAAGTGTCTTTAGCTAATATCTAGCTTAAAGGGTTTAAAGTAAAATATATACAACCTCCTAATGCCTAAAACTTTAAGAAGCAAGATTAATAAATAGAGTATAGCAGACTGTCTACTACCTAAAGTCCAATATACCTGCCAATATTGGGTATACTACTTAAAGCAGAGTTAAAGCTATATCTGTAACAATAATATAGTATATAAGTTTCTATATAAGCTCTTTCTTTACTAGCTAGAAGCTATAAGCCTTATTAAAGAAGTATTAAAAGGTATTTATATAATTAATAGCTTATAATTACTTATACATATAAGACATCTCTTGGTTACTCTATTAATTATAATACTTTATACTTACTTATTATATAGCCAGAGTAAAGCGCTAAGATATTTAGCTTTCTTTGCAATACAAAGCGCTTTATTTTAAGAAATTAAACAATACTTAAAAACGCACCCCTATAACTATATTCTTCAGCTCTTATCTTTGCTCTAGAGATAAGTATAATATAGAAAAAATTTAATTACTATATTCTAGGTTGGATTAACATGCTATTAAAAGTGGAAAAGGATTAAAACGCTTACCGCAGCACGCTTAAAGGCCATTTAAGCTCTATTAGTATAGTCGCTTTCTCGCCGGACAGCTAGCTAGTAACATTAGCGTTAAATAACTATACCATCCAGCTATAGGAGGCGGTGACGGGGTCTTGCCATAGCACGCTTAAAGGCTATTTAAGTAATATTAGCACGGTCGCCTTCTCACCGGACGGCCAGCTGGTAGCGTTAGCGTTAAGTAACAACACCATCTAGTTATAGGAGGCGGCAACAGGGTCTTGCCACAGCACGCTTAAAGGCCATTTAAGTAATATTAACACGGTCGCCTTTTTGCCGGATGGCTAGCTGGTAGCGTTAGCGTTATAAAACAAGACCGTCCGGCTATAGGAGGTGGTGACGGGGTCTTGCCATAGCACGCTTAAAGGCTATTTAAGTAATATTAGCGCGGTCGCCTTCTTGCTAGATGGCTAGCTGGTAGTATTAGCATCACGCAACACTGTCTAGCTATAGGAGGCGGCGATAGGGTCTTACCGCAGCACGCTTAAAGGCCATTTAAGCAGCGTTAGCGCGGTCGCCTTCTTACTAGACGGCCAGCTGGTAGCGTTATTAGCATTGTTTAACGTCCGGCTATAGGAGGCGGCGATGGGGTCTTGCCGTAGCATACTTAAAGGCTATTTAAGCGGCGTTAGCGCAATTGCCTTCTTACTAGATAGCCAGCTAGTAGCGTTATTAGCATTATTTAACGTCCAGCTATAGGAGGCAGCAATAGGGTCTTGCCGCAGCACACTTAAAGGCCATTAGATAGCCGTCTTCGCGGTTACCTTTTTACTAGATAGCCAGCTAGTAGCATCAGCATTAGTAAACAGCACCATCCGGCTATAAAAGGCGGCGACGGGGTCTTGCCGCAGCACGCTTAGAGACCATACAAGCAGCGTTAACGCAGTCGCCTTTTTACTAGACGGCCAGCTAGTAGCGTCAGCGTCAAGTAATAGCACCATCTGGCTATAGGAGACGGTAATAAGGTCTTACCATAGCACGCCCAAAGGCCATTTAAGCAAAGTTAGCGCGGTCGCCTTTTTACCGGACGGCTAGCTAGTAGCATTAGCATTAAGTAATACCGTCCAGCTATAGGAGGCGGCAACAGGGTCTTACCACAGCACGCTTAAATACCATTTAATATTCGTCCGCGCAGTTACCTTCTTGCCAGATAGCTAGCTAGTAGCGTTAGTGTCGCACAACACTGTCTAGCTATAGGAAGTGGTAACAGGGTCTTGCCACAGTACGCTTAAAGGCCATTTAAGCTATATTAACGCAATCGCCTTCTTGCCAGACAGCCAGCTAGTAGCATTAGCGTTATAGGACAATACTATCCAGCTATAGGAGGCGGCAATAGGGTCTTACCATAGCACGCTTAAAGGCCATTTAAGTAATATTAGCGCGGTCGCCTTCTCGCCAGATGGCTAGCTGATAGCATTAACGTCAAGTAACAGTACTGTCTAGCTATAGGAGGCAGCAATAGGGTCTTACCATAGCACGCTTAAAGGCTATTTAAGTAATATTAACGCGGTCGCCTTCTTGCCGGACAGCTAGCTAGTAGCATCAGCGTCATAGGACAAGACCATCCGGCTATAGGAGGTGGCGATAGGGTCTTGCCATAGCACGCTTAAAGGCTATTTAAGTAACGTTAGCGCGGTCGCCTTCTTACTAGACAGCTAGCTGGTAGCGTTAGTATTAGGGGACAGCACCATCTAGCTATAAGAGGCGGTAACAGGGTCTTGCCATAGTATACTTAAAGGTTATTTAAGCTCTATTAACACGGTCGCCTTTTTATTAAACAGCTAGTATCTAAAAATAAATAGAGGGCAAATCCCTCTTTCTATCCCTCTTATTAATACTCCTTCCTATTAGAGAAAAGAATACCCTTCTATCTTTATAATAGAACATTAGGTATTTCTTAAAGAATAATATCTACTTTAGCTCCCTCCTAAATATCAACTAACCTGTATAGCTGTTTATGGGGATATAATATACTTTAGGTATTTTTCTAGCTATATTACCTTTTTTAAAGTTTATTTAAAAAATTTTTTTTAGTAATAGTAATGTTATATATATATATTTTCTATCCCTTAGTATATTAGGGTCCGTAGACTAAGTAGTCTATACGTAAACACCAGAATTAAAAGTATGTATATAGTTATAGAGCCTTAATCTTATTAATTCTATTAGTTAGCTCTTATTAATAACCTATAGACCTAAATCAACATATTAAGGGATAAGCTCTATTTTATAAAGGGGTCTAGGGGATAGTATAAATTTATATTATAATAAGGCCTTTTCTAGTAGGTTTTATTGGTTCCGTCCTAGTCTTATAGCTAGCTTTTAGAGATTCTAGAGATTTCTATAAAACGTAACAATATATATAGCAAAGATTCTTGCCCCTTTACTACACTAGTAAGGAGGGCGGCTAACCCGCTTTGGCTATATCCTTATTAAGGGTCTACTTCCTAGGATAGTATTATGGCGGTAATACACTACCTCCGCTACTCGGCGTTTAGCTTAGCGTGGTTGCTAAGTTAACTAAACTATATTAAAACCCCCAACCTATATCCTCGTCAACGGATACACATTAAAGGCACAGGCGCTCCCATAGGCGGGTCTTTTATAGGGATTAGCACTAGCCCTATAACTAGGGCTTTTTAACCCTAGGACTCTTAATCATACCTATACTTTTAAATTTAGCGTTATTAACGTATTTCAAACCAACCCTTTTATTTATAGTTATCAGAGCAGAGTTTCTCTAGGCTTTATAGAGCTACCTCTAGGGGCAATCTCTTATTTAAGAACAAAAGAACAGGAGCCGCAGGGAATTAGTTTCTATAGGGGAGCAGCAGACGTGGCTAATAGCCCCCATAGGGGAGCAAAAGCCACACGGGAATGTAAGCCGCAGGGGATTGGTTCCTATAGGGCGGCGGAACACATAGGTATTAGCACCTATAGGGGATTCGTTAGAGTAAGGGATTTATTAGAGTAGGGGGTTTATTAGAGCAGGGGATTCATTAGCGCAGGGGATTTATTAGCATAGGGGATTTGTTAGAGTAGGGGACTAGATCCTATAGGGGATTTATTAAAATAGGGAACTGGTTCCTATAGGGCAGCGAAATACATGGGCATTAGCTTCCGTAGGGGATTTGTTTAAGTAGGGGACTTATTTAAGTAGGGGATTAGTTAGAGTAGGGGATTAATTCTCCTACGGCCTCTATTTAGGCGGCACAAGGCTGCTTCTAATAGGCTAGGGAGTAGATTGCGTGTTTTATGGAAATATAAAGCCTATATAGGATGGTAGGGTATGGGGACCTAATAATTTAGTAGAAGATTAGGTTATCTGCTTTCCCAAGTTTATTTAGCCTAGGCGACTTGCCCTACGCTATTTTATATGCGTTTTAACTAAGGCTGCTACCTAGCCTTAGCCGCCCAAATCTCCGCAAAACTTCACTTATATAGTGGAAGAGCAATGAAATATTATTCTATCTACTCTGCTAGCACCTTTAGATTCTTCCTTACTTCCCAAAGTACCTCCTTTATTTAAGAAGGAAGTTTTTTATTCTTTCCCTTTTGCCTCCTACTGTCTAGAAAGACTACCTTCCGCAATCTATTAACCTAAGAGATTAGTGGCTAATAGTATAGTAAAAAGTTATCACCTGTAGTCTTAAGAAAATCCTCTTTATTAGCTACTACCCCTTTTTTTATTTTAGCTAGCTCTTCCGTATCTATAGAATTCCACTTATTAAACCTATTAATAACGTTGCCTTTCTTATTAGGTCTATTATAGTGAATATATATCTAGAATAGCACCTAAAAGAACGACTTAAAATTATACCAAGCTAAATATATCTTGCCTAGGAGTACTCTAATCGCCATAAACGCTCTTATACCGGTCTTACCCTATACTCTTAAAGGCCCTTCCTACTGCTCCTTAATCGCAAGATCGAAGTCGATTAAGAATACTGGCTAAAAAGGATTATTGTCTTTCTTGTTTATTATAAGGTTACCTATTAAAATGTTATATTAGATAATGCCGGCCCGCGTATATAAAGACTTATATCCTTTAATGCTACCCTTTAGTGCAGTAAGTATTGTAGCCTAAGAGCTTGCCTTATAAAGAGGCTTTCTATAGTCCCTAGTAATAACGTATTAATATACTTAATTTAGGATTATAAGGCGCTTTCCGCCTTTAGGTAGAGAACCTAAACATATGCGCTTGCTGGGCGGCAATAGGACATTAGTATAGCTAAAAGATCTCTTTCTGCTAGAACTTCGGCCTTTTCTTATACTAATTTACACTCCAGCCGGTCTTAGAGGCATTATTAAGCCTTCTAGCTTATATTTTGTCGCTTTTATAATATCCAGCCCCTTGTAGATATTGTAGATGTTATTATTTTATCTATTTATACGAATAGTCTTATAGTGATAGTACCTGGCTATATTGACCACTCCCTCCTCTAATATCTTATATAGTAGTTTGCCTTCTTCCTCGCGCTCTGGGTACTGCTACAAGTCTTTAATAATAAGGGGTTTCTTAAAGGCGTCCCCCTTATAGTATTCTCTCTAGCAAGTTATTGCCTAACCCACAACACAGCATGCCCACTTAATAACTTTGTTAAGGATAAGACGCTTAGTCTGGCCGTTATATACAATTTTAATATACCATTTACCGTCTAATATTAGAATAGTAGGATTAAACCTAAGCTGCTTTTTGTTTATCTAGAGAAATACTAACATTGCTAAGGTAAATTATAGCCCGTCTTTGTTAATATTAAATAGTAATAACGCGATACCTCCTACCTAGTTATACTCCTATAGCCGTATAATAGGTCTATAGAGGGTAAAGCCTAGGATAAAGCAATAAGTGTCTTAAGCGGCAAAGACTTCTCTTATATATTTCCCCAAATTAAACCACGCCTGTAAGGCTATATTAGTGTTTAGATTACTTTTTAGCTCTTTTAGCACAAGTATATGTGACTAATAGCATTAAGAGCTTTCGCTAGCTATTAGATTATCTATAAAACCAATATCTAGCTTTCGCTTTGCTATAGACCCTTATAAGGGCTGCTTAGTATATGCAACAAGTGTTTATTATGTCTTTAGGGCGGACCTATACTCCTCTATAAAATCTAAAAATAATTTAATTAGGTTATTAAACCACTCTAGGATATTATCTTACTTTGCGCTTTTAGGCCAGTTACGCCAGCCACCCTTAGCGTATAGTAGATTGTCCCCTTCCTTATATTTCTTAAAAACGGCGGCGTTTGCCTCTTTAAGACCTTCTACTCCCCTAAAGAATGCTTTATATAAGCTAGGAATCCCTATGTAAAAAGGGCCTAGCTCCTCCTTTAAAACATAATCCACGTATTTCCTGTATTTAGATAAGTTAGTAAAGCTGCTTATATTACGCAGAAGTGGGGTTTAAACGTAGAATAGCAGTAGTTAAGGGGGGGGGCGTAAACTCTGTTATAGTAGCGTATACCTTTTCCTAGATAACCTTGTTAGGTTTAATTCAAAGGATCGCATTTAAAAGAGGCAGGAATTATTTAACGTCGAAGTTATTAGAATTAACTGCTGAATTAAGTCTTAATAGATTACTAAGGAGGTTTTTGTTACCGCTGTTGGACGGCAATAAATGAGAAGTATAAAGGCTCTATAGAGTAAGTATTAGATTAAGCAAAATATCCTTTAGTCCTATAGGCGTTAGATAAAAACTAGTAATAGGTCTATTAACAGTTACCTTTATTACCTATCTAATATAACGAGTCTAAAGAGCTAGGGATGCCCAGATCCTAATAAGTTAAGTTAAATAAATTGTAAAAGTTATTTAGCCCTTCTCTAATAGGCTTCGTTTTTATTATCTCTAATCTAAAGAGATTTGTCATTGCGGGCAGGCGCGCTAAGAGCTATATCGGGAGGGCCAATATAGCAGGTAGGTAGGCAGGCGAGGGGAGATTAAAGAGACCAGTATATAAGGATAGTATAATGGCAGAGAAGTAAATAAGTGCAGGGAGGTTAAATATACGCTAGCGTGTCTTGAAATAAGTAAATAGCAAGAGAGGAAAGTATAAGGGAGGAAGCAAGGTGCGAGCGAACATAAGGATTAAAGATTAGGCATGGAAAAGTCAAGCTAACCTAATATAGCTCAGACTAAGGCTTTATAGGGCTTAGTTAAATGCTAAGCCACAATAGCCTAAATGCGGGTAGGTAGCGTTTTCTGGTCTATAACTAATTATACTTATTGGTTTTAGTTTATTCCGCGACGCGTAAGGCTCTAATACAGCGGGGCTCTTATACAGCGAGGCTAAAGAGCACTAGGTAGAGTTGCTCCTATAAGCGCCTATAAATAATTATATAGCTGGTTCTAAAATGAGCTAAACCTAATTTAGACGCTAGCGGGTTAAGGGATAGATTAGCCTTTATAGCCTCTAGACCTAGAAACCCTTATAGGCCCCCTTTTCTTCTATTATTCTATAAACTAACTTCTATTTTAAGGACAAATTCTATCCTCTATTAGTAAAGAAGACGCTAGTATAGAGCGACTAGACCTAAATATATAATAGGGGAATGTGGTTCTACTCGCTTTAGATATTAAGCTTAGTTAAATCTACTAGCTTATTACTAATTAAGTATATAAATACGGTAAACACTTACTATAAAGGGTAGGGCTAGTCCTAACTTAAATCTAATATATAAATTTCCTTTAATAAGCAAACGATATAATAACTAAAGAGCGTACTATTTAAGTAATAAATTTCCTCCTTAATTCTGGAGACTTCTCTATCCTTAAACTAAGCGTGCCCTTTTCCTCTTAAATGCTATAATCTTGTTTCTAGCCTTTGCAACCCGTTTATCTCCGTAATCTAAAGTTTCATTACTGCCTCTCTTAAGAGTGTGGATTTTATTCTAAAATCGCCTAATAGTATCTCTCATTTCTTCCTAGTCACTTTTTAGGCTGTTGGTCCGATTATTAACCTTCCCTAGATAACTTATAATATAACAGTTGTTTTTTTTTAAGGCTGTTAATTTTTCTATTGAGTTGGCTAAGCCTATAGCTAAGTTAATTAACTAAGCTACCTAGTCTCTCTATTACCCCTAATAAAGTAAACTGGGGGTTAATAAGCTTTATTAAAAGGAGTTATTAAGCGGACTATATTAAGACAACTTCTTTATCTTATTAGTATAGGGTAAATATTTCCTTATAGTTCCTTCTATATCGGCCTTATTATTCTCTAAATTACTCTTATATTCTAGTGCTAACTAGATATCCTACTTATATTAGTAAGCTGGCAAATAGACAAAACTATAGGAAAGTAACTATTATATACCTACCCTACTATATCAACGGCCTTATTGGAGCCCTTAGGATTGGAAGTAAGCGGTATATCCTAGCTCTATCAGCGGTATCCTATAAAGGATTTAATGTTTAGAGCGCACCTTAATCTAATACAATATAGTATCCACTATTGTGGCGTCTAAGTCGTCCAAGTCGCTTATTATTAAAGAGATAAGGCAGCTAATAGTTTAAGTATCTTTGCGAGAAAGTAAGGAGGGATTTCCTTAAAGGATTCTGTGCTTAATATAGGTCTAGTTAAAGGATATAAAGGCCTTTTATATCCTACTTCTCTCTGCTGCTTAGCTAATGGGAGAGCTAATAGTGGGCTCCACTTTAACTATACCTTAAAAGTCGAGCCAATTTACTAACTTAGGGATACTAGCACAGTATTATAAACGCACTATAATACAGCTATAATAGGAGCATAATCCTTCCCCATCCATACCCCACTTTACTATGCCTCCATAGGAGGGTTATATTAAATAATAAGGGCTAGCATCAACCCCTTTCTTCCAATCATTTTAAGACGGCGATATTAAGGTAGCTAGTTAAGCGTTACTTCGCACAGTAATACCTATCTAGTTGCGTGGCTTCACTTAAGCCCTATTATACACCTTAATATAATTTCCTATTATCTTAATAGCTGATGAGCCTAGCCTAAGGTTAAGATAAGGTAAACAAATAACTTAGCTTTTAGACAGCCCCAACAGTACAGTGTTCGGAGGCGTTTATATAAAGTTATAAACTAGAACTAAAAGCCAATAATGACCCCCTAATAACGCCTTACCTAGTAGAAATAGTATTATATGATCTACTCTTAACGCCCACCCTTTATAGAGCAGGACACTGCTTAAGCAGTAGACTTATCTTAGCTAGTTAATCTTATATATTCACTCCCCATCTGTGGCAAAGGAGCTGTTGGTACGTTATAGGGTAGTTTAATTAGCATTCTAGCTAAGCCCTTTATAAGCGCTCCGCCTTATACGGGCGGTATAACAACTCCTATTAATCTGCCTTGCGTTAAAGGAGGACTTATATTTAAGACGCTAAACAGCCAGTACTTAGAGGCACACAGACTTATACCCTTATTTATACATTCTACCGCGTCCTTATTTCTATAAGTAGTCAGTCTACTTTTTACTTATTATTTGTCTATTACTCCATCTTCTCCTTTTTTCACTAGCCATTCTATCTAGTTATTAACATTAATCCTCCTCTCCTCCACAACAACTATTCTAGAATTTGCTTTAGATCTTTACTTATAAAATCAACTAAAAAAAAAAGCTAAACGCACCATTATGGATTCGAGGCGTTGGTATTGGCCTAAGTACCATTAGACTTCTCAGTCTTTGCCATATATAGGTACCCTTTAGACTATAAAATCGCCCTTCTCTATTGTGTTCTTTCTAGGAACAATTAAAAACCGTGCTTATAATAGCATATTTATATCTAGCAACATTCTTAAAAGCCTGTTAAGCAGCCTAGACGAGGCCTAACAATAAACAATCCAATAAAGAGGCTAGTATAGGCCTGCAAAACCCCTTATATCTTGAGCCAACAATTAAGGAAAGGTAGAAAGTAGCTTTAAAGCATAAGATACCTATTAAGGATTAGGTTCATGCCGTCTTGTTTAACTTATAGATAAATATACTTCTTCTTGCCGTTCCTGTTGGCTTTATGGTCAATTATCTTTACGTCAATGGCATCGCCATATTTATTGTTAACTTTATTACCATTATCCCACTTGCTGTAATAATTAGTTACGCTACTAAAGAGATTACGCTCCGCGCCAGTAATATATTGGGTGGTCTTTTAAACGCAACTTTTAGGTACGTTTCTCTACTTCTTATTTATCCTAATATTATCTAATATTTGGCGCAGAAATGCTATTAAATTAATTATCTCCATCTTAGCCCTAACTAAGGGCTAGATTACCATTATCAAAACTTCCTTAATTAGTAGTATACTTTCGAACTTACTCCTTATCCTTAGCATATGCTTCTTCTTTAGAGGCATTAACTGGATAGAACAACATTTTAATATAATAGTAGCAAATACTATAGCTAGTCTTTTAGCTTTGTCTGTTAGCAGTTTAATTATTCTAACCGCCCTCCACTCTACGCTGTTAAGTAAGTTTAATAATAGCTTTAGACCTATAATAGATACTAACCCACGTAGCCACAAGCCTTAATAGCTCTATACTTAATTAGGAGCTTTCCCGCGGAACAGCTATTATCCTCCTAATTATATACGCTTGCTACCTTATATTTCAATTAAAGTCATATAACGAAATGTATAATACTCCAAGCCAAAGGGCTCCTAAGCGTAAATCCTCCCAAGTTAAGCAGGATTTAAACGCAGAAAAGGAAGATAACGAGATTAAGGTGCCCAAATTAATAATCTGGGGTGTAATTATAACCCTTGGATTCTCTACCGCGTTAGTCGCCTTTTATTCTGAGTTTATGGTTGACAGTATTAGTGATATTACGGCAAGCGGCACTATCTCTACTACTTTTGTCGGTCTTATCCTACTCCCAATCGTTGGGAACGCTGCTAAGTATATAATAGCGGTCACAGTAGCTTGCAAGGATAAAATAAGCCTAGTAATTAATGTTGCTATTAGATCTAGTATATAAATCGCCCTTCTAGTTCTCCCCTTCGTTGTTATACTTAGTTAGACTATAGGCCAGGATTATATAACGCTTTTATTTAATACCTTTCTAATTGCTGTTTTATTTATTACTGTGCTCCTAGTAAACTATCTTATCCAAGATAGCAAATCTAGTAAGTTTTCCTTTCTATATAGGTAATCCACTCTAACTAATACTAAAATAGACTAGCTTAAAGGCGTTCTTATTATAGCAATCTATGCTATTATTGCAGTTGCTGGCTGGT
>Ga0307507_10004299_pt1 | contig 25599 bp, 7 predicted proteins | sample 7_EM_MG_FD_207223 | JGI IMG/M metagenome (GOLD analysis project Ga0307507, IMG submission 207223) | Populus trichocarpa ectomycorrhiza microbial communities from riparian zone in the Pacific Northwest, United States - 7_EM | ecosystem: Host-associated > Plants > Roots > Unclassified | place...
ATTTCTCTCTTTTACCATTTATATAAGTTTTAGAAATATTTAAGCCTAGGAACCCTAAACGAATCAGCCCCTATATTTTAAAGGAATTAGGTCGTTCGCCTAATCTCTTAGCATCCCTTTATATAGGCATTTCAAACAAATCAGCCTAATTCCGTCGTTCTATAATTGTAATAGCTACTTAGCCCTTAGTATACCTACTTTTAGCCTATTAGTAACCTTTCTAATTGGATTCTTTATTTTAAAGTAACTGAACTTACTATCCCTTAGGTTCTCCTTTTTACTTTACTATATATTAACTTATATTTTAAGTAATCCCTAGTCTTCTTCTAGTTTATATTTAGCTAATAGATCCTTAAATCCTTAAATTTCTTAATTACTATATTAACTTTTTAATCTTTAGGCTAAATACTTTGTTTACCTAAAATGCTAGACCTTATTTGTTCTTTAAAATCTTAATTCCCTAGAAATCTATATTTTATACTTATTTATAAATCCTTAAATTAAACCTCTGCTTCCTCCTATTGGTTTTTATCTATAATTAGTTCTTAAGCTGCTCTTATCTTGTTTTAAGAATCTTAAGTCTTCCTTATTTTATTTTAAGAATCTTAAACCTATAGCCTTTTACCTTTATTAAGTAGTAAATTAGTACTAGTAGTTATTTACTTACTTAGTCTATTTTAGATACTCCTTCTTCCATCTTATAAAGTAATAGATACTATATTTAATAGAGTTATATTCCTAATTACAAAACCCTACTCTATAGTGGTTTTAGTTTCTACTTTTAATATAACTTCTCTAAGATCTATATACTTCTAGTAAGCCGCCTTTATTGCCTTATTATTAGTAAATACTTTACCTAGCTTAAAGTTATTATCTTTAATATCTAGCCTCTATAATAGTTTATTAGTTTCTTTAAGTATTTATAGCTCTAGCTCCTATAGCTAATAGCTTATACCATACTTAACGTCCTTATAAATTAGATATAACGTAATCGATCAGCAAGCGACAGCTATTACTATGTGGCGGCCCTATTAAAAACGCGACGCGTTCTGCAATTACTACTATAATAGCCACGCCATAATAATAAAAAGCCTTGCATAGAGAGGGCAGATTAATTCTAGCTCTCTAGGCCTATAAGTAGGGCCAAATTAAGACTCTTAAAGCCGTCGCGAAATTATATAATGTGCCCCTAATAATAGCTAGGTGACGCGCTTCTGGTATTTAACTAAAACGCGGTTCTTATACATTAAACCGCCTTCTTATACCTATATAAGAAGACAGTTTTAGGCAGTAGATTCTATTAATGGATTAACGTGGTATATTACCTAGAATTGCGACTATATGGCAGATGGCTGGTATTTTAGCTATATAGTCTGCTAGATTAACCACCCTATTACTAGTTAGCTAATATTGGGTATTATAGTTTATTAAACGCTATAATAACCTATAATCTAAATATAATTGCAAGTTTGACTATTAATATGCAAAATATAAAGATCCTATACTTATTTAAGGCTGGTTTAAACGCGTTTAAGATACTAAAATTAAGTATAGGATTCTAAATAAGGATGTCTAGAATTTTAATAAAACTACCTGCTAAATAGGTGTTATTGTAACTGCTAAAGTTATTACTGGAACTAATAGGGCCGGCTGGCCTAGAACTATATAGCCAGGCAATTGCGAATAGGTTATAATTATTGAAACTATTAATGCCTAGTATTACGGCATTGGCAAATTGCCGTAAACTGCCGTTACGTAATAGCAAGTTGCGGCAAGTTGCCATTACGTGACTAGAAGATTGTATATAACTTTAAGCGGTATTTCCGCTCTTCTTGTTTCCTTTCTTTAGCTTTAGATCCTCGTTTATAGACAATCTAATTATATAGGCTTGCGCGACCTTCTTGCCGTGCTTGTGCCTTAATTAACTGAGTTGCTAATATTATCTAAAGCTTGTCACTACTCTTCTTTTTTAAGAAGGAACTTAAATATATCTATAAGGCCACGAATAGGATAAGGATATAGAATAGGACCCTAAGGACATTACTAGGACTATAAGGACAGGATAGACCCCTAAGAACCAAAAGAATATAAATAGAACGCGAAACCTAAGAATAGAATACGCACAGACTAGAACCCCTAGGAAATAAATAAACCCTAGAAATTATCTAATATCCCTACCACCATGCTAAGAAATATAGTAGTTGGTAAAGCTGCTATAGGACCCGCAAATATCTCTAATGGTAAAACAGTCGCCGTTTTAACCCCCTAGGAAGAGCTTGTAGTAACTAATGCTAAAATTAAGCGGCTTTAAGAGCTACTTAAAACTAGAGACATCCCTATACTTAGTAAGGAGTTATTAGACATCTAGAGACTTACTATAGTCCTTAAGGCCCTAGCCTAATGTACAGTATTAGCATTATTATGGTCCGCGAAGGTCACGGACCCCCTATTGCTTATAGATAGAACTGACCCTATATTTAATAATTGGAAGCTTTAACTATAAGATAAGCTTAAAGTTAATATAGACTACTTTCCTACTACCTAAGCTAAAATGGCCTACGTCTTCGGCCGTATTGGTGGGGACGTATAGACGTATCTACGTCTGTGATATACCTAGGACTTGGTAAACCCCTTCCTCTCTAGAGAAGAGATAATCAACTACCTATCTTCTATTTATAAAGACCCCTTTAAGATATAGAATGCCTGTCTTAACTATAAAGCCCTTAATATAAAAATGATAGAGACCTTCTTAGTTTTTTAGACCCGCTTTCTATACCTAGCCAGTTAGGCTTAAATCCCCTAGAAAGATTTAATGCTAGACCTCTTTAACAAGCTTACCCTAAATCTACAGCGCGCTGTGCTACCGGTTTATACTACTGTATAGATGCTAAAGGAACTTATGGACTAGTGCCTAGCTATTAACTAGGGCCTCTGCCGAATTAAGGCATATGCTAAGTGGTATAAGACTAGAAGCTCTGCTAACCAGAATATAAGTACTATAAGAATAGGCTATAGCGCCCTAGTAAGATCTATAACCCCTATAGCACCGACTGTACCGCCCGCCGTTAACCTAGTGGCTAGCCGTATAGCTAGCCCTACTGTGGGTCCGGCAAATACTTAACCTATATATAGTAACTCCTAAAAACAGGCCTTTAGTAATTAAGGAGCCTGCTTCTTATATGGCTAGAAAGACTACTTTATAAAAGACTACCTAATAGCGGTAAAGATAAATAAGGTTCTATTAATTTAGAAGGATAGTATAGAGTTAGAAAAAGAGGAACCCTAAAGTAAGACTTCTCTCTAGGGTTAAAAGAAATTAATATATTATATATTAATCTGGGTTAGCTAGTTAGTAGAAAAAGCCACACTATCCCTTATACTTTATTCCGTAATAAATATTAAGTTTTAACCTTTGCTTTGGCTAACTCTAAAGCAAATGCCTTTACCTTAATAGATATATAGTATGCTGTAAAGCTGGCTGACCTTTTAAATATACCCCTTAAAGAACTGCCTAAACCAATTCCTATTCGCGGGTATAATGGATGGATAGAACTACCTATTATAACTATCTTGCGGATTTACCTCTATGTAGACGGATAAAGGCAGTATAATATCCCCTTTCTTATTACGGACCTAGGAAGCCATAATATAATCTAAGAAAGAAAATAGCTAGCCTATCTAGGCTTATAGCTTAATATATAGAGTAGACGGCTTATCTAGCCTAAAACCCTACCCCCAATACCTTCTTTTATAAAGGAAATCAGCATTATAATAGAAAATCTTATGCAGCTATAGATAGACACCGTCTACTAGGCCAATGCTATACGTAGGGACCAGGCCTTTAAGAAAGATATATAGCTTAATCCGTAACAGGTCCGTATACTACGCCACTCCTAGACTACTAATATTGTACCACCAGCACTAAAAACCTAGGAAGTTAGTAATAAGCTAGCTGGCTTAGGCCCTATACAGCTATAAAGAGTAGTAAGGAATATTAGACGCTATACTAAACGTATAGACTAGAAGGATAATTTATAGAAGATAGAATAGGAGCTAAAGAGGGTTATAACCCCTCTACCGTAAAATACGGTCTATAGAACGTCTGTAAAGAAACCTATAAACCTCCTACCGGTTAATATCTGCTGCATTAGTGCCATAGGGTTCTACTAGAACTTAAAACAGCCTAATACTATTACCTTTATAACTAGCTTATACAAAATTAACCAGATAATTAAAGATAGGGAAGCCCTAGCCTATAACTAGCTTAGAGGGGAAAGTAAGCTTATAGATAAGGAGCTAGTAGAATAAAAACTACCCCGCTAATACTAGGAATTTAAGGACGTATTCTCTAAGATAGTATTTAATATACTCCCGCCTTACTAACCATATAACTATAAGATTAAGATTAAGCCAGATAAAGAAAATACCCTTAGCTATAGCCCCCTCCGCTAGCAATCTACTAACAAACTACAGGCTATTAAGTAGTACTTTATTAACAACCTTAATAAGGGCTTTATTAAGCCTAGCCAAGTCCCCTTTGCCGCACCTATTCTTTTTGCAAAAAAGCCTAATGGCGGACTCTATTTCTATATTAACTACTGTAAACTAAACCATATAACCCGTAAAGACTAATATCCGCTACCCTTGCTTAAGGAAACGCTAGCCCGTATAAATAAGGCTAAGATTTTTATAAAGCTTAATATCCGCTAGGCCTTTTACTAAATTAGAATAGACCTAGGATTTAAGGATTTTACTATATTTTAGACCTACTATAGATTGTACAAATATAAAGTACTACCTTTTGGATTAACTAATGGACTAGCTATATACTAGCAGTATATAAATAACGTACTCTTTAACTACCTTAATAACTTCTATATAGTATACCTAGATGATATTATAATCTACTCTAAGAATAAACTAGAATATTAGGAATATATCTATAAAGTTCTATAACGGCTCTATAAGGCTAATCTCTAGGTCAATATTAAGAAGTTAGAATTTAGTGTTAAGCGTATAAAGTACCTAGGGTTTATTATTAGTATAGATAGAATTAAGGCTAACCTAGAGAAGATAGCTGTAATTAACTAGTAAACACTCCTACAGACTATAAAGGGGGTATAATTATTTTTAGGTTTCTGTAACTTTTACTAATACTTTATTAAGAACTATAGTAGGATCGCCTGGCCCCTTAACCATCTTACTAAGAAAGACCAGCCCTTCTACTTTAACGCTATATATAGACAGGCCTTTAATAAGCTTAAGAAATGGCTAGTATTAGCTCCCCTACTTGCCTACTTTAACCTAAAACAGCCCTTAATGCTAGAAACTAATGCCTTAAATAGCGTAATAGCTAGTATCTTTTCCCAGAAGTAACTAGACAGAGAATAGTACCCTATTATATACTATTTAAAGACTATAATAGATGCCGAGCTAAATTACCATATCTATAATAAAGAAATGCTGGCTATTATCTCTAGCTTTTAGCACTAGCGTATATAGCTAGAAGGGACCCCTAAGCCTATTAAGGTAATTTTAGATTATAAGGCCTTAGAATACTTTATAATAATAAAGGCCCTTACGGCCCGGCAGGTACGCTAGGCGGATATCCTATCTTAGTTCCACTTCCTAATTATATATAGGCTAGGCGTAAATAACTATATAAATGCCTTTATAAGGCGCGAATAAGACCTAGATAACTAGATAGCTATAAAGATTATATTATAAACCTAGATACTGCTATAACTAGAGCACTTTAACCCCTAAATATAGGCAGAACTAAATATAGACCCTATAAAGGCCAAGATATGCCCTATTAACGCTACGGAACTTAACCTTATTAATAGGCTACTGCAAGCGAATTATATAGCCCCTTCTCTATAGGAGTACCGTAAAATGGTAAAGGACATTACTAGCCTATAGTCCCTTAAAAATAGATTACTTAAGTATTAGAAACGGCTAGTAGTAGTAAAGAAATAGAACTTATTGACTTAGCTTATTGCCAAAGTATATACCTAGGTCTCTACGGCCCACCCTAAAAAAAATAAGACCTATAGGATTATTGGCGACCGCTACTACTAGCTTAGAATAGTTATGGATATTAATCGCTATATATAGAACTATAACGACTGCTATAGGTCTATAATTCCACAAGATAAGACCCTAGGACTATTAAAACTACTCCTAATACCAGAGCGCCCCTAATAGTATATCTCTATAGATTTCTATAAGCTACCTATAGACCGTAACGGATATAATATGGCTATAGTTATAGTTAACTATTTTAGCAAGCGCCCGTTCTTAATCCCTTATTATAAGAATATTAATATAAAGGAGGTAGCCTAATTATACGTCTATTATATCTACCAAATTTATGGACTACTAGATACTATCGTATCTAACCATAGCCTATAGTTTATATTAGCTTTCTGGAACGAGTTTATCTAAATCCTAGGTATTAAGCTAAAGCTTTTTATAGCATACTACCCCCAGATAGACGGCTAGATAGAGATTATAAACTAGTATTTAGACTAAAGACTTTAACCCTTTATTAACTACTTTTAGGATAATTAGGCTGAACTACTACCTTTAATAAACTACGCCTAGGCTACCCTACCCTATAACTTTATAGGATTTACACCTATCTAGCTAGAAATGGGGTATTTACCTTATATAAGCTTTAACTGGGAAAAAATAGAAGGGCCGCGGACTATACGCGAAAAACTATCTTATAAGGAAGCCTAGCATTACGCTAAACACTTAAAAGAAGCCTAGAAAGTAGCCCGTATAACCCTAAAAAAGGCCTAGAAATTAATAGAATAGTAGGTAAATAAGCATAGACGTAAGCTTAACTTTACCGTAAGTAATATGGTCTAGGTTATAATAAAGAACTAAAAGATAGAACGGCCTGGCTATAAGCTAGACTATTAGATAGTAGGATTATATAAGGTTCTTAAAAAGAGAGGCAACTTATATAAAGCAAAGCTCCTAGATTTAATTAAGGTCTACCCTAAATTCTCGCCGGATAAGCTATAGAAAGCTGTAAACAACCTATTACCTAGACAAAAGAATAAACCGCCCCTGCCGATTTAAGTTAATAGCGATAATAAATAGGAAATTAAAGAAATACTAGCTTATAAACTTGTATAAGGAACACTAAAGTACCGCGTAAGTTAGAAAGGATATAATCTAGACCCTACCTAGTACCCTATATGGAATTTTATAGGTAGCCCCTATAAGTTATAAGAGTTCTATAGCCGTTATTCTAATAAACCTAGACCGCTAAAGTACTTAGATAAGTGGATGGAGTGCTAGTATAGCGAAGATAACAAATTACCAGTATAGTATAAAGATAAGAATGCTCTATGGGGGTAATACGGACATATAAAGCCTAAGGGCAGGCTTTTTTAGAGGGGGGGGGTAATATTACAGCACTGGCAAATTGCCGCAAACTGCCGTTACGTAATGGCAAGTTACGGCAAGTTGCCATTACGTGACTAGAAGATTGTATATAACTTTGGGCGGTGCTTCCGCTCTTTTTGTTTTCTTTCTTTAGCTTTGGATTTTTGTTTATAGACAATCCAATTGTATAGGCTTGCGCGACCTTCTTGCCATGCTTGTGCCTTAATTGACTGAGTTGCTAACACCTAGGGGGTTACAATTCCACCACTTATTATTTTTAATATAGTAATGCACTAAGCTACCTGGTATGAGGACGATATTATTCCATATAACTGGTTAATCGGCGTTAGTAATAACGGCTGGATAACTAATAAAATTGGCCTAATTTGGCTAAAAGAGGTATTCTATAAGTATATAAAGGATCGCACTACTGGCCGCTATCGGCTGTTAGTCCTTAATGGCCACAATAGCTATGTTACCCCTAAATTTGACTAGTTCTGCCTAGAGCACCAGATTATTGTCCTCTATATGCTAGCGTATTTATTGTATTTACTGCAGCCACTTAATATAGGCTGTTTCTCGGTGCTAAAGTAGGCCTATGGACGCCTTGTTAAACAGCTTATAGGTCGCAGTATTAATTACATTAATAAACACGAATTCTTGCCTCTATATAGGTAGGCTAGGCAGGTAGTACTACATCAAAACAATATATAAGCAGGATTTGCAGCTACTGGCCTAGTTCTATATAGCCCTAATTGCGTGCTAGCACAGCTATATACTAAATATTGGACGCTATTACCCTAATGTCGTCCGCCATTTAATATATCCTAGGCAGCTGAAATACCTTATAATGTTACTGAATTACAAAAGCAGACAGCCCTGCTAAATGGCTATCTTAAACGGCGCACGCATAGCCCACTAAGTCTAGTAGTATAAGCCCTTGGCTAGATTGTTAAAATATGCGAAATGGCTATATTAAGCGCTGTGCTGCTTATAAGTGAAAATAAGAAGCTATGAATAGAAAACCAGCGCCAGAAAAGGAAGAGGGTAAAGAAGCGCATATATATAGCTAGAGGAGGTGTTCTATTAGGAGTAGAAGGGGCCTTCTATACACAAGCTGTCCAGAAAGGGGCAGCGGAGGGGGTAGTGGAGGTAGTGGCTAAGCGACCACAACGCGTAATGCGTAAGTGTAGTATATACAAATCGACAGAACATATAACACGTATATGCCCTAGACGTTAGGCTAGCAGTTAGTAGATAGCTACACTAAATACAATTGTTTGTGGTTAAGGAATTCGCATTTTTAGCGTCGCGTTTTTGGTTGGGGCCGCTATATGGTGATACAGTTATTACCGAAATACTGTCGCTTGTAAAAGATCGGTAAAAATCGCCAAGCCAAAGGAGCCGCATCGCACCCTACTAAAATTTGTATGAGGGGCAATTCTTTTGATTTTAACCACCTATACTGCGTTAACTGCCTACTGTAAGTGCCTAAATATTGAAGCTAGCGCGCTACCTAGTTAAGCCAATTATATAGAAATCTTGGTGTTGCATCTTATATTACCCTAATAGCAGTAGCTACCTACTTAATTGTTAGGCCGTGCTCTAAAGCCTTTTAAATAAAAGCGGGCTTAATCTGTACCTACCCCTACTATTTTACAGCCGCCTAAGAAGAAGGCGAAGAGGAAAGTGAAGGTATTAAAGAAGAGGCAGAAGACAATACTAATACTATCGCTATCGCCGTCGCCGTCGCCGTCGCTGTCGCTGTCGCTGCCGTCGCCGGCAACGCCTGCAGAGCCTATGTCTGTAGATAAGGTTGATAAGGACAAGGATAAGAATATTAAGGAGCCTATAGAGATGGAAGATAAGGATATAGACTTATCGCCGCTGCCGCCGCCACTGGCACGCTTTACAAGTATTTAAAAGGCAGTTATAGGTAGTAGAAAGGTGTCTCTTCCTAGTATAAAGTTAGCAGTATTTAATACCAAAAATATATACTGCTTTGAGCTAGAGCAATGGTAGAACGAGACTGTACTAAATCTACTACTACGGAAGTTTAAGATTACTTACCTCTAAGCCGTTGCCTTCTATAAGAAGGCGCGGCAAGCTAACTGCTGCCCTTAAGATATTTGGTCGCCTGCGGATCCATATTAAGCTCTTATAATGATTAAGGAGTGGTATAAGTACTAGCTGTTAAAGTCTCTCTTTTTAAACTTTACCTTATATTTAGTTAAGGAGAAGGAGCTAGAGTCTTAGGCTCCTCTTACTATAACTCTAAGTTAGCAAGTTATTAAGAGGCCTATGGGTAGAAGGACAGCTATATAAGTTTAACTTGCTAACTTACCTAACGAAATTGCTGCTGAGGAGGCTTCTGGTAATATAATGCTAGTAATTACAGATTGGTGGCCTTATATAAATATCTATTGCTGTAATAAAGGCAAGACCTACTAGTAGAATAAGCCGTTACCTAACTCGCCCGATATTGCAATTAACTATTATCCTGTAAATACAGTAGACTTCTAGCGGTGAAATAGAGAGCTCCTCTCTAGCGCCTTTACTATTAAGCAGCTGTTATAAAATATTATAATAATTTTGGCTAGTAGTAGAGAGGGGAGGAAGAAGATCTAGAAGGAGCCGGTAGTAGAGAAGGAAAATCCTATACTGGAATATCTTAAGCAGCTAGTAGCAATATTAGTTGCAAACTAGGCCAATTCTATAGCCTAAAATCCTTACCTTTGTTAATATTCTAGCGCATCTTTAAATAATAAAGCACCCTAAAACTTAAGCCCTGTTCGGTTAGAAACAAATCCAGTTAAGCTACTTAGCTAGTTCTTTAACTGGCTAGTTAATAAGCTAGAGTTTAGTAGTAAGAGGCAGAGGGCTACTTTAGAGCTAATTAAGGATAAGCTGGTAGAGGAAGAATAGAATATTAACTCGCTAAAGTTAGAGAAGCTAGGTAAAGGCATAATGTTAGATTAATAGGAGAGATATAGCTTTAAGATTGGTACGCTAGTTAGAATTAGGCCTCTAATCTTAAAGTTTAAGCAATTAAGATAGTATTTATCTATTACTCTATAATATATCCTGCCTCTTAGAAGTGGGCTCCTATGTATATACCATATACTTAACTAATAGTAAAATATAAGAAGCTCTTAAAGCTTTTAAAGTCCTTAATTAGCCGCTGGTTCCTTTAAATCTAAGCCTTAACATTATTAAATATGGCCTTAATAGGATTATAATCTGGCGAGTATAGTGGTAGGAATTTTAGTAAGATGCTATATTGCTTATAAAGCTCTTAAAGCCGTGTTAATTTATGGATCGCCGCGTTGTTAAAAATAAGGACTAATTATGGCCCTAGATATAGTGTATAATAAGGTAGTACTTACTCCTCTATAAAGGCTTTAAATATCGCAGACGTAATAGAGCCTTGAAAGATAAGGTAGCTAAGGTATCCATTAACTACTAACGCTAGTAGAATACTCCACCTCTCTAACCTCTTAAGTACGCGTGCTATACTATATACAGTCCCTTCTAGTGACTAGCCGTACTGCCTATTACTAGTCCTTTTATTTACTGCTGACTTATTAAAAAATATAAGCTGCTCTACTACCTAGCTCTTCTGTATACTAATCCAGGCATTATAGAAGGGAGCGCTTCTTTAAGCCGCCTAAGCTATAACCGCCTTTTGTGACTAGGAAGCTCTCTTAAGAGTACGGCAGACAGTTGCAGTAGAGACTTAGATATCAAATTTATTAAATAGAAAAGTCTGTATCTTATCTAGATACGCTGTTGGCTAATCTTTAAGGAAGTTAAGAAGGCGCTGTATAAGTAGTAAGTAAAAAGCTTAATACTACAACTATATATATTACTATTTTTTAGCAAGGGAGCAAAGCTCTTAGTCAACCTTGGACTATAGTAGGAGGCGCGTACGGTTCGCCCCAAATATTAAGGTTTAATTGTATCTTATAAATCGTCTTCTTGGCTACCTTTACTGCAGCTACAATAGTTGCTATATCCTGATTGGCTTTAATGCGAATCCTAATTCTATAAACAACTTTGTTAGGAAGGCGGCGACCTATATTAACCTTAATTGTGGTGGTTAAAATAAAAAGAATTGCCCCTTATACAAATTTTAGTGGGGTGCGATGCGGCTCCTTTGGCTTGGCGATTTTTACCGATCTTTTGCAAGCGATAGTAGAAGTTACGACGGGCTCGTGCACGCTATGGGCTCGTGCACGCTTATCACCCCTCGCCGGTCATCTTGTAGCGCATATAACTCCACCAATTTTCAATAGATTTTAATAAAGAATGGGTAAAATTAAAAATGCGATTACGGAGCTTTACCTCTAAAAGAAAAAGAATATCTAGGCTATAGTAGATAAGCATGGGGTTAACCAAAGCACCCTCTTAAAGCGATTTAATGGAAAGACGGGCAGCAAGGTCAATAGCTATAATTCTTAAAAGATTCTCACCCCCGGGCAGGAGAGGGCTCTTATTAATCGCATTAACAACTTATCTAAAATGGGGCTGCCCCCTTCGCATTAGATGGTGCGAAATTTAGCCTTAGAAATAGCTAGAAGAATGCCAGAAATTAACTAGGCTTTACGCTAGGTTAAACAGAAATTAAAAAAGCTCTAATTAGGATACCTTATTCCTATTAATAAATCTAAGAAGAGGGCTGACTTAGCGCTATATTACAGCCTCTACTTTAAGCTCTTAGGACGAAAGATAAAGGAATATAATATTAAGCTAGGTAATACCTAGAATATGGATAAAAAGGGCTTCCTTATTGGTTATATAAAAAAGAAGCGGAGGATCTTTAGCAGAAGTGCCTTTAAGTTAGGAAGAATGCGAAATGTTATTTAGGATGGAAATAGAGAGTGGATTATAGTAGTAGCAGCCATCTGCGTAGACTAAACAGTACTTGCACTAACTCTTATCTATTAAGCCATAATAAATAACGTCCAAGACATATGGCTAGAGGATTTTAACCTTAATAAATATAACTACTTCTTTATATTAACGCCTTTTGGATGGACCAATGACGACCTCGGCCTTTAATAGTTAAAGATCTTTAATAGAGAGACAAAGGTAAAGGCTAAAAGAGATTAGAGGCTTCTTATTATTAATAGCCACGGTTCTTATATAAATATAAAGTTTATTAAGTATTATAATAACTATAGGATTCTCCTAGCTATCTATCCTCCTTATTTAACTTACTAGCTTTAGCCTTTAAAAATCTCTCTCTTCTCTCCTCTAGCCATTTACTATTTAGATAGATTGAACCAGTTCCTTATAAATTATAAAGGACTCTTACACTTTATAAAGAGAGACTTCTTTAGGACCTTTTAGGTAGCATAGGAGAAGGCTATAACACTAAATAATATAGCCAGTAGATAGAAAAAGACTGGTATACACCTATAGGACCCTAATGTGGTATTAAAGCAATTTAACGCTAAAAAGAAAAAAGATAAAGAGAGACCATCTTCTAGTAACTCCATAGGCTTAATCCTTATAGCTAGTAATTAGAAGAAGATAAAAACCTAGCTAAAACAGGTAGTAGAGGACATAGTTTAATCTAAAACTAATAAATAGGTAAGGGCTCTTACCCGGGATATTTATAAGCTTATAGCGACTAATATACTTCTTTAAAGCCGCATTTAAGGCTATTAGGAAGCTTTTAAGATAGAATAGAGAAAAAGGAAGAGGTAAAAGAATCTCTTTTAGATTCTAGCATTAAATAAAGGTGGTAGAGCTATTATCTACTTGCCTAATAAGATACGGGAGGCCTAAGAGCTCTACTAAGAGAAAGAGGATGCTAAGGAAGCTAATATAGTTCATAAAGCAAAGGATAAGGTGCGAAGGTAGCTGGCAAAGGAAGATAAGTAAAAAATTAATAAAATAACAAAGGCTAGTAAAGCTACTAAGTAAAAGCATAAGGAGGATGCTAAGTAAGAAAAAAAGCGCCTTGTAGATAAGGCTTGATTTATATAAGAGTTTAATACACAGCTTAAAGCGGAGAGAAAATTAATATAGGAGAAGCAGAAGGTTAAGTAGGTTATATTCACTATTCTAAAGGAGGCTTCTATTAAGGAGGAGTACAAGGTGGAGGATAGGGTTGTTATTACAGACAGCTTAAGTACAATATTACAACTACTTAGAGAAGAGTTAGAGGAAGCTAGTTAGTTAATACAGGCATAGTCCAGGATAGATCCGGTGGAACCATATAACGAGGAATAGTAGCTGAGGTCACGTAATATAATCTATATAATCTATATAATCTGTGTAATCTATATAGAGCAGACAGAGCACACATACCTTACAGAGCAAAGGGATTTCTTAGGCGTATAGTTATGTATTTAAAGGACCACAGTCCCTACCCAGATAGTTCTCTCTTTATAGTAAATCTTAGAATATAATTAGAGTTAATCTGTTAGGCAACCACTCCACCAGTTATTATTATGTTGTTAATTTTGTTTATACCTATATACCCAGCCTAATAATAGAACCTATCATAGTTCCTACTATAAGGTTCCATTACACATTCACTACTAAGGTTACAGTATTAAACAGAGAGATTAAACAACATACCACCCAAAGCACCAGTCGCAACGACGTTGACAGCAGCTACAACCTTAGGGCTAGGTAATACCAGTATAGACAAGGGGGATTCTTAAATGGTTACGCGAGGTCAGTTACAGGAAATGGTTAATTACTTACAAGACAATAATAGGATACTTAAAGAACGCATTAATGGAATCAGAGTAGCAAAGATTAAGTTACCTTTAATCAAACAATTCTTAGGAGAAAGGTTAAAGCTTAAAGGATTTCTTATATAAATGCACTTTAAGGTTATATAGAAAGGAGCGAAGTTAGCAATATTATTAGATTAAGTAGCCTACGCAGGATTGTTCCTAACAGGAAGGGCACTTAAGTAGTTTAAACTATATCTTACAGAGATATAGGCCAATGGCATAATAACTACCAACCAGGATATACGGTATATATTTGCCAGTTAGAACGGGTTCGCGGAACGGTTAATATAGATATTTAGAGACCTAGAATCCACAACCATAGCAGAATAAAAGCTTCAGAACTTAGTACAACGCACTTTAGTAATTAAGTATACAACATAGTTTTAAACATTAGCCACATAGGTTAAGTGGAATAATAGGGCGCTTATAGCATAGTACAAACAGGGACTTAAGGCTAAAGTCCAGAACGCAATTATCCTAATAGAAGATGCGGATACTCTAAAAGAGTTAATAGATTAGTTAATAAAGATTAATAACAGGATCTATTAAAGGGAACAAGCCAAGAAAGGGCAAAACAGAGTTCCATAGTTATATAAGGCGCAGAGTACGCAACAACAGACATAGAGTTAAAAACTATAGAATAGCGCAAAGCTAATAGACCTAAGCGGTACCAAAGAAACCTAAAGGTGGGAAAAGAAAACATAAAAACCTAGAGGTTAAGGATTAAGTAATTAAAGGACCTAGGAGCAGAGGCCAAACCAGGGATCTCAGCAGCAGAAGACGTTTAGGCGGACTCTACAATAAGAAAGATAGTTTAGAGATAGAGCTTATATAAATTGCGGAAAATAAGGTTATTTTGCTAGAGACTATAGAGGTAGTTAGAGTAACTACGCGGTAAAGGGAACAAGACTAGCAAACGGCGCATATATATAGAGGGACAATGGTGCACTACAAGGAATAAAAGAATGTTTAATTAACAGTTTTGCGTATTATTACAACAACGTATGCCGAATTTATAAGGACGCCAAGTACGGCGCAAACTATTAGCTATAAGAGCCAGAGTTAAAAGGACTTAAAGAAACTAGAGAGTTAGATAAAGAACAAGATTAACTTTATAAGCTAGATTAAGATATTACAGCAACATATAGACGAAGATTAGTAGTAATAACAATAGAGTCAGAGTACTTATTAATCACTAGTAACAAGGATAAAAAGGAGGCTAACTAGGAGCACTTAAACCTTAATAACGCAATAGAAGTAGAGACTAAGACCATTACCAAACAAGGTTTAGTAACAGGTATTATAACACTATTAGATACAACTTCTATCACTTTACAAGACAATAGGAGCAATATTTAGAAGAAACTAAGCAAGTAGACAACTACTAGTGCTAGCTTATCACTTAATAAAGGTAAAAGGCTATAGGCTTAAGATTCTCAAGCAGAGATAAGAGAAGCTTAAGATTCTTAAAAAAGATAAGACACACCTAAGGACCCACAACAGATAAAAACCAATGGGAAAGGGTAGTGACTTAGTTTAGTAATAAACAAATAAGTATAGGACGCAAGTTTAAGAACTATAAGTTTAGGGAACAAATAAGAACGTTAGCAATCCTAGGTAAATACAGTGTTCAGCCTAAAGATTAAACAGTTAATACTAGGATTAAAAAGCAAGACAACTACAAAGATCTAGCTGCAAAACGCAGAAAACAAGAAACTATAGATAAATTTAAAGCAAGAATTATTATATAGCAAGAGTAGAAGCTAGACAAGAGGTTAGCTATACTAGGTTATATAAAGGATAGAGCACCCATATAAAGAGTTACTAATAGGCCAAGTGCAGGAACACCTAGGGTAAAATAGTTAGACAAACTGGAATAAGAAAAGGATCTAGATATTCCAATTAGGTTTAAAGAAAGATATACCAAAGGATATTATAATATAGTAATAACAAGGTACTTTCTAACAGACAAACTATACACACTAAACCAGTTATATAGAAAGTGGTATAGGCAACAACACAACAATAAATAAGAAGACTTTTATATGTAGCTAGATAAAAAAGTTATCTAAGACCAACCCATTATAGAAAAACATATAAGTCACATTAAAGGAGTATTAATTATAATGTTAAGGAACCTAGAAGAAGGATCTAGAGACTAGAGAAGCAAGCGATAAATCTTAGTACCTATAGTAGAAATACCAGTAGTTAGGTCGACTAGGTATAGGTTTAAACTTAAGAATAAAGACAAACCAAGAGTTAACCCAAAACATATAGCGCATTATACACTATTATAGATAGCTTATATAGATAATATGTGCAATATATATAGAGCACCAAAAGATAAGAACTAGAAGTACCTAGTAAGGATATATTAGGCACCAGAAGAAAAGCGGTTTAGAAACGCCAAGTATATACATAGTTAGCACCTAGTAGAAGTACAAGGTTAAGGGGACTTAACACTTTAACTAGGAAGATTCCTTATAGAAGAATGCCTAGACGGATAATAGTAGTAGGAGTGCCTAGAGAACACTTATCTATAGCATATAGAGGAAAAGAAATAAACTAAGTATTGGCTAAAGTTAGACCAAGTACAAGCAGGATTAAGCAGCCAACAGTTAGGAAAATGGGAGGCGCATAGGACTAAAGGGAACCAGTATTAAAACCTTAAACCCTTAAAGAAATTTAAGGACGACACCTAAATTTATAAGTTAAATGGCAAGATTAGCAGTTTAAAGTGTTGGTAGATAGTAGAGCAACCAAAAACCACATATCACTAAAGGCAGTAGAAAGGATAGGGTTACTATATAGACAGAAGGAATACCTATATCCACTTATAACAATTTTAGGAGATTAGATAGCCTACAGAGGAGGTATTATTAATCTTAAAATAGGACCTATTCAGTTAACTATTAAAAAGAAACCAGTTAGAATATCTTTTAATATCCTACTATTGGGACAGGACAAGGCAATACTAGGAATGCCTTAGTTATAGGAGTATAATCTAAAGATCAATTAGGTTACAGGTTAGGTCAATATTAGAGATACTTAACAACGCAAAGTGTGACAGTAAACCAAGTTAGTATGGTACTAAGTTGGAGTGACATATAAAGAGACTAAGCAAGGCTTAAGTCGTGTACTAAAAAGATACCACAAGTATGGTAAAAAGTTATAGTCACCAGAAAGTGAAAAGCTATTAAAGTATGCAGTATAGGACCACAAGATAGAATTAGAAGAGGAAATAAGTCTAAAGTTCTTTTTAATCTACAAGCTTACTAAAACAGAGTTAGTAGCGCTTAAGGAGTTTATCTAGGAGAACTTACATAAGAGATATATTAGACCGTTATAGTTATTAGTAGGATATCCAGTACTATTCATCCTAAAGAAAAATGGAAAACTTAAGATATATATAGACTATAGATAGTTAAACAGCATTACTAGAAAGGATAGGTATCCTTTACCCTTAATTAGCGAGATCTAAGATAGGATAGGTAATGTAAAGATCTTTACAAAGATAGATCTAAGATAGGCGTACCATTAGATTAAAATCAAGGAAGGCAATAAATAGAAGGCAGCCTTTAGGTCAAAGGAAGGACTATATAAGCTATTAGTTATACAATTTAGGCTTATAAACGTACCAGCAACGTTCTAAAAGCAAATTAATAGTGTATTAGGAGAACACCTAGATGAATTTATTATAGCATATCTTAATAATATTATCATTTACTTAGAAAATAAGGAAGAACATAAAGAACACATTAAATAGGTCTTAAAGAGACTACAGGAAGAACAAATGCTAGTAGCAATTAAAAAATGCAAGTTCTTCACCAGAAAAACCAATTTTATTAGATTTATTATTAAACTAGGCCAACTTAGTATAGATCTAAAGAAGATTAAGGCTATAGTAAATTGGCAGGAACTAGAGAACGTTATGCAGTTAAAACTATTCCTAGGGTTTTACAATTATTGTAGAAGGTTTATAGCGCAATGGTTAAAGAATATTAAGCTACTTATGTAATTAACAAAGAAAGAAGAACTATAGACATGGGGAGAGAAGTAATAAAAACTATTTAAGAAAGTTAAAGAGTTGTTTACCTAGGAACCAGTTCTTAAGATCTATTAACTAGGTCTAGAGATAGTTATAGAAATAGATATATTAGACTTTGCACTAGGGGCGTGCTTTATATAGAAATATTAGGACAGATAGCACCTAGTAGCATACTATAGTTAAAAGATAACACCACTAGAGTTAAACTATAACATCTATAACAAGGAGTTGTTAGGTATAATTGCAATACTTAAGGAATAGAGAGCATTCTTACAAGGTATAGAGAAACTATTTATAGTTAGGATAGACTATAAGAACCTTATAGGATTCCTAATAACAAAGAAACTTAACTAAAGACAGGTTAGATGGGCGGAAATACTTATAGAATACCATTTTAAGATTTAGTATACTAAGGGTACAGACAATGCACGAGCAGACGCTCTAAGTAGAAAGGCTAAACTATAGAGTAATAAAAAGCTATTAGGAGCTTTATTGCGAAAGAATTAAGATAGATTAATTAGGTATAATTATCTAAAGATTATAGCAACTAAGGAAAGTTAGATCTATAAATTACTAGAGAGTAATTAGATATAGAAGATCTAAGAAGTATAGGTAGAGAATCCAGACTCGGAGTAATATAAAAACAGAGAAGTAACGTATATGCCTAAATCTATCACAGAAGAGTTTATTAAGGAATTTTATAAGGGAATAACATAAGGACACAACGGAGCTATAGGCTTAGTGTTAAGACTTTAAAAAGAGTACATTATTTAAGAAATCTAGGGACTAGCAAGATAAGTTATAAAGGAATATCCAGATTACTAAAGAAATAAACTGATAAGGTATAAGCTATATAGAGGGCTATAACCTATTAAAATACTAGGAAGACTATAGGAAGTTATATTATAGGACTTTATTATTAAGTTACTAAAGTTAAAAGATCCTATTATAGGATAAGATTATAACGTGATCTTAGTAATAGTAGATAAGCTAATAAAGTAAGGATACTTTATAGCGTATATAGAAGAGATATTAGTAGAAGATATCGCTAGAATCTATATAAAAAAAGTATTTATAAAACATAGAGCACTAGATAAGATTATATCGGATAGAGATCTAAAATTTATAGTAGCATTTTAGGAAGTGTTTTTGGTAGAATAAGGAGTTTACGCAGCAACCTCTATAGCGTATTATCCGTAAACAGACGGATAAACAGAAAGACTAAACTAGACACTAGAATAGTATTTAAGGCATTATATTAATCACGCATAGAACAATTAGGTATTGTTATTACCAGTTATATAGTTTGCATACAATATAACACCATAAAAAGAAATGGGGATATTACCATTTAAGGCGAATTATGGATACGAGCTAAGAACATTGTTATCGCCATATTAAGCAAAGAAAATGAGTAGCACAGCTAAGCAAAGATTGGAGATGTTAATGAATCTTTATATAGACCTTAAAGAAATAGCTAAACTAGTACAAGAATAAGTGAAAAGGTACTATAATGCTAAGAGATTTAAGGGACCAGATCTTAAGGAGGGAGATAAAGTATAGCTACTATATAAAAATTTTAAGAGTTAACAACTAAGTAAAAAGTTAGACTATATTAGACTAAGACCTTTCAAAATTATATAGAGAATTTCATTAGTTATGTACAAGTTAAACTTACTAGCTAAAATAAAGATCTATCTAGTATAATATATTGCAATGCTAGAACCAGTACACGGGAACATTAAACCACCAATATATAAAGCAAACACGTATAGAGGACAAGAGGAAGACAAATGGCAAGTTTTAAAGATTATTAGTTATAAGGATGTAGATAACGAAATATAGTATAAGGTAAAGTAGATAGGCTATAGTAAGACTACCTAGAAACCACTAAGCAACCTAGAAAATGCTATAGAAAAGGTATAGGAGTATTAAAAGAAAAAGGGTTAGGTAGTATTAACAAGAAAGGATCGCCAAAGAATAAGTTACCTAAGGGGGACCTAAAAGGAGCACCTACTAAGCTACTTAGAGTTATTTCCCTCTTAGTTAGAAGAGAGATCGATCTTTTATTACCAAGTTCCTATAAACCTTAATAAACAAGTTTCTACTCCTTGGAATAAACCTTCTTACAAACCTTCTTAAGGCAAAGAAGACGCGCTAAGGCAGACAAGTACGCCTTATAAGCAGCATAAGTACGTTAAAGCTTAGCAAGGGAGGCTAAGAGCTTATTATTAAGTTTTACAGCAGTAGATTAAATATAAGACCCTATAATAAGTTACTTAAGGAACTTAAAGACTATTAAGAGTTATAGGACGCGTACACTTAGCGTTAGAAATAGAGTGAACATCGCAAAACAAACAAATATTTACTTTAGTGCACTCCAAACAAAAGAAAGGTTATTAGATAGAAGGACTTGCTAGCATAACATAAACCAACCCCTCTTTTACACAACAAGAATATAGAGACAGCATTATCTTACCCAGCGATAGTATAGAGGAAACCGTACACGCGCAATAAAGGGTTAAAGAAGAAGAAGAAGCTTTAGGTATAATAAGTAAAAATATTAACTAGATTAATTAAACGGACATTACACCTCTAGTAGACGACTTAGAGATATTAGGAATCTTTAAGGACAAAGATAAAGAGGAGGGAGATGGTATTACGGACAGCTTAAGTACAATGTTACAACTACTTAGAGAAGAGTTAGAGGAAGCTAGTTGGTTAATACAGGCACAGTCCAGGATAGATCCGGTGGAACTATATAACAAGGAATAGTAGCCAAGGTCACGTAATATAATCTATATAATCTATATAATCTATATAATCTATACGGAGTAGATAGAGTATACATACCTCACGGAGCAAAGGGATTTCTTAGGTGTATGGTTGTATATTTAAAGGACTACAGTCCCTACCCAGATAGTTCTCTCTTTATAGTAAATCTTAGAATATAATTAGAGTTAATCTGTTAGGCAACCACTCTACTAGTTATTATTACGTTATTGATTTTGTTCATACCTATATACCCAGCCTAATAACAGAACCCATCGTAGTTCCTGCTACAAGGTTCCGTTACAGTTGTAAAGGCGGCCTCCAGGCGGCCTTAACAAATACGCAACCCCCCCAAATGGCACGGCGACTCTATAATTATAATAGAATAAAAGCGCAACACCAGGGGACTCTTAGATTTTAATTTGGTAGAAATCTATAAATATTTGGTGGAGTTGTGAGTTTTTAAAGTTCGTGATAATGCGTGATCAAACTGTGCATGAGCCCATAGCGTGCACGAGCCCGTCGGCACTTCTATTAGGAACTCGCTTAGAGCGACGACGCGCGCATCTATCTTACCATCAAAACAATACACCCCATATAGCCCTACCAATATAGCTCCAATTTATATAAATAAGGGTTTATTTTATAGCTCTACTTTAAGGCTATAAAATAAAGTTTTATTTATACAATTTAAAGCCAAATTGGTAGAGTTATGGGGGGTGCTTATTTTTGGAGGGAGAGGGGCTAGATTAGTCAGCGCAGAGCCTTAATCTAAGTTTTATAGCCTTAGCAAAGCACTCCCTATAGCTCTACCAATTTGGCTTCAAATTGTGTAAATAAAAATTTATTTTATAACCTTAAAGTAGAGCTATAAAATAAACCCTTATTTATATAAATTGGAGCTATATTGGTAGGGCTACTGTCATTACCGAAATATCGGTAAAAATCGCCAAGCCGCAGTAGCGCGCATTACCCCCCATCAAAACAGTATACCCCTAATAACTTTACCAATATGGCTCTATATTTTATAAATAGAGGCTTATTTTATAGCTCTATTTGAGGGCTATAAAATAAGCCTTTATTTATAAAATGTAGAGCGTTATTAGTGGGGCTATAGAGGGTGATATGCAACGGCTGTAAAACTTAAATTAAGGCTCTACGCTAACTAATCTAACCCCTCCATTTCTAGAAATAAGCACCCCCTATAACTCTACCAAAATAGCCCCAAATTATATAAATAAGCCTCTATTTATAAAATATAGAGCCATATTGATGAAGCTATGGGGAGTGTATTGTTTTAATAGGGGGGTAGATACGCGCGTCGTCGCTCTAAGCGAGTTCCCGATATTTTGGTGATGACTATAGCCGCCGCTTGCTAATCGATCACGTTACGTTATTATAATAAAACGCAAAATTTTTAATTGCGTACTCTCTTATGCCTTATAAGCTCGGACCCCTAGAACTTAGTTAATCCCTAAAGTTGGACGCCTAACCTAATCGGTTACCCCATTAATTTAAGCTACCTACACCTAATTAAGCAAGGTTGATCACCTCTATATACATAGATTTTAATATATTGGCTTTGGCCTTTCGAGCAGACACCCTTTTAGGTTATGATTTTGTCTCCTTTGCCTTTATATATGCCTCTTCCTTCTCTACCTTACCTATAGCTTCCTTGATCGAATCTATATTTGCAAACTTTGTATTTGGATCTACGGCTACCCACTTATATCTTTTTGGGCCCTTGAGGTCCTTAAGCTGCAATTGCAAGCTATATATTTGAGCTTCCTGATATACAGCATGCGTAGTAAGTTGTTTAAATTGTTGGGCTACTTTTTATAAAAGGGCCCTTATCTTCCAATTAGGTGTACACTTGATGCGAAGGCCCTGCAATATATTATACATATCACATAGTTTCTTTAGGGTGGCAAGAGCATCAAATTAATCGATTTTAGGTTGCTTAAAACTTAAAGCCTCCATTACAGCCTTCTTTTTAACCTGCGAGGACTCAAGACCTTTACTGTTAGCGACTCAGTCAATTAAGGCACGAGCACGGCAAGAGGGACGCGCAAGCCTGTACAATTGGTAGTCTATAAACGAGGATCCAAAGCTAGAGAAAGAAAAGGAGAAGAAGGGTAGCGCCGCTCGAGGTTTTATACGATTGTCTGGTCACGTAGACTGCGACTGTCTAAAATAGTAAGAAACTGTCTGCGATTGTCCGCCACAATCCACCGTTTTCCACCAGCGCCGTAACATTTACGCGGATTCTAGGGGTAGATACCAGACGCGCGCCACCCAGATTTAATCACTCTTGCCATTAGGCCTTCCTCCTATGCCTTATAGTAATACTTAATAAAGTAATGCTTCTTAATTAGAGCTGCATTATTAATATATGCAAGCTCCACAATCTGCTTTTAATATTTTAACTAATTAGGCAAAAGCATAATAGATCTAGGGGCTGTAAAACGTGCGTTAAATAAGGGGGAAGAAAGACGAGCCATATATTATTAACCTTACATTCCCATAGAAACTCTATAGTATAGTGGCTTCCATAGCCATTAAGAATAAGCAATTAAGTGTCGTTATCGCCAGACGGTTTGGTTTCTAGTAAGAAGACTTTAGTAAGCCAATTAAATATAATACGATTAGCTATCCAACCGTTCTTTAAGGTTGTATATACCCAATTAGGCACCTCATCGTAATAGAACTAGCTTGTTTGGATGTACTTTCCCTTAAAGATTACCAGAGGCGGAATTAATTAGCCAAGTGCTGAGATTAACTCTACAATAGATACCTATTCGCGATCTTTAGGTAACTGTACAAAGGTCTTCTTTTTTAAGGCATCTCCCAGTATTACTAAATTTGTGCATGCACCTAATGCAATACCAAATTCGTCCATATTCTAGGTGTTCTCTACCTATATACTGCTTGCCTTTCGCACTGTCTCTAAAAGATTATAGAAATCTTGAATTTGCTTAGGTTGTGCTCCCTTAGCTCTAGCAGCCTCTATTAGTCGGCCGATTAAGGATTTGATTTGAGTATTATGTTGTAAGTAGGTAGAGACCTATAACTTGCCAAGGACCCTGGTATCGTAATTTTGATTAATAATTTGAGCCGCCATTTCTCGTAGTTGGGTATGCGATGGGGCAAATCCTTATAAGTTTTATTTAAGCACCCAATTTATAAGGAAGTCTTTTTGTATAGGAGTTAACAGCTGTTTATACTGGTAAGCAATTTATTTTGGCTGCCTGCCACCTATACAATTGTAAAAAGTTGACGGAGGGACACCGTATGCTTGTGCGGCTTAAGTACCAGACTTAAATTTGCTGGCATTAAAATCTATAATAGCCATTTGTAGGTTCTGCTCCTTTTAGTCCATATTAAATAATTGGTGGTATAGAAAATGGGTGGGCAAGTCGGTGAGTTGATTTTGGTGTAGTGACTAACTTCTAGGGGCGACCGACTTCCGGGGGTCCGAGCTTAGTATACTATTATCCCTCTATATATATATATCTTCTACTAGTCTAGTTCCCTTTACTGCGTAATTACTCTAACTACCTCTATAATCTCTAGCAAAATAACCTTATTTCCCACAATTTATATAAGCTCCTTCTTTAAAACATTTTTTTTACTAGAGTCCGCCTAAATATCTTCTACTGCTAATATCCCTAGTTCGGCCTCTACTCCTTAGTTCTATAATTACTTAATCCTTAACTTCTAGATTTCTATAATTTCTTTCCCTATCTTTAGATTTCTTTAGTACTACTTAGGTCTATTAGCTTTAGTCCGCTATTCTATAATTTCTAATTTTAACTCTATTAATATGTGCTCTACGCCTTATATAACTATAGAACTCTATCTATACCCTTCTTAGCCTATTCCCTTTAAAAGATTCTATTATTAATCTTAATTAACTAATTAATTAATTCTCTTAAATTTTCCATATCTTTTATTAGGATAATCGCGTTCCAGACTTTCACTTTAAGTCCCTGCTTATACTATACTATAAGCGCCTTATTATTCCATTTAACCTATATAGCGAGTATCTAAAATTATACCTTATAATTAATTGCTAAAGTTCTCTATACTAAGGTTTAAAGCTTTCTTTTTACTGTTATCGTTCTAGGTCTCCAAATATCTATATTAGTTAATTCGCAAATCCTTCCCAACTTAAGAATATATATTTAGCTTCTAAGTTAGTAGTATTCTCCCTATATTCCTATATTTTAGTAAGGTAAGATTTAAACTACTTAAGTACTCTTCCTATTAGGAATAGTCCTATATAGACTACCTAATCCATTAATATAGCTAGCTTCGCTACTTCTTATATTACCTTTATCGGCAAAATATGGTACCCTTTCAATGGCCTCAATGGTTGGTGGTTGACGCAATTGGCGCGCAGTTAAGGTCATTTGGCAACTCGACCGACTAGCCTATGTCGTGTTTTTTTAACACGCAGCCTATGCATAGCCTGCGCGCAACCTACGCGCAACCTACCAGTAATTTACGCATTTGGCAACCATAATTATATTTACCTCTTTTATACTAATAACATATTTTAAATAAATAAAAGCTACTTTAAAGCTATTTATAAGGCTAGCAAAATAAATAATATTATTTTAG
>Ga0307507_10004300_pt1 | contig 25595 bp, 23 predicted proteins | sample 7_EM_MG_FD_207223 | JGI IMG/M metagenome (GOLD analysis project Ga0307507, IMG submission 207223) | Populus trichocarpa ectomycorrhiza microbial communities from riparian zone in the Pacific Northwest, United States - 7_EM | ecosystem: Host-associated > Plants > Roots > Unclassified | place...
ACTCGTAATGTCCTGACGTTTGTGAACACGACCACTATTGCATGATGCCAAGATCCGCGCAAAAAAGCTGAATTTTGGCGTTATGCAATAGCAGTTGTGTTCACAAACGTCAGGACATTACGAGTACATTATTCCTGAGAATCGCGGTTTTGTAAACTGCCGTTGTATTATACACCTGGCCTGTCTGCAGTATACAGCAGGTTGATAGGGGCCAAGAGGACCTCTTGCAAACGGCACTACCAGCACTAGTGGTGTGGAAGCCTTTTCAAATCGGACTGCCACGGCATACCGCGAAAGAAAAGAAAAAAGTGGCACTTTTGCTTGAATATAGTTGGGTTGGCATCCAATAGCAGTGCATTTTTAAAAAAAACACGTCGGCCTACGAATAGCATTGGTTGCATAGAACACATTAGTGATCCAATCAGGAACACTGCTCCAGAATATCTACCGATGAGATAGGGGATTCAGCCCTAGATAATAAATTTCGCATGATAACCCCCTTGGTAAGATACTTTACCTGGCTCCACTTAGTGATGGGCATTTCTTAAAGGTCGAGGGACGTTGTACAGTACTCTATGAGGTCGTTAAAAATTAGAAAAACCATTTTTGGTAATTCAATATAATTCGCTGTGGAGATAAGACTTGTTTTCTTTAGTTTTTAGTGATTCCTGCGACTATTCCGGAGCTCGCACATAAGTAGCCTAAGCCGAGGGATAGGGCAATGGATGGACGAGACCGTTGGAAAACCGGAGAATCTAATTCTAATCCATTGACCCTCCCGAAACTTCCCCTCTCATAACAACCAGTAACATCGATATATAAATCAATATGGCTTTTATTTATCAATACCCCAAGTACTCTGGCAGATAGCCCCACATATTCGTACTCTCCTTCACATTGAAGCAATACTTTCGACATTGTAATGGTGGGAATTTCCGAGTGAGAAAGTGTGATCGCCTTGGTATCCCTCTAAAAAATGCTTCAACATTACGAGTATAATACAAGGAGTTAAAAAATCATTACTAGCTGTGACATACCAGCAAAACTTGGCCCTTTTTCTAGAATATGGATGGCAGTTTGTTTTAAAACTGCCTCGGCACTACTAGTAGTGGTTCTTCACGTGATATTAGCGGTATCTCGAGAGCCGCATAGGAGGATACTGCACTGCATGGTAAGCGAAGAGCGATCAAAATTCCACCTAAGACAACCTTCCTGTTTTTTCTTCTATTTATTTGGTAGACCCTTAGATTTATTTGAAAAATAAGGAACTTCCGGCGGGAACCCCAAAGTACTCTAGTATGACCTAGGAGGCGCGATTGAACGGAAGGAACTTCAAAGTTCAAACTACCCCCTACAAAATCGATAAGCAATAGCAAACACTATCAGGTCACCGCTCGTAGCTGATCCTAGTTCAAGGACCCTTCCAATAGCTAGGTATATACAACTACCATAGACTCGATACATACAAACTTCCGCAAGCCATTCCCAATAACAAAATTGAACAATTTCCTCCCGTTGAACAGTAATCATGCCCGCTTCGCATTGACGGCCGATACTGCTGCCGGTGATATGGAGTCCCCTGTGGCGGTGTCGGGGTCCTAGGGCCAAGGGAAGCCGGCGTTGCGCTAACAGGGTAGGGCGGCCAGACGTCCTGCACCCCCACGCCCGTGAGGTGGTTGAGCGGCAGAGTTAACCGAGGAGACGCTCCCGCTCTAGACAGAATTCAACCTCCTCAATCCCTCAACTTCATCTTGCGTCTCCGCAGCCTCTTCTCCAGCCACTCAATCACTCCGTCTTTTTGCGCTAGCCGTTTACGTGCGGATTCTTCTTCGGATTGTTTGCCCGCTGGCTTCGCCTTTATCGAGTCTAGTTCTTTTCGCGTGCTCACTGACTCCGCTTGTGTTGCGTGGGTTTCTGATTGCCTCTCGGTGGATTCTAGCTTAAAGTTTGCGAGTTCTTTTCGGGCGCCTTCGATGTCCGGGACCCCTTCTATCTCTTTGGCTTGGGCAGCGGCAGAGTTGAGAACCTTCTCGAGATGACCTGCGTAGCGCTTGACGACCCATTCACTTGGGGCCGCCGGGAATGCCGAGCGGGGGATTGAGGTAGTTGGCACAGATCGTTGTTGTCGAATCGATTATGACGTGTTTTGGAGCTTCAAGGAAGGCGGTTAAATGCAAGTATTCTTTATCTGGATTTGATAGAACTTCTATGAGCATCTAGGGTTCGAACCTATTGATCGTGAATACCCGTAGCGGAGGTCTGCGGTTTCTCTGGCCGATGCGGTGCGTCATCAGAAGGTACTCGCCATCGCGCTTGTTGTAGAGCTCGGTAAAGATGCTGCGATGGGTTCGTGCTTTCTCTACGAATGTTAGCTTGGCCCAAGTCAAGGCTAAAACCAAAACATACATGTTTAGCGATCACGATTAGCAGTCTCGCATAGTACAGAGATATCTTAGTTAGCGAAAAGATACTGGGTGGTGAGTGATCGATGATACATTCCCCGCCCCGCCATTATTAGCACACTCCCGGAAACCTTGAGAGGATACTCACTATGGATGTTGCGACACCACCGGACGAGTACTGCATGGCTGGGTTTGGCCCTATGTGTAACTTGGGATTTTCAACGAGTGCATTCTAATACGGTACTGGGTATCTGATTCCGCATTATTCATAAGAACTGGTGATCCTGTGGCTGGGGTAGGTTCATTATCCAGCGGTGTCTGGTTTGGCGCGCGACCATTCTGAGCATTCTGCACCGGATCTCGCGAAGTTTGTGTTGCTAGATGTTGATTTGGGGTCGAAGGAGGATTATTGTGTTGTTGACTGGCGGGGTTAGATGTTGGATGTAGTTGCGCAATAGCAGTGTGTGAGTGAATTAAAGGATTTTCCGGGCGTGGTCCGTAACTGTTTTACCGTGGCACTTAGGCCGGTGCAGGAGCGGGGGGAATACTAGCAGGAGTGTGATTGGACCCTTGGGAGCCTTGATATTTTTGCTGATGGGGATGCGCTAGTCGGGGGTTTGCTGATAGCTTTGTTCATGTCGGAGGAGGATACCTTAATCTTGATTCTATTAGGTTACGATCTAAATCCTCCATAATTTTATCAGTAAAATCGTAGTTGAAGAAAAGATACAAATTTGGTGAAGGGGAGGCTGAGAGAAAGTATCTCAGCCAATATCAATCCACTAGAAGTGGCGGAAATGTCATGAAAAGAACAGTGCAAAGAGGGGAGAGGTAGGATCGGTCATGTAGTGCGGATATGAAGATCGTGGTTGTTGATCAGTTGAGGACATTGGTGTGTCTTAAGCGAAATCTACTCGCATATCACTTTAAGCTCCTTATATTTTTTAGTGATTAGCCGTGAAAAGCCTGCAGGCTGTTTACTCGTAATGTCCTGACGTTTGTGAACACGACCACTATTGCATGATGCCAAGATCCAGGCAAAAAAGCTGAATTTTGGCGGTATGCAATAGCAGTTGTGTTCACAAACGTCAGGACATTACGAGTATTGATATCTGCAGGACATCTGCAGGTCATACAGTCCAAATTGAAATTTTTGAATAACCGGATGGCTGTGCCCGGGCATCTAACAACTTTCTCTCCCACTTGTTGCCGTTATCAAAGTCGATTTACACCTAATTCGCAGGGGGTCTCGCTCAGGCTAAGTCCTCACGTGGCAATTATTTATGCAAGGTGGGTGTCTCCGGCAAGGAAGAGGGGAATATGTGCTTGTACCCGGGTATCAAGGGTAAGTCTGTCGAACCCCCCCTGATTGGCCCCGGGGCCTTTGCAACCACTCAGAGAACGCTGGGTGCTCCAGCCATAGCGCCAGGAGTTCGACAGACTTTTTTCCTTCACCAAAAGTTAGCGCTTATGGGCTGTTCAGCTACATAATTTGCGTTACACACACGTAAAATCGGCCAACCAAACCAGACTTCGACAGACTTAGCGACACACCCTAGTACAGTAGGCGAAGCAGACAAAAAGACATGTGGAAAGAGTTGACGACGCAATACCAGTCGATCACAATATAGGGCTGATCGAGTGTTGTTTAAGAAGGATGCAGGAACATGGGGTGCTGGCACCGGGGGTGGGTTAAGGGGTGCCAAGATGATTCGGTTAGGCGGAGGAGGTCTAGCTACCGCGATCGGCTGCGCCACAATTGGTATTTGCCCGCACAGTAGGGTCCTCACAATTCCATCATGTCCTTCGGAGAGAGACGCCGAAAGTGGAGTTTTTTCTGGCGTGGCGGTGTTGGCATCTTTCTGCTGCAAAGGAATCTTTACTATAGTGCAAATGGAGTCAAACCGGGTCCTCTAAATAGGCCAAATGCGATTCCAAACTAGTCAACCACAACAAGGAATTTTGCAAAAGAAAAACCGCTACGCTGAAGCTACTCCACTGGAGAACAAGGTAGCGGTTTTTGTTTTTTAATTAAAGGCGGTAGGAAAAAGTAGTTAAAGATTGAAAAGTGAAAATTTGGTGAGAGCGGAACAAGTGATAGAATCTACTCAGTGCCATGCTAATAAATACTGTGGATTACTAAGAGAGAGTGATACTTGATGAACAAAATATTAGAGGTAGAAAGTAATAATACCTTGATATTTCTCAACTATTGTGAACTCAATCGACAATCAACATCACCGTGCCACAAGTACATGATTCTATTTAATTCTGCCCCTTGACTATTTTACTTATTTCCTAGAAGTCATCAAGTCTTGGCAATTCTTGGCTCAATTCCGATCGGTTGCCACGGAATTGCTGTTTCACCGGAGGACCCGCCTTTAGGCACTTTCCACCGTAATAAATGTATGGTGGGAGTGGGGTTGCCGTTGCCGCGCCGGACGAAAAGCTTTGTCCCCGTACTTTAGTTAGAGCACAGCTTCTAAGTTTGGTAGATATTACTCGTAGGGGGTGTCCAGCTAGCGAGGGGCTAAGAGGTGAATTAGGCAACTACCATGCCCACTTCGTTGCCCTTATACACAATTCGCTGCTTTTTGCCCTGCTAGAGTAATACCCCATGCTACTAAAATCTACCAAACTTGGGCGCTGTACTTCCATTAGAGGGGGGAAAAGGCAAAAAGGAGGAAGGAAGAACAAATTACGGTAGGCAAAAGGGAATGGACGAGAATGACATATCCCTCTCCTCTTGCTCCTCGCAAGTCGATATTGTGCAGTGATGTAGGCTATTAAATTTTGATGGTTCATGACATGTCCGGATACAGTAGGATCAGTGTTCCCAAGCGTCCAGTCCGTCCGTCTTTCGCCTAGGACGGGACGGACGCCAAGTTTGAGACCTTTGCCCGGGACGGACGCCCAGTTATAGTCCGTCCTGATCGATGCCCGGGACGGACGGCCGGGCCCTATCGGTGTCTTAGTTTATGTTTCATCCCAGGAAGCTCCAATTGACTTAGTAAGCAATCTTGCACCGGTGCGAGATTGCTTATGTCACCTCAGATACCCTAACCCTAAATTTCAGTAAGTAAGCAATCTTGCACCGGTGCAAGATTGCTTAGATAATTCTATATTTTCTGACAGTCACCCGTAGTCCCCTACATCCACCCACAGTTCTCACAGTCACCGGTAAAACCCTAATCACTAAGACTTCTCAAAATGGTAAATGGTCGGATGTTAGGTCTATATTTATGAATATTTAATTCACTCAGAGTATGTTGTGGAACTTCAGTTTATTGTATAGTAAGTTTACACACTTTGGATTGAATTAAAAAATAACGCCTACAGGCTATGGATATGAGAGGCCAGATCCCACAAAAGACGCCCGTCCTTACTGAGGACTGCAGGGCCCTATGGGTGACGGCAGGTACCTACAGGTGACGCCAGTCCTTACTCAGGACGGCGGGTATTTACAAATGACGCCCGTCCTTACTTAGGACGGCGTTCATTAGACCAGACGGACGCCGTCCCCGCCGTCCTTACCCACACCGCCCGGGACGGACGGGACTATAGGACGCCAGGGCCCTGGCGTCCGGACGGCACGGTTGGGAACACTGAATAGGATACTAGGCGAAAATCAAAAAAACTCGCTATTCACTTAGCATGCAGGTTGGGATATTGGGGGTTTAGACGAAAACGAGCAGAGAAAAGAATAATAGCTCTTAATCGCCTGGAGGAGAGGCTATAGTTTTCGAATAACTATGGCTGAACGGCGAACAAAGGATTACAAAAACGGCGACAAAAACGGCGATTGGGACGACAGCGAAACTACAGTGACAAAGCGAAACGAAACGTCAAGATTAAGGCAACACTAAAGACACATTGCCAACCCACAACTTAGAGAGGGGGAGAAGATTTTCGTTCGACTGCTCACTCTTACGCTCACTACTTACGATGCTCTCTCCAACTAAACTAACTAGCGGTCGCGATAGGAGTATAAATAAATAAAAGAACAACGAAGCATTCCAGACCCTTCCTCCCATCCTTCTATCGATCGCGGCACATATCCATTTTTTTCCACGCACATCCCCTTTTCCCTTCCGCAAAAACTATCATGCTAACAAAGGAAAAACCGAACATCACAAAGGAAACTTCCGCTCCCTCCATAGCCTCCGCTCATCCGTATCTTTCCTGTATCCGACTCTTTCGGAGTCGCATTCCTTCCGGCACTGTATCCATCCTAAGCGCATATCCGGATCATTTGTCCGGACAACAAGCCGAGTATCTCACGAGCATGCCGTATTGCTTCCGGGCTTCCACTATTCTCCCGGTGGACGTATCAATCTAGGGTGCATGTCCGAAAGCCTTTGTCTAAACGAAAACGGGATAGGCTGCACGCAACCCGATAAGCTGAGCACACCGAGCCATATCAAAGAATTCCAGCAATAATACCTTTGCAGGGCATTCGGGATACAAGACTGAGTGTTGGCTGAGAGTGAAAATATACTAACCTGGGAGAGCACCGCTGTCCAGAATCGTGTCTATGCTGGGTGGTACTCAAAGGTGAAGGAGGCATAAATAGTAGAGGCTGCAAGGGACTGCATAGAAGCTATAGAGGTGATTGGTGGAACCCGGTTGGGCGTTATGGTGTTATATATGGAAAACTCGGGAGAGAGAGGGAGTCTTTTCGATAGCTTTTGATGTCGAAGATTGAGAAGGCTTTCAATAATAATATGCCCACCATCTCCGAATATGAACAAATGGGGCCCTATGCAGGTCTGTACCTAAGACTATACAGGGAGGGTTTGGCTGTGTATTGGGTTTTTCGAAGGTGTACCGTGCTCGGAAAATAGGAGTTAGTTTTCCAGGTCCTTATTATATTAATTTTCCTTGATGGGGTGGTAAAAATAGTTATGGCTGAACGGCGAACACGGCGGATAGGCGAGTGACTGGTGATGAAACGAAACGCCAAGATTAAAGCAACACTAAAACAGATCACACAACACAAGTCAAAGTGGGGAAAGACTTTTCATTCACACTCACTCTCTCAACTCACGATGCTAGCTAACTAACTAACTAACGATCAAGACGGGAGTATAAATAAGGAAACAATAATGCCTTCCATCGATCACCACACCGGTCAATATTCTTCCACGCATGTCCCCACCCACTTCTATGCCGGTCTCCCTTCTTCTACGCATATTCCCTCTTTCCTTCCGCAAGAAAACATCATGCTAACAAAGGAAAGCACAATCATCACAATGAAAAGATCTTCAGGCTCCATAGCCTGCGCGCATCCGACTCTTCCTTCACAGATCCCAAGCGCATATCCGGAGGTTTGACAAACGATATCGCTATGTGCTGCCCCCAGACCGAGTTTGCCCAGCAGCATGAAAGACTTTATGCTTCCGGGTATTCGCTTTCCTTCCGATGGACGTATCGATCCTGCGCCCATGTCCGAGTTTCTTCGTTTAAACGATAACAGGAGAGGGTATGTGCGTGACCATTGAGTTGAGTGCATGGGGTCCAATATGGTGAGCATGCCGAGCAGCTTCAAACAAATCCAACAGGCGAGACTCAAAAGTGTGGATAGCCTCCCAGCCTCACCTTAAAGCTCACAGCGGGAGGGGAGTAGCATACAAGCACGACCTTCTCTGAGACATGTATATAGTGGATACAAATCACAGCAAAGCCTTGGTTAAATAATAGCTTTCAAACAATTTTCACCACTCCGAAAAACTCGAGCCTCGTATTTTTTCACTTTATAATATCATTATCTGAATAATTAGGTCTCACTCAAGAGAAAAAAGGGAAAAATGAAATTAATTAAAAATGAAAAAAGTGAAGAACCAATATGGAATGAGGATTAGCTGTTAGAACCTGTAAAAAGCACAATAGAAGGAAAGAACAAAAAGTACAAGCTCAATAAACTCTAAAAATAAACTACAAAGAAGTCCTCCAGAGCAGAGATCCCCCAACCCAGCGGGGCCGAAAAACTCCCGAGACCCCCCCAAAAAAAACAACTCTAAAGGAACACCAATGAACCGATAAATCCTGATCCCTAGGGATCTCAAGCAATCTAGAACCATCTTGATATCCCATTATCCCCCGTGATCCGTAAAACCTATGCCCTGCCAGTGGGCCAGCTCCCGATGTGTAAGTATGAGTATGATATGAAAGAAACATTATGGAGCTAAATATCCGACACCCAATGCCCAATGGCTATGGTATTGGCCAAACTGAAATAAGTATCTTATGCCTAGCGGTAAAAGATGTGAAAGATAACCCACTGCTAATTCCCCAGTAGCCACATCCAGATAAGCGAATGTGTATGCAGAACAATCAAAGAAACCAATCAAATGGTGATACTAAGAGGTGACGGTAGGTACCTACCGGTTACTCCAGGACCCTATAGCTAGCTGCATCACGTTTTCTGAAATAGTACTACTACAAGACTGCCGGCACCTATAGTCAGCCCCTTGGACTATCGTCTTTACGAAAGACGGACGCCAGCGCCTGGCATGCTGAAACAACCAACCCGGGACGGGGACTACTCTCCCTCAGGGCCCTACCGTCCGCCTGGGACGCTTGGGAGCACTGGGGGTCCCCAGGCTGCAGTAGCGCCAGCACTGCTGTTTGGCCGTGCCGAGTAGCCAGCTGGAGAGGGGTTCGGCCGTACACATCTCGTTTGCTGGGGTCAACATCGTCCCTTTTGAGCAGTATTTCCACCACATCCGCATACCCATTCCCTGCAGCATACGATAGTGGTGTTCGGCCGTCGTGATCAGGCTTGTCGGGGCTGACATCGTCTCGTTCGAGAAGAATTTTCACCACTTCCGCGTGCCCATTCCAGGCGGCACACAAGAGCGGGGTTCGGCCATCGATGTTTGGTTTGTCGGGGTCGACCTCGCCCTGTTCAAGAAGGAATTTCGCCACACCCGGGTGCCCACGCAAAGCGGCAAGGGAGAGTGGAGTCAGGCAAGTGTTAGGAGTCGGCTTGTCGGGGTGGACGTCGTCCCGTTCGAGAAGCATTTTCACCACTCCCACGTGCCCATGTATAGCGGCATGGAAGAGCGCTGTTTGGGCGATGTTAGTTGGCTTGTCAGGGTGGACTTCGCCCAGTTCGAGAAGTATCTTCACCACTCCCGCGTGCCCACACGAGGCGGCAAACAAGAGTGGTATCCGGCCCTCGTTACCCGGCTTGTCGGGGTTAACGTCGTCCAGTTCGAGAAGTATTTTTACCACTTCCGCATGCCCAGTGGCAACAGCAGCCCAGAATGGTGTCCAGCCTTCGTTATCTGGCTTGTCGGGGTTGACCTCGCTCCGTTCGAGTAGTATTTTCACAACTCCCTCGTGCCCATTCTGAGCAGCACGCCAGAGTGGTGTTCGGCCGTCGTCATCTGGCTTGTCGGGGCTAACCCCATCCCGTTCGAGAAGCATTTTTACAACTACCGCGTGCCCATTCCAAGCTGAAGAGAAGAGTGGTGTCCAGCCGTCATTACCTGGCTTGTCGGGGTTGACATCGCCCCGTTCGAGAAGTATTTTCACCACTCTCTCATGCCCATTGTAAGCAGCAGCCCAGAGTGGTGTTCGGCCGTTATTATCTGAGCTGTCGGGTTTAACTTCCTCTCGTTCGAGAAGCATTTTCACCACTCCTGCGTGCCCATTCCTAGCGGCACCATAGAGTGGTGTTCGGCCGTCGTTATGTGGCTTGTCGGGGTTGACTTCGTCTCGTTCGAGAAGCATTTTCACCACTCTCTCATGCCCATTGTAGGCAGCAGCCCAGAGTGGTGTTGTTTGGGCGTCATTTTCTGGGTTGTCGGGTTTTACTCCGCCCTGTTCGAGAAGCATTTTCACCACCCCCTCGTGCCCATTTGCAGCAGCGCCATAGAGTGGTGTTCGGCCGTCCTTATTTGGTTTGTCGGGATTGACCTCATCCCATTCGAGAAGCATTTTCACCACTCTCTCATGTCCATTAAAAGCAGCACCCCAGAGTGGTGTTTGGCCGTCATTTTCTGGGTTTTCGGGTTTAACTTCCTCCCGTTCGAGCACTATTTTCACCACTCCCTCATGCCCATTAAAAGCAGCACACAAAAGCGGTGTTTCGCCTCCATTATCTGGTTTGCTGGGGTTGACCTCCTCTCGTTCAAGAAGTGTTTTCACTACTCCCTCGTGCCCCTCGCAAACGGCAACCCAGAGTGGTGTTCGCCCGTTGTTATCTGTTTTCTCAGGGTTGACCTCGTCCTGTTCGAGTAGCATTTTAACCACTGCCTCGTACCCCATCCAAGCGGCCAACCAGAGTGGTGTTTGACCGTCCTCCCCCCGCTCGTCGGGGCTAACATTACCCCGTTTCACTAGCATTTCAACAACCCGCTCATGCCCATTGCGAGCAGCCCACCCGAGTGCTGTATTATCAACACAGTCCCTTTGGTTTATATTACAACCTTCCACCTCTATCAAACTAGTTATAATTTCCACGATCCCGAAGAGAGATGCACAATGTAGGTCACTGAAGAGGTGGAGTTTATCGAAATCAAGTGCATACGAATTTCCTTCCTGTGCCTCTAAGAGGATTTTGGTGGATATGCGGTTGCTACCGTCAAACAGCTTCAATGCAAGCAGTTTTGCGCAATTTGAAAGGCCCTGTCTTGCATGTACTCCCCAATACACGGAAGAATAATCGATAAAAGGTGTACCCTGGAGTTCAGGAGAGGGACTTGTCGAAAGGGCTGTAACCTGCTGCGAATTCAAATAACTTAGACAGGTCTCTGCCATCGTTGAATGAGCTGTACCAAAAAGCTCGGAATGAGCCCGGAGGTACTCTTGAAGCGTAAAATGGATTAGCCGGACCGTGGAAGCCTCCTTTTCTACGGTGATAAGTCCTTGACAACAGGATAGCACTGTCCCTATTGAAGGAACATCGTCGGAATTGATATTCGGCGCCCCTATTTCGACCCCTAAAGCGTGACACAATTCAACAACCTTCAAGGGCCGCTCCGAGTGAGAGGTCCACATCAAGGCCGCCATGCCGAGCCTCGCCCCGGCCCCGCCCTGTCTCTTTATCCGGCCCAATGATTCACCATAAGCACTCTCCAACCCCAAGCCATCGGTAATTGCGCTGAGCTTTTGTCGCCTCCGATGTACCGTGGTTTCTTGCAGGATCGCATCTATGTTTAGCGAGACCAGCAGGAATCTATGTACATATCTGTTAGTGGATAGCTTAAGGTAACTTCCGGAATGTTGTTGCCCCTACATACGTTTCTGAAATATCGTGAGGAATTTTCTCCAGGATGTCCGCTTCCAGATTACTGTCCCCCGCATCAGGGGTTGTGTCCGCCGCCAGCCGGCTCCGGAGATATGTGACAATGTCGTCCCTCTTGGGGCTTATGGATAAGCTCTTCACTCCCCCAGCGAGATTCCTTCCGATCTCAGGTAGAATGTGTGGCCTTCCGGTCACGAATATTCGAGTGCCCGGAGACTGTTGCCCGAGTTGACCTAGGGAATTGAGAAGCTTGGATCGGTGTTCTGTCGCACATTCGTCTAGGGCGTCTATGCATATGAACGCGCGCCTCCTGGAAGAGGTGGTCTGCAGCATTTTTAAGATATTGGAAATTTGCGGTCCCTGCCCTCTAATAGCATTTTTACGCTCTTCGTATGCTGCGGATATCTCCTCCGGGATCTCATTGAGTCCGAACACCAGCTGTTTTAGCAGGCAGCCAAGCATGGTCGTGGGGGACTGCTCGTTTTGGGCCGCGAAGTCGAAATAAAAGCATGCTACCGTGGCGTTTTGTTCTCTAGCTTGACTACACAAGTTGTCTATTACCACAGAGCTAATATCACGGCTTGTCAGCACTTGCCCCTTCTCTTCCATTCTCAGCCGCTCATTCTTGTTATCATACCTAATGAAAGTTTTGCCAACACCCGGATCCCCATAGCAAAACAGGAACGAGTTATCAGATTCACCTCCTCCACTACCGGCATACCAGCTTCTAAACTCCTCGGTTTGTAAAACCCATTCGCCTATATTTCCGACTCGGCGGTCACGGATGTCCTGATGGCGTAACTTAGGATCTAGTGGGGATAGCCAGGCTAGGATATTAGGCAGCTCATCGGGAACAGTAGGGTTGATGTAGGTGTTGAAACAGCGGTAATTATTATTGAATAATGGAGGCATTTTTTGTTCTTTGTTGCTTAGGATATTGTATGAGTAGATGATGGATGATGGACTTGGTCCGCTAGAGGAACTCCGGGAGGTTGAGGGAAAGCGGGGTTTTTTTGTGAAACCTGATGGATACCTCTGGACCCTCCAATCAATGGCCCCAAATTTGTGACAACAAGGCTCCGCTCTTTGCAATAGCATTAGTCACACTCCAGTAGGATATCCTCCACTTATTTAAGAACCATCGCTTTAACACAAATCTTGCGCTCTGGTGCCAACCAAGAGCTCTTGTAGCAGTATTGGCTTGCTTGCCATGCATAAATTGACATGAACCCTTATGGATGAAGCAATCGATAAACACATGCATCACCTTACTTCAAGAATCACCGCACAGCAGGTGATGCAGCTTGAGGCTGGAAAGATCTTCCCACAGCCTTGTACTACGCCAACTTAGGCTCAGTAAAGATTGAGGCTATTCTTTTGCATATACTAAATTTAGTGCATCGAGACCATCATAGTGTTGTGCACGAGCCGAGCGGACTCGAGCCCGGGGTGGCCTCGAGTCTCTTAGCGGCTCGAGCCGGCTCGTGAACAACACTAGACCATCATTCTTGTACTTGGGTGTGTGGGTAAGTGATCGGAAAAAAAGTGGTTGGTTGCAGCCAGTGGTTTTTACGATCACTTTTTGCTCCAGGCTGGTACTAAAACAGTGCAGGGCAGCCTGGTCTCCTAGTACTTGGGTACCAGTGTTAGTCCGTGAACACTTCCAATAACTGGCCGTAGTTTGTATGCAGCCAAGCCCATAACCTGCGAAAGAGAAGAAATTCCGTGAACGGTTTGCGATTTTTTATTCGCTAGGAGGGGTATTTTGGGCGACTTGACCAATACAACAGTGTTCACGGACTAACCTTGGTACCCGAGTATGTGCTACATTTGCTAATAACCGAGGAGTAAGTTTACCGAGACTAGATAACCTCCGACTGCTCACTTAAGTAGTTATGCTGAAGAATGACCCTTTATCAAAACCTGATAGTTTTAGGATTCAAGGTTTACAACCAAATCAACTAAGCGAGACAGCAGACTAAATCTTCTGTAACCAGAGAAAGAAATTATCCCATATGGTATGAACAGTACAGTACTCTTGGTATACAGTAAAGCACTGGTACCCTCAAAGATAACCAAAACTATAACTAACACACTATTGGCAAGAAAGTTTTAACTCTGCCTCAGGCTGTTCACACTCTCCTGCAATTGAGGGTTATTGTCGCCAAGCCGGTAGCTTACTCATCACTAATCTTTCCTCAATTCTTTTCATGGTCCTTCAAACTGTTTCTCGCCTAAGTTTAGGGGTTGGCGTGGGCTTGCATAGCCTGGCACAGCACAATATCGTACGTAACATATGGCGGCTGGTGGAAAATTCGTCCGACACCAACAGCGGCGCGAGTCCGGGGGGGAACACCCGATCTCAAATAGAGGGAATCAGAAGTTATAGGTGGGGTCTACGGAAATGGGAGTGAAAAATCAATTTCTTCGATGCCCTCCCGCATTCAATTCTTCATGTCGGTAGGCTGCCAAGCCTCATAGTCTTTCATTTAACCGTGGCCTCATCTCCGTAGGTTGACGATATAAAATCAGCTTGTCGATACTAGTGAGACTTAGGGCACGTTTACCTATAGACGGCCCTCTAGCAGCACGAGACGGTGCCGACCGTTAGGGGGGGCTTGAAGGTTGGAGGGGTAAGCACTGTACCTAGTGTTTATTATACCTACTCCCGCGCAAAATAAGTTACGGCGCAACGAACCTCAGATTTTGGTGTGTTTCTTCGTTGATCTGCACTCTACAAGTATTGTCTGGTGGGATTTCCAAATGCACCCACCCCCCTGGCAACGTCATGCTTTGACCGTCTAGGCAAGAATTTAGGACTGTAGAAAATTAGGTGATCACTTTGCACCATCCATTTAGAAATTATGCCGGTTGACAAGGCACCGCCTCGTTCTACCACCCAAATTTTAAAGCTTCACGGTTAGGTTAACGAGCCCTTAATCGATTTTCATTAATTTTTTCCAATTCCTAGCTGCATTGATCGCACTTTTCGGCTACGGCACTCAAGTCCATAATTAGCTCACCGTTGCACCGGATGAGTCTAAGTTCCTGTTTGCTTTTTCCTTTCCTTTTTTTCTCCCGAAGAGGTTGCGGTTCTTTTTTGGATGCATGCCGACAAATCGTGCGCGTTGATTTAAGCCAATCTGGTCAGCCACCGAGATTGCCTTTCAGCCTCAGCGATCTCCCGCGATCGAACCCTGCCGAACAACCAAGCACGGATTAATCGTATTCGGACCGAGTTGATCCGATGGCACTCCCAACAATCGGAAGAGAGCTAAGGCGATAACGGAGGTAACCCAGAAAACAACTTCTCTATTTCTATCGCCCCTCCTACACCCCTCATAGATAACTTTCTGCCAATTCCACTGCTGCTCTTGTAACAGGCTAGCGGTACCGCTTCACTTCCAACGAGATACCCGCGCCCTACCCGACCCTAATGTATGAGCTAAGCGATTTCCACCATTGGACCATGGAAACAAGTAGAGAAAGTAGGTTTTACTAGTAACGAGGACATAAGTGGGTATCTAGTGATGCAAATTTTGTACGTGTAGAGTCAGGAATGCAGACGGACTTGCAGTTGATTGTGGGGATTTGGAAGCTTCGCGTGCTATTCGTGAGACTAGATTTAGTAGTTTGGAAAGATGAAAATAGGGGTATTTAAGAGAGGGGAAAAGTCAGTGAAGAAGAAAGAGGAACAAATTATGATAGGCAAAAGGGAGCGAGGGGCAATGGAATATCCCTTGTATCTTGCTCCGTGTAAGTCAATATTGCGCAGTGGTGTGGGCTATTCGATTGTTTGGATTTTAACAGGCTCAGGTGCTTGTAGGATACCCGGTGAACTTAAAAGAAAGTCGCTACGAACCTAGGGCGCCGGTAGGGATATCCGGAGTTTGGGTTCAAATGGGCAGGGATAAGAATAATGGTTGGTGATCCCTGAGCGGAGGGGGAGCCTTTGCAGGGTATTGGGGACCCCAAGCTGGGTGTTAGTGGAGGGTGAAAATGCACTAGCCTGGGTTGATCACCGCTTCCCAAATCATGTTTATGCTGGGAGGTAATTAAAGGTGGAGCAGGTAGGAAGAGTGGAGGGTGAAACGAGCTCCATGGAGCCAGTAGATGTGATTAGTGGAACACGGTTGCGCATTATAGTACTATGAAGGGAAAGCTCGGGAGTGCAGAAATCATTAACATACTTTCCGTTTGTTGTGGGGGATCGCAGGGAATATTCTCAATAATATTATCTTGATTTATTTTAAAAAGGCAAAGACTCTGAGGTCGAATAGGACATGGCCTTGAGATTTATTGTGGCTTATTGTACTGCATTTAGACCTGTCTTTTCTGAGTACATTTTTGGTCGATGAAAGAATAAGCGAAGTTACAAGTAGCGGCGATGTTTAGGGTCCGTTTACCCATAGACGGCCGTCTAGCAACCGGAGACGGTGCCGACCATTAAGGGAGGCTAGACGGTGGGAGATGTGTAGGGAAAATGGATGCGTGCGTGTTTATTTAATATACCATCTACTAGGGTTTAGTGTAGAAAAATTTGATTATCATAACTAATGTGAGGTGGGCAACCGTGTAGGTTTCAATTCTCAACAGCCGATATTAGACCAACAAACAATCCCTCCTCGGAAACGCAAGATGGCAATTGTGTCTTTGGACTCATACTGGAGAATGAGGGAATTAATTGCTGATTGCGCCAAGAAAATAGAGCTGATTGGCAGCTAGGGTTCCGAACCGTCCAGTCCGTCCAGTCCGTCCATCCTGGAGGTAGGACTGGACGGACCGCCTGTGGTAGCCCGCCTCTTTTTGAGCCCATGGACGGACTATTGGAATTGGAGCTGGGACCGGGTGCCCTATGGGGCCCCGTAAGGCCCTGCGGAATTTTCCCCTTTGGATCGCTTCTGCTGTATTTTTAGAAAGTTCAAGTGAATGATTTCATCTCGCTCACGGTTTATGATCTGGCAAATCATGCTGCATATGTGTAAACTAATAAGCAAGAAAGCATACTGATGGTATAATAATCCTAGTAAAATTTTGTACCGAGAAGCGCAAGTATTAGGGAGCGCAATACTATCGATGAGCGCAGCAGTATTCGAAGAAAAATCAGGCTTGAAGTGTAATGATCTATTCTGTCTTATCTTGACACTTACAGCACTTGATAAGCTATTTAACATTGTTCTTTTTCTTGTGGCAATATTATTTATTATCTCGGTTACAGGGCATCATCATTTATCACTCATACTTTGTCTGCCGTCCCCGGCCGTCCTTACTTAGCCCTGGCGGTTCTCACCCACTCCTAGCCATGATTGCTAGCCCCCAGTCGTCGTTACCCATCCCCGGCCTATGGGAGGAAAGGGGAAAAACGAAAGAATGAATAACAAATATGCAAAGTTTAACTATTAGAGCTTACGGTGGCCTATAACGACAAAACCGCCACTACGCACAGATCTTGAAAATCAAAACTTGAAAATCGAAAAAAAAATAACACTGACCACAACAATCGGAATTTTGTAAGCCATATGTTTAATTACCCTACGCCCTCCAAGGGTGCCAATTCCTGTATGCATAGTGACATCTGGTATGAAAGAAACATCATGAACACAAAATACCCAATACCCAATGTCCAATGCTATGTGTTCCTAGCGATCTAGTGTCTCCGTATTTGGGGTAGTACTGGGCTGACTTCAGCTAACAGGCGGTCTTTTTGAAGTATCTAAGACAGACTACACTTGGAAAGTTGAAGACCGGATTAACTGCTCTAGACTGTGGCAACATAGCTTGGACTAAGAACTCAGATGGCCCTGTTTGAATAGGTCACTTAGCTAATGCTAAGGTGGTATTTAATTGCTGAGATTGCTTCTATGAATAGATTGGCCGACTGGCTTGGATTTCCAGTAAAAAGTAAGTTTTAAACAAAGTTTGAAGAGACAAACCGTATATAGAAAAAAAGAAAGAAAGAACCTTTGTTAACGAGAACATATCCGAATGGGAAATTGTACACCTTAGAACCAATTTCGTATAGCATCCTGAGGGATGATGCATGCAGTCCCTAGTTATCCCCCGCTATCCCCCACTATCTCCTGCCGTCCACTGCAGTCCACTGCAGTCCCCTCGACCTCGACTTGCACTATTCCCGGGAGTACTATACTCCACCGTGCCCTGTTGTCACCTCCCGTCCCCCGCCGCCCCCAGGCCTTCCCTGCCCCCCCCCCCCACCCTGAACACATACATCTCACCCAGCAGTACCTCTTGCACCATTGAATTCAGTCTTCGCAAGCGGCCAGTCCCGCCAGGCTTTGGGTCGGCCTGGGCCGGACTGTGGGCCGCAATCCGGCTTCTGAAGCTCATCTGACCGGGCCTGGCCGGACTGCAGATATCTGCAGGCTTTCGAGTGAGAAGATGTGATTACGATAAGATCTGAGGATTTTGGTTTGAGTAACATGGGAGGGGGTCAACGAAAATAGGGGGTCAGCAAGCAGACTAGACTAAATAGCCGTAGGAATTAACACTTACTGTTGGGCGGCTGTGATGCTGGTTAGAATGCGCAGCCTATGAATAGTCTATCTCTTTATCGTTCAGAGAAAGCTTTCGGATATGTGCTTGGGATCAATCCAGGGTCAGAAGGAATACAGAGGCTATGGAAAGCAGAAGGTATTTGTAATGTTTGTCTTTCTTTTGTTAGCATGGAAGTCTGAGGAAGAGAAAGGGGAACGTTCGTGAACTTGATGTGTGTTTCGATCTCTAGAAAGATAGGAGGATAGCTTGTAGTTTATCCATACTCCTGTCTATAGCATTAGCTGGTTTAGTTTAGATAGTTGGGTATTATGAGTTGTGAGGATGAAAGTAAGGATTTAAATGAGAAGAGATTCCCCCCTCTAAGTTGTGCGATGGCGATCGAACTCATAAGTACCGCTTTGTTGTTTGCATTTCGTTTCTCCGAATCTTCGCATTTTGTTTCGTTTGGCACGCGTTGTTTTGCCGGTGTAGAGCCTTTGTTCGCTGCATACTAAGTTAGTTTTAGTAATCGTGGATTGAGTCATAAGCGAAAGGGAGAAAATACCCGATCGTGTCAGTTATCTTCGGGTATCTTCAGATATCTTCCAGTATCTAGCTGTATCTTCAGATATCTGGTGGTATCTTCAGATATCTGCGGGCATCTTCGAATATCTGCAGATATCAGCCACCCGTTAACAAAATCTTGACTGGTCACATGGAATATACCGAAAGCCTACAGGCGCCGCCAGGCACCCAGAAGCCAGCAGGCTTCTCAAAACCCTGGCCTGAAAGCCCAGGTCGGTCTCGCATTGGCCTGGCCTGGCCGGACTAAAAGCCTGCCGGCTATCTGCAGGCCGACCTGGCCGCCTGCGAACGCTGGTGGTGTCTGGCCGTACTCATCTGGTTTACTAGGGTCGACGTCGTCCCTTCCGAGTAGGATTTCCACCACTTCCGCATACCCGTTCCCAGCAGCATACAAGAGTGGCGTGCGGCCGTCGTTATCCGGCTTGTCAGGGTTGACCTCATCCCGTTCGAGTAGGATTTTCACTACTCCCGCATGTCCATTCTAAGCAGCGCACAAGAGTGGTGTTCGGCCGTATATATCGGGCCTGTCGGGGTTGACCTCGCCCCGTTCGAGAAGAATTTTCACCACTTCCTCTTGCCCCGTCAAGGCAGCACACCGGAGTGATGTTCGACCGTCGCTATCTACATTGTCGGGGTTAACCTCGTCCCGCTCAAGAAGTATTTTCACCGCTCCCACGTGCCCACCCCCAGCGGCACCGAAGAGGGGTGTTTGGCCGGCGATACCTTGCTTGTTAGGGTTGCCCGCGTCCTGTTCGAGAAGCATTTTCACCACTCCCTCGTGCCTATTGAAAGCAGCACGTGTGAGTGGTGTCCCGCTAGAGATAGCTGGCTTGTCGGGGTTAACCTCGTCTCGTTCGAGAAGCATTTTCACCACTCCCTCATGCCCATTCCAAGCAGCGGCAGTGAGTGGTGTTCGGCCGTCTTTATCTGGCTTGTCAGGATTAACGTCGTCCAGTTCGAGAAAGGTTTTCACCACTCCCTCGTGCCCATTGAAAGCAGCACCCGAGAGAGCTGTTTGGCCCTGGTTATCTTGCTTGTCGGGGTTGACCTCGTCCCGTTCGAGAAGCATCTTCACGACGCCCTCGTGCCCATTCCAAGAAGTAGAATAGAGTGGTGTTCCGCCGTACACATCCAGCTTGTCAGGATTAACGTCGTCCCGTTGAAGAAGAATCTTCACCACCCCCTCATGCCCATTGAAGGCAGCGCCCGAGAGAGCTGTGTAACCTTTATTATCTACTATGTCGAGATTGACCTCGTCGCGTTTGAGAAGCATTTTCACCACTCCCTCGTGCCCATTCCAAGCAGCGGAATAGAGCGGTGTTCGGCCGTAGGTATCTGGCTTGTCAGCGGTGACCTCGTCTCGCTGGAGGAGCATGTTCACCACTCCTTCGTGCCCATTCCGGGCAGCACACTGGAGTGGTGTTTAATCCTTGTTATCCGGCTTGTGGGGGTTGACCTCATCCCGTTCGAGAAGCATTTTTACCACTCCCACGTGCCCATGGAAAGCAGCGGTAGTGAGTGGTGTTCGGCCGTCTTTATCTGCCTTGTCGGGATTAACTTCGTCCCGTGCAAAAAGGCTTTTCACCGCCCCGTCGTGCCCATTAAAAGCAGCACCCGAGAGAGGTGCTTGTCCTTTGTCATCTGGTTTGTCGGGGTTCACCTCGTCACGTTCAAGTAGCATGTTCGCTACTCCTTCATGCCCATTCCAAGCAGCAGCATAGAGTGGCGTTCGGCCGTCGTTATCCGGCTTGTCGGGATCAACGTCGTCCCGTTGGAGAAGGATTTTCACTACTCTTTCGTGCCCATTGAAAGTAGCACCAGAGAGCGGCGTTCGGCCATCATTGTCTGGCTTATCGGGGTTCACCTCGTCCCGTTGGAGAAGCACTTTCACCACTCCCTCGTGCCTATGGAAAGCAGCACCTGTAAGTGGCGTTTGGCCTTTGTCATCTGGCCTATCGGGGTTGATCTCGCTTCGTTCGAGTAGCATTTTCACCACTCCCTCGTGCCCATTCGCACTGGCACACTGGAGTGGTGTTCGGCCGTCCTTATCTGGCTTATCGGGACTGACCTCGCCCCGTTCGAGAAGAACCTTCGCTACTCCCTCATGCCCATTCCAAGAAGCAGAATAGAGTGGTGTTCGGCCGTCGTTATCTGCCTTGTCGGGATTAACGTCATCCCGTGCGAGAAGAATTTTCCCTACTCCTTCGTGCCCATTGAAAGCAGCACCGGAGAGTGGTGTTCGACCATCGTTATCTGCCTTGTCGGGATTGACCTCGTCCCGTTCGAGAAGCATTTTTACGATGCTCTCGTGCCCATTCCGGGCGGCGGGGTGGAGCGGTGTTCGGCCGTAGATATCTGGCCTGGCGGTGTTGACCTCGTTTCGTTCGAGAAGTATTTTCGCCACTCCCTCATGCCCATTCCAGGCAGCACACTGGAGTGGTGTTTGATCCTTGTTATCCGGCCTGTTGGGGTTGACCTCTTCCCGTTTGAGAAGCATTTTTACCACTCCCTCGTGTCCATTCAAAGCAGCATTCTAGAGTGGTGTTCGGCTGTCCTTACCCGGTATATCGGGGCCGACATCGCCCCGTTTGAGTAAGGTTTCAACAACTTGCTCGTGTCCATTGCGAGCAGCCCATACGAGAGGTGTATTGTCCACACAGTCTCTTTGATTGATATCACAACCTTCTACTTCCATCAGATTTGTCACAATCTCAATAATCCCGAAGAGTGATGCACAGTGTAAGCCAGTGAAGAGGTGGAGCTTATCGAAATAAACTCCATTCGAATATGCTTCCTGTCCTTCCAAGAGTGTTTTAGTGGGTATGTCGTTATTGTAGTCGTCAAGTAGCTCTAGCGCAAGCAGTTTCGCGCAATCTGGAAGGTCCTTTCTTGCATGCACACCCCAATAGAAGGAAGAATATTCAAGCAGAGGTGTACCCTGGAGATCAGGCGTGGGGCTGGCCGAAAGAGTCTTGACTAGTTGCGAATTAAGATAACTCAAACAGGTCTCTGCCATCGTCGAGTGAATTGTACTAGTACAAAACAGCTCGGGATGATCTCGGAGATACTCTTGAAGGGTAAAATGGACTAGCCTGACCGTGGAAGCTTCCTTGTCTACGGCGACAAGTCCTTGACAACAGGATAGCAATGTTCCTATTGAAGGAACATCGTCGGTATGGAGATTCGGTGACCCGATTTCGACCGCTAGGGCGTGACACAATTCAACAACCTTCAATGGCCGCTCCGAGTGAGATATCCACATCAAGGCGGCCATGCCAAGCCTCTCCTTGCCCCGGCCTTGTCGCTTTATCCGAGACAAGGATTCACCAAAAGCACTCTTCAACCCCAAGCCATCGGTAATTGCGCTTAGTTTTTGTCGCCTGCGACGGGTTGTGGGTTCTTGTAGGATCGCATCGATATTAAGGGACACTAGTAGGAATCTAGATATGTATCTGTTAGTAGATAACTTGAGGTAGGTCCCGGAATGCTGTTGCTTCTACATACATTTCCGAAATATCGCTAGGAATCTTCTTCAGGATGTCTACCTCCAGAGCACTGTCCATCGCATCAGGCGTTGTGTCCGTAGCCAACCTGCTATGGAGATATGTGACAATATCATCCCTCCGGGGACTTATGCATATTCTTGTCACTCTTTCACCAAGACGCCTTCCGATTTCTGCCAAAATGTGCGGTCTTCCGGTCACGAATATTCGAGTGCCCGGAGACTGTTGGAGTAGTTGACCCAGCGAATCGAGAAGCTTGACTACGTGTTGTGTTGCACATTCATCGAGAGCGTCGATACATATGAACGCGCGCTTTCTGGCAGAGGTACTCTGGAGCATCTTTAAGATATCGGAGACCCGCGGTCCCTGCCCACCGACAGCATTTTTTCGGTCTTTGTATGCCTCTGATATCTCCTCCGGGATCTCATCGAGTCCAAAGACCACCTGTTTTAGCAGGGAGCCAAGAATGCTCGCGGGGGACTGCTCGTTTTGGGCGGCGAAGTCGAAATAAAAACATGCTACCGTGGCATTTTGTCTTCTAGCCCGATCACATAAGTTGTCTATCACCAACGAGCTAAAATCGCCGCTTGTCAGCACTTGCCCTTTTTATCTTCCTTGAAGTTCATTTATGTCACCTAATGTGAGTTTTGCCGACACCCGGACCTCCATAGCAAAACAAAACTGCATTATCGGATTCACCTCCCTCACTACCGGCGTACCAGCTTCTAAACTCTTCGGTTTGTAAAACCCAATCCCCTATATTCTCGACTCTGGTGTCCCGGATGTCCTGGTGGCGTAACTTAGGATCAAGTGGTGATAGCCAGGCTAGGATATTCGCCCGGTCATCGGCAACAGTAGGGTTGATGCAGGTCGTGTTGAAAGAGTTGTAATTATTACTGAATAATTGGGACATTTTTTGTTCTTCGCCGCCTAGGATATTGTACGAGTAGATAAAATTTAATAATTGAGTTGGTCAACTACAGGAATTCCTACTGCGCTGAAGAAAAGCGGGTTTTTTTTGAGGAACTTGGTAGATACCTCGGGGCCTTCCGATCAATCTTCTCAAGTTTACAACAGTAATACGAGTACCGCGACTCCGCTTTTACCTACTACAGTAGGAGCACAAAATCCACCCTTTATTCAAGGGCTACGGTATTCTACCTGTATCCTGCGGTTCAATGCAAGTCTTACGCTCCGGTGAGATACCACCCTAGCGCATCAGCCTTGGTATTGGCCCACTTAGGGTGTACACAAGGACATCAAGTCTGACAGCCAGTAATTAATTATCCTCCAAATATCCTGATGAATCGTCTTTTATCAAAACCTGATGCTTTCCGGATCGAAGATTTAGCCAGACCACTGAGTCAATCTCGTAGTCGCACAAAGAAATTCCAATATGAACAACACTCTTGGGATCCGCTGGCTAAATGATAGGGGAAACTACGACTTGTGCGGTATACAGTACGGCAGCTCCACACCAATTTATCCAACTCCACCAGTGCGGCTACTGCGGAGGAAACCCCTGATCTCAAATAGAGAGATTAGAGGTTTTCACATGGGACTTATGGAGATGAGGGTGAAAAATCAATTTTGTCAGCGCTTTCTTGCATAAAGTCCTTCATGCTGGTACAGTACTGTACTCGAGTAAAGCACCCCCGCAAAAGTGTCGGTGAAACGGGCTTTTCACACCAAAAGCACCTACTTTTAGCCACCTGTAGTTTATGAACCCCAGGGAATTTTCCAACCCAATTTCTCATATATAGTTAAAATACCCTTCCCCTGCTCCAACACAGCTCTTAATAAATTTGGTGAAAAATTGGAAAAAGTTATGAGGTCTTAAAGTTTTGAGTCAACCAAAAAGTACCATTTTACATACAAAATTGACATAGCAACGGGCATGATCCACTTTGAAGCCTGGTAGCTTAACCCCATAGAGTTAATTGAGCTGATAAGTGGTATCAGGCGAAAACTGCAATGAAGGTGAAAATAATTAGCTAAGTCACAAACATTATTTAAAGCAATTCCAGGTGTGGGGGTTGATCAAACATGGTGAGTTTTGGTGTAAAAAGGCCGTTTCACCAAGACTTTTGCTTAGGGGATGTATATGCTGCTAAGCCTCAATTGATGGGAATTTCCTATCCTCAATCGATTTTCCTTTTTAGCCTTGCTAGCTGCGAGTATCCCACGTTTTAGCTCCTCTATTACCAGTCCATAGCTTACTGGTGCACCAGACGGATACAGGTCTATTTTCTTTCTTTTCTTTCTTTCTTTTTCTTTTCTTTTTGATTTTTGAGGTTGAGGCTCTTTTTCGGATTCTAACTAACAGATGGCGTCCAGGACGGGTTGACTTCAACGAATTGAGTAGGCCGCTGGGATTTTCCCGATACCGGCAGGCCTCGGTGATCTCCCGCAGCATCCGGACAAGGATTCATGGCATTGAGTCTTGTGAAGCTTGGGACAGGGGGAAAGAAAATATCTCATCCTTGTGGATATCGCTAAGGGTGGATCTTAAGTAGCTTACTTTACCGCGCGATGACCTGTGATATAATACTGGGCTGGATTATCACCCGTGGCGGCCAACTTGAGAGACGCTCCAAAACACATTACCATGATTCACTACTATCGCAATTACTACCACAGTACTCTTCTATTACAGGCTTCTGAGCACATAAGCCACCGGTAACCTTCAGCCTTGAACCCGAGGTATTGTACCTATGAACTACTAAATAGTTATTCTACCGTTACCTCTCTCCCATTTTACAAATAATATTAATATTCATCAAAATTTACTAATTTGATTTGTAAAAACTACAGTTCCTTTAAACCCTGTGTAGTACCTACGCGGGTGACTCCTAGTATCTAAATAACTCGCACGGGGAAAGGGGAGAATGGGAATTGTGAAAAAATTAATGGAACAATCAATGCACAAAGTGAATATACAACAAGAAAGCAAGAGAGGGGGTGAGTGTCAGTGTTCGCAGCCGTCCGGGGCCCCCGTAGGGCCCGGCGGGGGGACTGCCAAGAGCCCGGGACGGGACGGGACGGCAAAACGTAGTCCGTCCTCGTCCTTGAATTTCCAGGACGGCCGTCATTAGGAAGGACGACAAGCCCCACGATCTGAGACATATTCCGGTAGGGGACGGTGGGGGACGGCGGGGGACGGTGGAAAACAGCGGGAAACAACGGAAAAGAGCGGAAGACGGCGGGGGACGGCATCGGACGGCCGGGGACGGTGGGGGACGGTGAGGCACGGTCCTTCACTCGGATGTGTGGGGCAAGTTCCGGGAAAGACCGGACGGGACGACAGAATGCCGTCCGTCCTCGTCTTTGATTCTTACTTGTCGGGCAACTTTAGAA
>Ga0307507_10004301_pt1 | contig 25594 bp, 7 predicted proteins | sample 7_EM_MG_FD_207223 | JGI IMG/M metagenome (GOLD analysis project Ga0307507, IMG submission 207223) | Populus trichocarpa ectomycorrhiza microbial communities from riparian zone in the Pacific Northwest, United States - 7_EM | ecosystem: Host-associated > Plants > Roots > Unclassified | place...
GCTTATTGGTAACTCGGTATCCGTATTTGCCAGTAAGCTTGCTATATATTGTTAGGTAGAGATTATCCCAATTAATAGGAAAGATACAGCCATAGTTCTAATTAGCTGGAGGAAGCTCTCGCGATATAGAATTATCTTAATTACCTAATTTGGTATCATCGTTAATTAGAAGAGGAGAGGAGGCAGTTAATCTATAAACCCTACGCGGTGTTAAAGGAGTTGAGTAACGCGTAGATGGTAGATTTAATAAGGAAGAAGTAGAGAAAGAAGTAGAGGAAGAAGCTCTACTGCCTAGCTGACGCGTAAAATATAATGTACGTTACATTTTACATAGGTGATAAAATGATAAATTTTGGCATAGAAGAACGGAGATATTAGGGGAAATGCTTTATTTACTATAGTTAAGCGAGAGATTCCCATGGGTTTCTTATTGCTTGGCGTACAGTCTGTACAACCTCCAGTGTCCCCCCCCCTGTATACGCGCAGCACACGCACCTAATTTCGCTACGTCTGTAGCTAAATTAGTATATAAAGCTAGTAGGAAAGGGTGTAGTACGTGGCCAGGGCTTAAGCCACGGCCTACATTAAATTCAGAGCTTAGAGCTCAATTTTAAAGCTATTCTAAACTCTTCGCCCTTACCAAAAGTTGTAATATCTATTCTAGATCGTGGTGTTATAAAGGCTCTTTCTCTTATTAATATAAGCTCCAAACGCGGGCGTATATATGCTTACTGGCGCTAGCTATGAGAAGGATTTTAATAAAGGCGTACTGCCAGTTACCTATATTTAGAGCCATATTAAGGAAGCCAACGGGGTAAAACACCAAGATCTAGAGGTAGTGTTATAATTTAGTAGGGGAGAGGAGTTCAGAATAGCTTTAAAACCAAGCTTAAAGCTCCGAATTTGAGGTGGGCCATGGCTCAAGCCCTACACCCCTTCCTGCTAGCTCTACATACTAATTTAGCTGCAGACGTAGCGAAATTAGGTGTGTGTGCTGCGCGCACACAGGGGGGGACACTGAAGGTCGTACAGACTGTACAATCTCAGTCGAAGATTTGAATATCCTTAACTTCTACTAAAAGCTTTAACTTACCACCAAATCTCGCCACCAAGGCAGCGAGCTGCCAGCTAGCTGCAGTCTTATAGCTGACTGACTGTCACAACCCCATAAGCTCGCTGACTGCTTACGTTATCAGCCTCTTGGCAGCGACGCTGGCAGCGACGCTGACTCTTGGACACACTGCTTAGGGCTAGGACTTGGCGTTTTCCGCTTCTATATCTAACCCTACTGCTATTACTACGTCTTTATCTTATATAGTTATTAGTTACATAGGGTAACTCACCAGTACTACTCGAGTAGATACAGTGACGTTAGTTAAAAAGGCTTGTTATTCATAAGAAAGGGGAAGGGTAAGGAACCCAAGGTTCCTCACCACGCTAGTGCCGCGGTAACACGTGACAACCACGTGCCTCATTCCCAACACTGGCAACTTTTCTTTATGGTTGCCATCTATATACAAATAACGCAACCAAGCTGTGACGGTGCTAGCATCCGCCATATTGCCGTATTTTGCCGTCTTCTGCCGTATTCTGCCAGCCATATTTTGCCAGATTCTGCCAGCCATATTCTACCAGATTCTGCCAGCTATATTCTGCTAGATTCTGCCAGCTATATTCTGCCAAATTCTGCCAGCTATATTAGCGCCTTGGCGGCCCTCGCTATATCTCCTACTCCCTTTTAACCTAACCTTTAACTTGTATACGTAGAGTATTCGTGTTAACGAATATCCCTAGTGCCTTATTTAGATTTGCCTTTATCATTATATCTACTAGGTTATCTTAGCCATTAATCCATTAAATCTTAAAGAGTTCTTGGCGCTTATAGGACTGTTAAAGTGCCATAATATTAATCATAAGGCGCTTCTCCTTTATAGTACTAAGCTTAACTGAATACTTATAGAGGGAATATAAGTCGGTGCATATAATTATAAGGATAATAGGAAGTTTAAGTCAATCTGTAATTATCTTAAGGGTAGTTCCAATTGTAATTGCTATATTAACTTTGCTAACTATTCCGTATATCTCTAACGCTAGAACGCTTTAAGTAATATACTTGCTCTTAGTTAAGCTCTAATAGATAAGATTGCCGTAAATTCTAAAATCATTCTCTCTAGTAGATTTATTTATGATAATAATCTTATATCCTAGCTAGGAGCTAAAATCTTTATTATTTACGAACAATCTATTAATAAATATAAAGAGCTTAGCGGTAGGGAGATTAATAGGCACGTAGAGTAGTCCTCAATTAAGATGGTTTATTTGCCAGGAAAGACGCTTATTTAGAGCAAGAACGTTATCCTTAGTTGGTTCCTGGTGTTAAGCGGCAATAGAGAGATTAAAGGAAGCCTTGGGTGGTAGATAGAAGCAATATAAGCTCCATAAGCGCGTTGCTCTATATATCCTTACTTTGGAGACTTAATATTAACAATATTAATCTTCTTGCCTTAACCCTTCTGGCGTAAAGCAATAAAATCCTTATTTAGGGAGAGGATATATCTATTAAAGAGTAATAGTGTTGTTAAATTAAGTCTTTCCTTTAGCTTTGCTATAAAATTTACCTTTACTAGCTTATCTTCTTTAAGGGCTAAGAATTGGTCGTCTCCTAAGATAATTGTATTATTAGTTTATATGCTGATAATTTTAAATAGGGTTCCTATGGTTGTAATAAGGAAGCAGGGATTAAATATAGAAGTAGTTATTAAAAGCTTCTCTTTATGGTGCTTGCTGTAAGTAGCGTATTAATAGGTTCCTACCTCTGCAATTCTATATAATAGCTTAAGTACAACCATAATAGTATCTTTGGGATATTAGTGGTGAATTTGCTCTAGAAGATATGCTAATATTAAGCGCTATAGGTGCGTCTCTAATTGGGTATAGGCCTAGGTAATATCTTATAAATAAACCGCCATTCTATTTTTTATTAAGGAGGGAGCTAGTATAATAATAACTCGCTAACTAGCTTATTAAATTATAGGGGATTATGTTAGAATCACCTCCTTACTATTATTATTGTAACCTTAGATGATAAGCCTTAATTTCTTAAATAGGGCGTTAGTAACTTTACCCTTAATCTTATTAACTATTTTTAACTTAAAGATGCGAATTCTGTTAAACTTAGTAGGTTTATACTTCTTAAATTTAAAGACTCCTCTTATAATAAGACTGTTAATTTCCTACTTATTAGATGCTTAGAAAGGAGCTTTTAGAGTTATAATATAACCTTCCTTTTAGAGCTGTTTTGCGAGCTTAAAGTTAGCCTTCTCTTTAGCTGTTATAAAGGCTATTAATAACTTAACTCTACTCTTAATGGCGGCAATAAATTTCTCTTTAGAATTAATAAGATATTGGCAATTTTGTGATCCCTTTAGGCGACCTCTACTGCGTTGTGGTTATAGCATATCTACTACAATTATATTAGAATTGTAGTCGCCTTCTAGAGTATATTAATTATGGTTCTCCTCTAGGGCATCTTCTAGGGTATTCTATAGAGGCTTAGAACTGTTATCTTTATAATAGGGCTTAATAACAGTTAAATGGAATTAAGTGGGTCTGTAAGGCATTTAAATAGTATAAGTTTAACCATTAATTATAATAAGTTAATATGAGCCTAACTATCCTCCCTTTTTATGCTATACGCGTACCTTAGATTGGAGTAGCAGGTTAAGTGTAGTTAAGGTATTTAGGCCATTTCTTATTTCTAGTGCGTCGTTGACCTAGCGCGTAGCGTAGAGACGTCACACCTCCTTTATTGCCTTGCGAATAGCCTTAGCTTATTATATAACAGAGGGAGATAGTAGAGAATTATTAGTTATTTAAGGGTAGGCGCTAAAGACTAGTAGCGTAGGTATGAGCCCATCTGGGCTAGCGGAATTGTTAATAGCCTTAATAGCCATTTGCAAGATAAGCTCTTCGCTAGCGCCCTCTAGTTTTAAAGAAATAATCTTATATGCGCGGCGTAATGGTATGTGATATTGTTTTATTTTTTTAATACTATTATATGCCTTAACAGGGACTTTCTTAACCTTAATTACTATTACCTTTACCTATTATTAAAACTCTATAGATAAGAAGTTCTTTCTTATATTATAAACGATTTAGTTAGGGGGTTCTAGGTAGATATTAATCTAGTATAATTAAAGGGTATCCTATATGTTCCTAGCTAATATATCCCTTAAGAAATGTGTGGCTTGGAAGGAGGTTAAGAAGTTAATAACTTAGAGTACTAGCTTGTCGTTAAGATATATAACGTTAATAATAATACAGAAGTTAAAGTTATAGTTATCTTTAAGGGTGAACTTAAATCGGCCAGGGGACTTCTGGTTTATTTAGTAGTGGTAGCAGTACTTTATAAGATGCTTAATCGCCTTAACCTTAACCTTATAACCTACTCGCTAAAGAACCCTAAGTAATTAGTAAATGGATAAGTGGCTAAAATAACGGTGTAGTTAACGTAGCTCTAACTTGATTAAGTAGCTTTAAGTAATGCTCTTTTCTAGTTAATAAAGGAGTAACTAGGGGTAACCCTACTTGCGTATAACGGGCACCTAATTATCTCCCTAAATAAGTATATTCTTAAGGTTACTAAGCTTAACGCCTAATTTATCTATATTTTGGATGTAGAATAGAAATAGGGTATTTATGGGAATAACGTGGAACGTAATATACCCTAAGGGTGTTTAGACCCTAATTATGCTAAGAGAGATTGCAGTGCCCTTTCTAAAATGAATTGTATGTTGTTCTACTGTTAATTGGTTAATCCAAATAGAGCTATTAAGCTGCTAGAGAGCTTAAACTTAAGGTTCTCCTGCTGTAGATACTCCTGCGGCTCCAGTATCTGGTATAATACTATAGAAGATGTTTGCTAAGTATCTATTGTTAAAGGAGAACGCAGAACTTTCCTTTGGCTTATTAAAGATATTTAATTTTGTGACAGAATGGAGTGTAGATTGGTTATTAAGGACAGTAACAGTTTATATGCCGTTTACCTCACTATACTTAGTAAAGTATTAGTTAGGAGAGTAGTCCCTAATTTCTATATCTATAAGGAGCTGTTTGGCCTTATTAACCTCACCCTTAAGATCTTCTTTGCCTTTATATTAAACTAGGAAGCTTTAGAAGTAGGCCATAGTAATCTCTTAGTTTTTAACGTTTTATGCGCTCTGGCGAAACTTATTATATACCTCTTTTCGTCTATTAAGAGGGTACCTAGTTAACTAGTAATTTGGCTTCTTATAAACATAGCATTTCTTCTGTTAATTGTTTTAAAATAAACCATAATAAGGACCTCCATAATTACTTTATAGTTAATGTTAATTATACTCTCTGTCGTATCCCCTACTATGGCCACTATATATTTAATCAGTCTAGTTATAATCGTGTTAGTCAGCTGGGTTAATTAACGTAGGTTAGGGTTAGGTGTTAAATTGCTGTACTTCTTAAGAGTGTAGAGTGGTGCTAATAGAGGATCTTAATTAAGTATATACTCCTTTATAAGTATTTGCAGGATTAAAGAGGGCAAGATTACATTCTTTAACACCTCAGTATGCGCTAATAACTTAATCGCGTAGGCTGAAGTCCTCTTAATATAATTTAGATAGACCATGCTAAATTATCTAAAGTTAATTAAAGAGCTTTTAAAGACAATTAGGCTAAGGAATACCTGGGTTTGTAGCAATAATCCTTAGGAAGGTAGTCTCTCTCCACTCCAATATATACTGCTGTTTATTCTCTTCTGTTTTAAAGTAGTATCTTATCTTATATATTATTTAGTTAAAATTATATCCTTTTCCTACTAAATGATTATAATAAAAGGTACTAGCTCGACCCTTAAGCATGACTAAATAAGCGTTATAGTATTAATTAGGTTCTAGTCCGACCTTCTAGCAGCAGTTATAGAAGATATGCAGTTTCGAATTGAGAATATTATATAATTCCCCGCTAAATTTCTTCTCCTAATCTAAATAGAGCTTTATAAGTTCTATAAGCAATTTTAAAATACCTTTGATTTGTAATTGAGATAGAGGAGGTAGTAGTTGTATTGCAGGCTATAGTGGGGACGTAGGTCTAGTTGGTAGGGTCTAAAGGTTATTAAGTCGCGAAGTAAGGGGATCTTGTAATTACTAGGGGTTATTAGTCAGAGTTATGGGTTAAATTAGTGGATGCTAGGGAACTAAAGACAGAGGTGGAGGCGATGGATATAGAGCGTTAGAACTTGTGCCTAGAGTAATAGAATTAGAACACGTCTCTAGTGGTGTATTGCTTGGATTCTATTGTAAGTTAAGCTTCTTTATGGTGCGTAGTTGGTGCTTAATCTCTTATAGAGTCCATTTATGCTCTTCTTTTACGTTAATAACATATTCATAAATATTGTCGCTAATAACTCCCCCATCTATAGGGACAAATACTCCATACTCCTAAAGGAAGTTATAGAAGTCCTATATGATATCCTTATTTATAGAAACCTGTGTTTTCCTTGTCTATCTAATAAAGTCCTCCTTTATACAATACCATAGCATAGTATTATTGTATTCGCTGTCTTTATAGTGTGCTATATGGTGTAATAGGAATCCGTTTAGGTCCTATTGCTTAGCATTTACGAAGTTAATTATGGCTCTATCCTATATATTCGGGTTAATGTCGTTCTCGTACTTCTTTGGATAGGTTAATGCCATAATGGTTGTTATTTTATTAATTATGGAAAAATAAGGGAAATAAAGGTTGTTTGATATGTAGTTGGATATTAATCATATGTTCTTATAAGATGCCGTTAATTAATAGGTAGGCAATTGAGATTTGTATAAGGCAGCTGTTGAACTATAGCTGCCGATTTTATAGAGGTAGAATTAACAGGGTGTCGTACGTTAAAGGTAGGTAGTATTTCGGTTTTATAAAATCTCGTAAGTTTGCTGTTAAGAGGTAGGCAATTTAAGATGTTGTTTAACGCGTTTCGGACGTTAACTTGGGACCCTAGGTTTAGTAACACTTCTGACCTAAAGTACTTAACCAAATCTTTATAAACGTGGTTGTTCTGCATAATGGACGCAACTTAGTATCTCCTAGTACTCAGTAACACTTCTATTACTAGTTTTCCGTAAGTTTAAGGTAGCATAGTATTGCCAGGATCCATTCTATATGAGCGCATATAGCACCCTTGCACGAGACTGTCTCTTTTATTAAAAACCTTGCTATTCTATGATTAACTGTGTGTTTAACTACTAATTAGTGTTGGTTACATAGGGTAACTCACTAGTACTACTTGAGTAGATATAGTGACGTTAGTTAAAAAGGCTTGTTATTCGTAGGAAAGGGGAAGGGTAAGGAACCTAAGGTTCCTTATTACGCTAGTGCCGCGGTGATACGTAACAACTACGTGCCTCATCCCCGACAATAGTAGTGGCATATAGTAATATATTTGGTGTTTGGGGTACTAGGTTAGGTATTAGGCGACGGCTACTAAACCTAGCTATTAGGTAGTTTAGGTTATTATAATAATAGCCTTCTTAACAGTATCTATAGCAGCGTTCTAGTTTTTGGAGTAGCTCGCGTTCTCTATCTAGGAGTTTTTACGGAAAGGTTAGTATAGAGAAGTTAAGATTGGCTCTAGTAGTGTTTAAGGTAGTAGGTGCTAATAGCTTAGTATATATAGGTTTAGTAGGTCCAGGGGGCTTCTATAGGGAGGTCTTTGGGTAAAGGTTAGTAGTAGTAATCTAATTTAGTTGTTATTTAATTTTCTATAGGGCTGCTACTATATTATAGACGTTATTATAGTTATAACTAGCGGCTGCATAACTAAGGTAATAAGTAACTTTTTTAAGGAGATCTTTTTAGTCTTTAGTATCGTCTTAGGCGAGGGCTCTAGTGTATTCCTAAAATTTAATATAGAACTCGTCAAATAATTTAGTAGGGCTTATCTTTAGGGTACGTAGTTTAGCTTAGTTGGTAGCTAGTAGGTTATAGTCGCGGTATATTAGGTTAAGATTATTAAGAACTTTTTAATAGAACTGCTACTTCTAAGGGCTATTAGTCTCTTACTAGGCGAAGAGTCTGTTAAATAGTGTACCCTTTATTTGCCTAATAATATAGCTAATCTTAGTATCTTCCGTAGAAAAAAGGCAGGCGCTTTAAGTTAGTTTTTTGCGGATTTGTATCTTTTTATAGCTATATTCCTTACGGTCCCCTTAAAAGACTAGGGGATTAGGGTAATATATATTAGACCCTATGGTAGCAGCTTAGGTTTAATTATTATAGCTTTTATTATTACTGCTTTAGTAGGGGCTCCTATTAGGTAAAGCTGCTTAATATTAACCCTCTATTAAGCGTTAAGTAGGTAAGGTTGCTAGGGGCATAAAGGCTTAGGTGGTGTTATATATAGTAAAAAAGTATCTGGCGTTATTATAAATATGCTCATTAAGCTAAAATTATAGGTGCTTAATTATACCCTCTTTTTTAGTAACTGTGGCAATAAGTGCAATCTTAGCCTTCTTTAACTTTTAGATGTCGCGTTTAGATACGCGGAGGTCGTCTTTAGTTTCTTAACACGTGTTATTAGCGAGCACTTTACGGGCTTATAGGTCTTGGATAATATCGCGATCTTAGGCAGTACGCATCTTAGCTTATATAAGCCTTAGGTAGTAGTTCTATAAAAGGCAGTAGTATTTATTAGGTTCTTATGCTACCATTTTTATAAATATCTTAGCGTCTTATATTTTAATTTTAATAGGTAGTAGCCCTTTCGCTTGCTTATCTGTAGTTATATAGTTAATAAAAGATAAAATATTATTAGTGTCTACCTCCTTAGGGGTTAAGGCCAGGGCTAATAAATCAAATTCTCCTAGGATTAATTGGCGTTATAGGTTAAGTATAGGTATTGGATTGTTCTTTAGGTTTAACATAGTAGCTAGTAAGGAATATCGTCTTACTATTATGGGTTCCTTAAAAGTATAAAGTAAGGTAACTCGTAGATACGCTGCTTCTGGCAGCGCTTATTGTTATAGGACACCTCCGTGATACCTTATACATATCTACCTGTTTCCACCTATTTCTACTAACGCAGCAAGAAGAGACTAACTGCGAGACGGCAATCTAATAGTAGTCTGCTAGCAATCTATGGCAATCTGACAGCAATCTGCCACATTCTGCCATATTCTGCCAAGTCTACTAAATCCTGCCAAGTTCTGCTAGGACCGCTCCCTAAATCCTATTCTGCTTTATGTATGTATTAACTAAGCAACCAAACTAACAATATATACCCTTTCTTCCCATAACGTCTTAACTTTATTACGCAGTTTATATACATAGCTTAATAATATCTACTTTGCTATATATTACTACCACTTATACTTACTCTGTAACACTACGTTATGTTAACCTTATATACTACCTTCCGAAATACAGAACAACCCTAAAGCCCCTATAATAGCTGCTAGCATTATATCCGCACTCTAAAAACAATTAGCAGAGATACAGAAGTCTTTTATAGACGCCCTTGCACAGAACTAAGCCACTTTAACTTAATAATAAGCTAAATAAGAAGCACGATATCTGTAAATAATTAAAGACCTTTAAGAAGAAGTCCGCATCCTTAAAATGCCTATACTAGGACCCTAAGACCAAACACCTTCTCTAGAGATAAATACGCAGGACAAGAGTCCCAAACCTATAGTAGCTATTTACCCCAAACTAACTACCGCACTGTAATGATCTAAATAACTACTAAACCCTTTAATATTTACCGGTAAATAATAAGAACTCCAATTATTTCTAAGCCAGCTTAAAAATAAGCTAACTAGTAATGCTAACTGCTACCTAGCTAAAGCTAACTAACTTTACTACGCCCTAAGTTAACTAAGAGGAGACGCAGCTAACCTTATTAAACCCCTTTAACCGAACTTAGTATAAAGTCTAGCTGTACTTCTTAAAGCTATATATGGTAACCTAAACTACTAAGCTACCGCTTAGAGGAAAATAAACTACATAACTTAAGAAACAAAAAGCTTCCTAGTATACTTCTTTAAATTTAACCATTACGCAAAGGAAATAGGCTAGAATGACTCCGCACTGGTTAACAGCTTTATTAAGTCTTTAAGCCCTAAACTAAAAACCTCCCTAATAGGTGTAAACCTACCAAAACCCTTAAAGCCTGTATAAACGTTATTAATAAACAGTATAATAATATACTACGCCTAACACCGAAGTACACTCCTTAATATAATACGACAGCTCCACAAATACTTACTAAGTCATTATCTTAGCCTAAGCACCCTAACGCTATAGATATTGACACAGGGACCCTAGGGTATGCTCTACTAGGGTCCCCTAAATAAGAATGACGTATTAAGCTAGGCCTTTGCTTTAAATATAAAAGTAAGGATTATATCTTAAGATACTGCTCCGTCTCTCTACCCTAACACAACTTACAAACGGCCAACACTAATAACCGTTTACCGTATTAATCCTCCAGTTACCGTCCTTAATCTTTACCTAGTTCTAGCCCTATATCTAGTAAGCACTATTTATAAGGACGAAGTTACAACTAATGTTCTATAGAAACCCCTTTCCGCTCACTACTAAAAGGTATGTCTTAAAGTTAAGTCGCTCTCCGGGAGAGCTATATTATAGAATCTCGTTAAATATATTAGATATTACAAACCCTAACTCTTAGGATTGTAGTATAACTATTAACTACTGTCTTTAGCAGAAAGGTTAATAGGCTAATATTTAAGTCCTAATTAACACAGGAGCTAGCGGTATAGAATTTATTAATAAGATCTTCGCGTAAGACAATAGGTTTACCCTAATACCCCTTAACCGGTATATTAACGTATTTAGATTTAATAGCAAACGTACTATTTTAGGCTGTATTACTTATATAGCGGCCCTAAGACTCTAATACCTAAACTATGAAGAATTAATTAAACTATTTATAACTACTCTAGATTACCTAGTAATTCTTAAACAACCTTGGATAAAGCTATATAAGGTAACTATTAATTAGAACAACCTTAAGCTTCTATTTACTGCCTCCTATTATAAGCAGAAGTGCCTTATAACTTGCTGCTTAGACTCTAAACTAAAATCTAAAAAATCCACTAGGATCTACCAGTCTAAAATTTCCACTAACGTCTACCCTATATCTAAAAAGTCTACCCAATTCTACCTACCTAAGAATTCCACCAAATTCCACTAACATAAGATTTCTACTAACGTCCACTAAGAACCTGAAAATAATATATAACTATATAAACTAACTTTAACTACTGTACCCCAAACTAAGCAGAAGCTTAAGCTTAATATATAAAAGTACTAGAAGAACTGGTATTCTACTATAAAAAGGATACTTAAAGAACCTAAACCTAAATCTAACACTAACTCCGTATCTAATACTAAACCTAAACCTAAATAAGAAACTATATAAGAAACTAAGGACGATTTAAGCTTACTTAACACCTTAGATATCTATATAATTAGAGCTACCCTATTAGCATAACTCGCTAGAAAACCTAAATATACAATCTTTGCCATTATAATGGCCGATATTAAAAAGGCCCTAGTACTAAAGAAGCACACTAACCCTGCTATAAAAGTACTAGTATGCCACTATAAGCACCTGGAGGTATTCTTATAAAAGGAAGCTAACAAGTTAGCAAAGTACCAACTATATAACTATAAGATTATACTTAAAGAAGGAACACAGCTAGGATTTAGACTACTATATAGAATATCCTAAAACAAACTCTAAGTATTATGGAAGTACTTAGACGAACACCTTAGTAAAGGATTTATTAGAGTAAGCTCTTTGCCTATAGCTATACCTATAATCTTCGTTAAGAAACCTAGTAGCGGTTTACGCTTTTATATAGACTACCAAGCTCTTAACGCTATTACTATTAAGAATTGGTACCTACTCCCGTTAATTTAAGAGATATTAAATTAATTAAGTAAGGCTTACTACTATATAAAACTTGACCTTATCTATGCATTTAACCGCCTCTGTATCATAAAAGGAGATAAATGGCTTACCGTATTCCGTACTAAATACGGACTATTTAAATACTTAGTGACGCTGTTCGGCCTTATAAATGCCCCAAGTTTATTCTAACACTTTATAAATAATACCCTATAACCCTACCTGGATATTTTCTATACTGCTTATATTAATAACATCTTAGTATATAGTAATAACCTAGCTAAATATAAGAAATACGTTAACCTTATCCTAGAAGCCCTATATAGAGCTAGCCTATAATTAGATATAGATAAATACGAGTTCTATAAAATGGAAGTCCTATACCTTAGACTTATTATTTCTATAGATAGCATATAAATAGACCTAAAGAAGATTAAAGTAATTATAAACTGGTAAGAACCTAAGAATGTTAAGGACGTAAGAGCCTTTATAGGATTTGCTAACTTCTACTAATGGTTTATTAATAACTTCTCCGCCCTAGTTTTACCCCTTATAGCTTTAACCTAAAAGGATAAAGCCTTTATCTTTAATAAGGAATATAAGAAGGCCTTTACCTACCTAAAAGTTATATTTACTACTATACCCGTACTTTAATACTTTAACCTAAACCAAAAGAGTGTTATAGAAGCTAACTTATCTAACTATGTTACTGGAGGCATTCTGTCCTAGTATAATAAGGAAGGAGTACTATACCCTATAGCATACTTCTTAAAATAACTAAGCCTAGCTAAATATAACTACGAGATCTACGATAAGGAATTGTTTGCTATTATTAGATATTTTAAATAATGGCGACCCGAACTAGAAGGCGCCGGATTTCTAATTAAGGTCCTTAGCGACTATAAGAATCTATAGTACTTTATAACTATAAAACAGCTAAGTTATTATTAGGCCCGCTAGTTAGAATATCTATCTTATTTTTAATTTTTAATTATATACCGCCTAGGCGTTTAAGGTTAGAAACCTAATACCCTAACCTAATATTTATAAAATATACCAGTATAAGAAGAAGCGCGTACCTATAGTAATTAAACTCTGCTTTACCCTAAGCTATTTAACCCTTTTATTAAAGACGTTATAATATACGTCCTTAAAATAACTGATTAATTAATTAAATAGATAATAGTTAATAAATACCTAAATAACAAGTTTATCTAAAAGACACTTAAGCTAATTTAAGATGGCGTTAGACGCTCTAAAAAGATCTCTTTAAGTAAATATAAAGCTTGCGGAGACCGCTTATACTACTAGAACTGCCTAATTATACCTAACCACGATAAACTTAAGCTTAAGCTTCTTAAATATATATACGACCTACCAGTAGCCGGCTACCTAGGCCATAAAAAAACCCTAAAACTATTCTAGTGGGAGTACTACTGGCTGAATATATATAATATAATACAAAGGTACGTCTCTAGCTACTATATCTGCTGATAAGCTAAAGCTTTGCATAAGACGTATAATAGCTTTCTAAAGCCACTACCTATTCTAGATTAAAGATGGAAGGATATCTTAATTAACTTTATTATTGAGCTCCCCGTAAGTAAGGGCTATATAAATATTATAGTAGTTATAGACCGACTATCTAAGATAAGACATTTAATCGCCTACCCTAATATATTAACACCTGCCGTTGCCTAACTATTTCTAGATTACGTATAGAAACTCCATAGACTTCCTAAAATAATCGTCTCTAATAAAGGTAGCTAGTTTATCTCTATATTCTGGAAAGAACTAACTACCTAACTCTGCATTAAAGCATTATTATCTATAGCATACTACTTAGAAACGGATGGTTAAACGGAATGTGCAAATGCTATAACGGAATAATATATTCGGATATATACGTCGTATTTACAAGATAACTAGATAGACTGGCTTATATTTACTAAGTTTACCATAAATAATTCCGTCTTAGAAACTATAAAGGTCTCCCCGTTTCTAGATAACTATAGCTAGCATCCGCAAATAGGTTTTAAACCCTTTAGTAATGTTTCTTGCCTAGCTTATTAGGCCTTATAAGTTATAGAAGTAAACAAATTTATAAAGAAGATGGAAGAACTATAAAAGTTTCTTACTAATAAAATAATATAGGCCCAATCTGTTTATAAAGCTGTAGTAAATAAGAACCAAACCCTAGCACTGGCCTACTAAATTAGTAACTTTGTCTAGCTAGATATAAGAAATCTAAACACGAAATAACCTACTAAGAAACTTAATTGGAAGAACGCTGGCCCTTATAAGGTTAAAAAGGTTATCTTTCCTTATGCCTATTGACTAAAGCTCCCTAATACGGTTAAAATCCACCCTATATTCTATACGTCAGTCCTTTACCCTGCCGCCCCTATATTAGACGCCCTACCTAAATAGATCTAAGACCCTCCCCTACTAGTTAAAGTAAATAGTAAGGATAAGTACCTCGTTAAAAGAGTTAATAAACGGAAACGCAAATATATATACCTTATAAAATAGAGAGGCTTTACTAAGCCCTTATGGGAACCCGTTAACTCTATAGGACTTACATAAGCCATAGAAGACTTTTATAAACTTTACCTAGAACTACTACAGCCCTATCTCGCAGAAGCTTAAGTTTAAAGGGGGGGTACTATTATGGGATACCTCCGTAATACCTTATATACGTCTATCTGTTTCTACCTATTTCCACTAACATAGTAAGAAGAGACTAACTGCGAGATAGTAATCTGATGGCAGTCTACTGGCAATCTATAGTAATCTAATAGCAATCTGTCGCATTCTGCTATATTCCGCTAAGTCTACTAAATCCTACCAAGTTCTGCTAGGACCGCTCCTTAAATCCTATTCTGCTCCGTATATGTGTTAATTAAGCAACCAAACTAACAATATATACCCTTTCTTCCCGTTTCCTTACCTTCTCTCCTTACGCAACGTTTTAACTTTATTACGCAGTTTATATATATAGCTTAATAATATCTACTTTGCTATATATTACTACTGTAACGGAACCTTGTAGCAGTAACTACGGTGGGTTCTATTAATGGGCTAGGTATATAGGTAAATAAGAAGTCAATAATATAATAACAACTGGTGGAGTGGTTGCCCAACAGATTAACTCTAATTGTATTCTGAGATTTACTATAAAGAGAGAACTATCTGGGTAGAGACTGTAGTCCTTTAAATACACAACCTGACTCCTAAGAAATCCCTTCGCTCTATAAGGTATATATACTCTATCTGCTCTATACAGATCCCACAGATTATATAGATCATATAGATTACATTACATAACTTGGTTACTATTCCTCGTTATATAGTTCCACCGGCTCTATCCTAGACCGTACCTATATTAACTAACTAGCTTCTTCCAACTCTTCTCCAAGTAGTTATAATATTATACTTAAGCTGTCCATAATACCATCTCCCTCCTCTTTATCTTTATCCTTAAAGATTCCTAATATCTCCAAGTTTTCCACTAGAGGTGTAATATCTGTTTAATTAATTTAGTTAATATCTTTACTTATTATACCTAAAGCATCTTCTTTTTCTTCTATAGCTCATTAGTCTTATACCGTTGCTGCAATACTATCTCTTAGTGAGATCATACTATCTCCATATTCTTATTGTGCGAGAAAGGGGTTAGTTTGCGTTACGCTAGTAAGTCCTTTGTCTTAGCAACCCTCTTCTTACTTAAAGTGCACTAAAGCAAATATTTAATCTTCCTATAATGTTCGCTCTGTCTTTAACGCTAAGTATACGCGTCCTATAACTCTTAGTAGTCTTTAAGTTCCCTAAGTAACTTGTTATAGGGTCTTATATTCAATCTACTGCTACAAAGCTTAATAATAAGTTGGCTACCTCCCTTGCAGAGCTTTAGCGTACTTATACGGCTTATAAGGCCTACCTATCTGCCTCTGCGCGTTTACTTTGTCTTAAATAAGTTTATAAGAAGGTTTATTCTAAGGAGTGGAAACTGGTTAAGTAGGGTCTGGCTAAGTTAGGTAATAAGCGGGTAAAGTTTCTAGAGAAGGGAACAACTCCAAGTAATATGGTAGTTGCTCCTCCTAGGTTCCCCTTAGGTAACTTATCCTTTAGCGATCCTTTTTTAATGCTTCCTAACCTACTTTCTTCTAATACTTCTATACCTTTTCTATAGCGTTCTCTAGGTTGCTTAGTAATTCCTAGGTAGTTTTACTATAACCTATTTACTTTACTTTATACCATATTTTATTATCTATATCCTTATAGCTAATAATTTTTAAAACTTGCTATTTATCTTCTTCCTGTCCTCTATATATGTCTACCTTATAGACTAGTAGCTTAACATTCCCATATACTGGCTCTAGCATTATAATATACTATACAGGATAGATCTTTATCTTAGCTAGTAAGTTTAACTTATATATAACTAATAAAATTCTTTTCGTGATTTTAAAAGGTCCTAGTCTAATATAATCTAACTTCTTACTTAGTCGTTAACTCTTAAAACTTTTGTATAATAACTATACTTTATCTCCCTCCTTAAGATCTAGTCCCTTAGATCTCCTAGCATTATAGTACTTTTTTATTTTCTATTATACCATCTTAGCTATTTCTTTAAGGTGATTATAAAGATTTATTAGTGTCTCCATTCTTTCTTTAGCTATACTACTTATCTTCTTTACTTAATATGGCGATAATAATGTTCTTGGCTTATACCCATAATTCGCCTTAAATAGTAATATCCCTATTCCTTCCTATAGTGTTGCATTATATACAAACTGTGTAACTAGTAATAATAATACCTAATTGTTCTATGCATAATTAATATAATGCCTTAGATACTATTCTAGTGTCTAGTTTAACCTTTCCATTTATCTATCCATTTGCGGATAATATGCTGTTAAAGTTACTGCGTAAACCCCTTATTTGGCTAAGAATACCTCCCAAAATACTGCTATAAATCTTAGATTTCTATCCAACATAATTTTATTTAGTACTCTATGTCTTATAAATACTTCCTTAATATAGATTCTAGTAATATCTTCTGCTAATATCTCTTCTGTACATACTATAAAGTATCCCCACTTTATTAGCTTGTTTACTATTACTAAAATTATATTATAATCTTGTCCTATAATAGAATCTCTTAACTTTAGTAACTTAATAATAAAGTCCTATAATATAACCTCCTATAGTCTTTCTGGTATTTTAATAGGTTATAGCCCTCCATACAGCTTATACCTTATTAGTTTATTTCTTTAGCAATCTGGATATTCCTTTATAACTTGTCTTGCTAGTCCCTAGATTCCTTAAATAATATACTCCTCTTAAAGTCTTAATACTAAGCCTATAGCTCCACTGTGTCCTTATATTAGTCCCTTATAAAATAACTTAATAAATTCTTTTATAATAGACCTTAGAACATAAGTTACTTCTTAGTTTTTATACTGTTCCATATCTAGATCCTCTACCTATATATCTTAGATCTTTTATATCTAATTACTTTTAGGTAATTTATAGATCTAACTTTTACTAGTTGCTGCGATTTTTAAATAATTGTACCTAATTAATTTATCTTAATCTTTTCGCAGTAAAGCCCCTAATAGCTTTTCATCACTTTACAACTCTACCTTCCTACTAAGTGCATCTACTCTTGCATTTTTAGTACCCTTAGTATACTAAATTTTAAAATAATATTCTATAAGCATTTCTGCCTATCTAACTTATCTTCTGTTTAACTCTTTTATTATTAGGAACCCTATTAGGTTCTTATAGTCCGTTTTAACTATAAATAGTTTTTCTATACCTTGCAAGAATGCTCTCTATTCCTTAAGTGCTATAACTATACCTAGCAACTCCTTGTTATAGATATTATAGTTTAACTCTAGTAGTGTTATCTTTTAACTATAATACGCTACTAGGTGCTATATTCCTAAGTGCTTCTATAGTAAACATACTCCTAGTACAAAGTCTAATACGTCTATCTTAACAACTGTTTCTAACTTTAGTTAGTAGATCTTAAGGATTAGTTCCTAGGTAAATAACTCCTTAAGTTCTTTAATTAGTTTTCTTTACTCTTCTACCTATACCCACAGTTCCTCTTTCTTTATTAGCCTTATAAACAGCTTAATATTCTTTAACCATTATGCAATAAACCTCCTATAGTAATTGCAAAACCCTAGAAATAATCTTAACTATATAACGTTTTCTAGTTCTTACCAACTTACTATAGCTTCTATCTTCTTTAGGTCCATACCATTTTTTCCTAGTTTAATAATAAATCTAACAAAATCGGTCTTCCTAGTAAAGAACTCGCATTTCTTAATTGCTACTAGCATCTATTCTTTTTATAGTCTCTTTAAGACCTACTTAACATATTCTCTATATTCTTCCTTACTCATTAAGTAGATAATAATGTTATTAAGGTATACCATAACAAACTTATTAAGGTATTCTCCTAATATACTATTAATTCACTTCTAGAACATCACTAGTACGTCTATAAGCCTAAACTACATAACTAATGGTTTGTATAGTCCTTCCTTTGACCTAAAAGCTACCTTCCATTTGTTACCTTCCTTAATTCTAATCTAATAGTACGCCCATCTTAGATCTATCTTTATAAAGATTTACGCATTGCCTATCCTATCTTGGATTTTACTAATTAAGGGTAAAGAATACCTATCCTTCCTAGTAATGCTGTTTAACTATCTATAGTTAATACACATCCTAAGTTTTCTATTTTTCTTTAAAATAAACAACACTGGATATCCTGCTGATAACTGTAATAGTCTAATATATCCCTTTTATAAGTTCTCCTAGATAAACTCCTTAAGTGCCACTAACTTAGTTTTAGTAAGCTTATAGATTAAAAAGAACTTTAGACTTATTCCTAGTTCTAACTCTATCTTATAGTCCCATACTATATACTCTAATAGCTTTTTACTTTCTAGTAACTATAGCTTTTTACTATACTTATAGTATCTCTTTGGTACATAACTTAAGCCTCACTTAGTCTCTTTGTATATTGCTCCAACTTAATACTATATTAACTTAGTTTGCTATTACATCTTACATTATTAAGTATCTCTAATATTAACCTAACCTATAACCTAATTAATCTTTAGATTGTATTCCTATAACTAAGGCATTCCTAGTATCGCCTCATCCTATCCCAACGGTAGGATATTAAAAGACATCTTAACTTGTCTCCCTTTAATAGTTAACTAAATAGGTCCTATTTTAAGATTTATAATACCTCCTCTATAGGCTATCTAATCTCCTAAAATCGTTATAAGTGGATATAGGTATTTCTTTTGTCTGTATGGTAACACTATTCTTTCCACTACTACTGGTAATATATGGTTCCTTATTGCTTCACTGTCTATTAAAGCTTTAAACTGCTAATCTTACTATTAAACTTATAAATTTAGATATTATTCTTAAATTCCTTTAAGGGTTTAAGGCTCTACCACTAGTTCCCTCTAGTTCTATAGGCCTCCCCTTTTCCTAACTATTAGCTGCTAGATCCTATTTATACTTAGTCCTCCTTAGGCCAATACTTAGTTTATTTCTTTTCCTCTATATGCTATAGACAAGTATTCTCTAAATAATTCCACCACTATCTTCTATCTAGGCATTCTTCCGTAAGGAATCTTCCTAATTAAAGTATTAGGTCCCCTTAACTCTATACTTCTACTAGGTGCTATCTATATATATACTTAGCATCCCTAAACCATCTTTCCTCTAGTACCTAATATATCCTTACTAGGTACTTCTGGTTTTTATCTTTAAGTGCTCTATATATATTATACATGTCATCTATACAAGTTATCTATAATAGTGTATAATACGCTAAGTGTCTTAGATTAACTCTTAGTTCGTCTTTATCCTTAAGTTTAAACCTCTATCTGGCTAATCTAACTATTAGTCTTTCTTCTGTGGGTATTAAGATTTATTACTCGCTTCTCTAGTCCCTAAATCCTTCTTTTAGGTTCCTTAATATTATAATTAATGCTTCTTTAATATAACTTATACGTTTCTCTATAATAGGTTAATCTTAGACAACTTTTTTATTTAGCTATATATAAAAGTCTTTCCATTTATTATTGTGTCATTGCCTATACCACTTTCTATATAATTGGTTTAGTGTATATAGTCTATCTGTTAGAAAGTACCTTGTTATTACTACATCGTGACAACCTTTAGTATGTCTTTCTTTAAATCTAGTTAGAATCCTATATCCTCTTTTTACTCTAGTTTATTTAGCTATTTTACTCTAGGCGTCCCTGCCTTAGGCCTATTAGTAATTCTTTATATAGGTGCTCTGTCTTATATACAACCTGCTATAGACCTTTTATCTAGCTTTTGTTCTTGCTATACAATAATTCTTATCCTAAACTTATCCATAGTTTCTTATTTCTACATTTTGTAGCTAGATCCTTATAGTTACCTTGCTTTTTAATTCTTATATTAACTTTTTAATCTTTAGGCTAAACACTATATTTACCTAGGATTGCTAACATTCTTATTTATTCCCTAAACTCGTAACATAGGTGACAGAGTTATAACGGCGATAGGGTTATGACGGTCGGCTAGTACCGCCTTCCTAAGTGGGCTCACGAACACCAAAATACTGCCGAATGCCCAATTGTAGGTAAAATACTAGTAAAAGGCATCGCACGGCATCACGATATTACTGAGATTTTATGAAGCCTTAATTTAATATAATAGAGGCCCTATATCAATATTTTTTGGTGTTTTTAGTACCAACTAACATCCTCGTCTACATCCGACACCTCATTGTTGCTTGATCTACCTAGCTTATTGTCTACTTTATTATTATCTACTTCCTCATTATCTACTTCCTCATTGTCCACTTCCTTATCTGCCTGTGTAGACTGCTAAGAGGCCTCTTTTGCCTTCTTTGCAGCGTCTTGTAGAGCCTTAGAGCGAGCTATAGCCTCTGTAGCTGCTGTAAAGGAGCCCTCCTATTGCTTCTGCAGTATTGCTAAGGCTTCTGCTTTAAATTTCGCCTCCTCTATTGCTTAAGCAGCTGCTATATAAGCTTCTATAGTCTTCTTTCTATTTAATATATTGCCCATAGTTACCGACGCCTTCTGCGCTCTTTTTGCAGCTCAATTAGCCTCTCCTAGGTCCTTTTTATATTAATCTGCAGCCTTTTTAGCCTTTGTAGCAGCAGCTCAAGCCTCCTTCCTTTCTTAAACTTGTGCCTGAGCAATTATAGCTATTTCCTTTTTCTCCTTTCTACGCTGCTATCTAGTATTCTTGGTCCTTTACTTAGCCTTATCTGCAGCCTCTCTAGCGTCGATAAGTGCTTTAGCCCATCCAGTAGTAAGGACTGATTCAGTAGAAAGTACTACCCGCTTCTTTTTTTTCTTAGCTCTCCTATCTATAGCGCCGTTGCGAAGCTCTGTATTTTCCAGCCGTAGTATTTCTATGCCTTTATCCATTGTATCCATATAGCTTATAAGCTTCCTAACAACAACGTTAATCGCTTTAGTAGTGGTATCTAAATAATAGATTGTATGGCTGTACTAAGCTCAATTAGAGTGGCTTTTTGGAGTCTTTGGATATAGAGGTAAGGATAAAAGCATTAGTTCGTTTGAGGGCTAAGGTATACATGGTCGCGTATAGAAAGGTTGCCCTGTAAGGCGTTAAAGGACTTAATTGGGATCAAAAGGAAGAAGGCCTGCAGCTTTAAATACACTGTTAATAAGTTCGGGTGTGTATATTTAAGGCCTAATCTCGCCCAGGATCTGCAGAAAGTAGTCTCTATTAATACCAGTAATACCACAAGCTAAGTATTTGTCGACTTTGGCTGAATATAGGTGCTTAACCACCGAAAAGATAATAAGATCTAGAGGCTGTAGAAAGTGGGTTAAGTAAGGTGGAAGATATATAGGAATAATCTTATATTTCTAGCAGAACTCTATAAACTTAATATTAGTGTGAGAGATATATCCATCCATAATAAGCAATCGGTAGCCATAGTATTTAACGTTTGGTATATTAGTTTTAGAGGCCTCCCATGCCTCTGTTCATCGAGTATAACACTTAAAATGTTAAAGCCACTTAAGGCCCATTTCTTCATTTGACTAGCCATTCTCCGTTATTCCAATTAAGCACTCGCCTATAGCTTCCTCTGCTGTTTCCTATAGTATATTTATATGCTGCTTCCCTTTAAAAATAATAAACGGTGGAATTATCTGTCCATGCATGCCAATTGAGTTAATTTGGGTGACCCACTCCCTATTGCCGTTAATCGTCTTAAAGTTAATAATTCTGCCTCTTAGTATAACTACTTTTGCAGAAAAAGCTAGTCCCATTACATAGCCTGTCTTGTCTATATTCCACCTATCAAATTCACTAATATTGTATTAGGTAATAGCGTTGGTATAGTTGGCAAAGAATCTCTAAATAAGGCCGGGATTGTTGTTTGTAAGAGCTTATTCTTAATTAATTAAACGTATATAGCAGTAACAAAGCTCATCCTGCCGTCTTAAGAAGTTGTACACCCACTTTATACCAAGAGGGTCGACATAGACGTATTAAGGAAGGTTGGCGTACTCCCAGTAGAGGACTACTGTGGCAATCGATTAAACAATATGCTGCCGACATAGAAATCCGGCGTTTGTAAGATATATAAGGTGTTAAACGATTGCATCTTTGCTAGCAACGGTAATACGATTCTGGTTGGTATGGGCGACTTTATAGGGCTGTTGCTTTCCATTAAGACGACGTTAAAATATCTGTAGATCTACCTTATGGGCATTTATATAAGTTTCCCGGTCTTTATAGAGCCCAGAATGCCAGGCAATAATAGCGCTCTGTATTTTCTCTTCCCTGCTAGGTTGTAGAAGCCAGCGGGGCATTATGGTGTTGGTAAAAGATTTTTTAATTTGGTCGCAAGCATTCAAAATAAGATAAAGTTGCTGCTATTTTAATTTTGGAACCGGCAATATACTACATTAGGAAGGCGGTAAACTCAATTAGGAAGGGGGTACTAGCCGACCGTCATAACCCTATCGCCGTTATAACTCTGTCACCTACGTTAGTTCTTAAACTTGCGTCCTATACTCGTTTGTTTATTACTAAACTAAGTTACTGCCCTTTCCTATTAGTTTTTGTCCGTTGTGGGTCCTTAGGTGTGTCTTATCTTATCTTAAGAATCTTAAGTATCTCTTATCTCTTCTTAAGATTCTTAAGCCTGTAGCCTTTTACCTTTATTAAGCGGTAAGCTGGCACTAGCAGTCATCTGCTTACTTAATCCTTTGTTAATATTACTCCTTCTATCTTATAAAGCAATGGAAATCGTATCTAACAGTGTTATAATACCTATTACTAAACCTTGTTCTGTAATAGTCTTAGTCTCTACTTCTATTTTAACTTCTTTAAGGTCTACATACTCCTAGTAAGCTGCCTTTATTACCTTATTATTAGTAAATGCTTTGCCTATATTAAACTTATCATCTTTAATGTCTGATCTGCAAGCTGGTTTATTAGTTCCTTTAAACTTAAATAACTTTAGCTCCTATAGCTAATAGCTTGCGCCATACTTAGCGTCCTTATAAATTTAGCATGCGTTATTATAACAAAACGCGAAACTATTAATTGAATATTCTTTTGTTCCTTACAGTGTACCATTATCCCTCTATATATATATATCTTCTACTAGTCTGGTTCCCTTTACCATATAGTTACTCTAACTACCTCTATAGTCTCTGGCAAAATAACCCTATTTTCTATAATTTATATAAGCTCCATCTCTAAACCACTAGCTTTATTATGGAGTCTGCCTAAACATCTTTTACTATTAAAATCCCTAGTTTAGCCTCTGTTCCTTAGTCCTATAATTACTAAATCCTTAACCTCTAGGTTTTTATAGTTTCTTACTCCATCTTTTAGATTCTTTAGTACTACTTAGGTCCATTAGCTCTACGCCATACTATAGTTTTTAACTCTATGTCTGTTATTGCGTACTCTACGCCTTATACAACTATAGAACTCTATCCTAACCTTTCTTAGCCTGCTCCCTTTAGTAGATCCTATTATTAATCTTAATTGCTTAATTAATTAGTTCCCTTAGGGTGTCCATATCTTCTATCAGAATAATTATATCCTAGACTTTAGCCTTAAGTCCCTATTTATACTGTGCCATAAGCGCCTTATTATTCTATTTAACCTATACTAAAAGTGTCTAAAACTGTGTTATATACTCTATTGCTAAAGTTCTTTACGTTAAGCTCTAAAGCTTTTTTTCTGCCATGGTTGCTACTTCTAAATCTCCAAATATCTATGTAAGTCTTATTACGAATCCCTCCTAGCTTGCGAACATATACCTAACTTCTAGGTTCGTAGTTGCTAACCTGTTCTTTTATACTTCGGTAAGGTAAAGTTTAAACCACTCTAATGCTCTTCCTAATAGGAACAGTCCTGCATAGACCACTTAGTCCATAGGTGTAGCTAGCTTTGCTCCTTCCTGCTATACTTTAAGCTTATTTATATAAGGAACCCCTTAAGCCTAGACTTCTCTTCTATAAACCGTCTAACTAATAGTAGCTTAATCTTTAAAGCTCCAATCCTATTTAGTTGTTCTTTAAGTATTACATTATTGTTTGTTAACTAGTTAACTACTTTCTGCAATTAACCCATTGTAACTACCTGTAAGTTAGTGTCTGCTATACTGGTGTTATTACCTAACGTAGTTACTGCCGTAGATGGCGTCGTGACTAGTGCTTTAGGTGGCATGTTATTTAACTTTGTTAATACTGTAACTAGGTAGTGAATATATAACGGAACCTTATAGTAGTAACTATAGTAGGTTCTATTAATAGGCTAGGTGTGTAGGTAAACAAGAAGTTAACAACATAATAATAACTAGTAGAGTAGTTGCCCAACAGATTAACTCTAATTATATTCTAAGATTTACTATAAAGAGAGAACTATCTAGGTAGGGACTATGGTCCTTTAAATATACAACCTAACTCCTAAGAAATCCCTTCGCTCTATAAGGTATATATACTCTATCTACTCTCTACAGATCCCATAGATTACACAGATTACACAGATTATATTACATAACTTGGTTACCATTCCTCGTTACATGGTTCCACCGGCTCCATCCTGGACCGTGCCTATATCAACCAACTAGCTTCTTCCAACTCTTCTCCAAGTAGTCGTAACATCGTACTTAAGCTGTCCGTAACAACTACTGCTTGTGCTCGCTCCGTAACACCTATAGTGTTATAAAGATGTAGAATTAGTTATAGGCTAAGCGTTAGCAGTAAAAAGGCGTAATATAATGTTATGGGACGGGGGCAGTGGCTACAAGACGTATATATTTAAGGAGTCTATAAGACATTACGCGATTAATTATAAGGGTTGAGGGCGTTAGGGGGTAATATTATGGTAGTGTAGACTGGACGTCGCCTACTATCTTGGCATTTTCTTATATTTATAGACAGACTTGCTATTAAGCAAGCTGGCTTGACAGCTTGCTTGGCTTGCTTGATTGGTAATCAAGCAAGCCAGCAAGCCGAAGGGCCTGATTTGGGCAAGCCAGCAAGCCAAAAGAGGGTCTGCTTGCTT
>Ga0307507_10004302_pt1 | contig 25593 bp, 18 predicted proteins | sample 7_EM_MG_FD_207223 | JGI IMG/M metagenome (GOLD analysis project Ga0307507, IMG submission 207223) | Populus trichocarpa ectomycorrhiza microbial communities from riparian zone in the Pacific Northwest, United States - 7_EM | ecosystem: Host-associated > Plants > Roots > Unclassified | place...
CGAGTACTACCTGACTTTTACGATGGGTTTTCCTTTTCTCACTTTCTTTTATTTTTTGTAGGCAGTACTCTTTTTCCCTATCACAAGCTGCACGATAGGTTTTTTAATGAGGCTGGCCAAATTCTTTCAAGTTGTTTTTCTACTTTATACTCTCAGATGAGCTCTTGTCTATACTAGGATCAGGTATGGATAGTGAGTGAGAGGAAGGGTGGGAGTGTTGAGATATGGGCCTCCAAGTGGAGGCATGGTGCGAGATATGCATTGGCTTCCTACTCACTCTACGGGGAAGTGGGTTGGAATATGTGGCTTCTCAGAACCCGGTTACTACGAGTTCACCTCATCCTACACATTTAGTATGGAAGCTGGGAAGAGGACACGAGTACCTTCTGTTGTGACTGCTATATTGTAGTATATTAGATCTCCGCTCTCTCTCTCAGTAAATAGAAGATTGAACGGTGGCTTTTCAGCGGTGAATGAAGATACGGTATTATAACAACCCTTGTTGCTTGGAGCGCATTGCAGTTATTGGAGCGGTTGGTATTGCTATCGGTGTTGGTATGAGCAGTGCGATGGCAATGATCAGGGTCTCAGGAATGGAGGAATAGCAGGAACCCCCGGAATGTGGATCGGCATGTGAGCAACTATGGAATCTTGGAATCTTGGAATTCTAGAGGCCACGCTGGACTAGGAAACTTGTAACTTATATTCTGGTAGCTTGACCTCCTGATTTTCTATATTAACCTTTTGGAAGGAGACCATAAGTTAAAGTATAATATCATATAGGAAATATAATTTATAAGCATGGAAAACAAGCACTTTCGAAGCGGAACCATATCAAGCAACGACCTATAGCATCCAAGCACATGCCAATCTACTAAAACAAGAGACAGAAGATCGGAACATATGAAAGGCATATAGTATCAGAGAGAATCAAAGGCTTTCCAGCGACAAGCACATACACGAGATAAGTCCAAAGATTAGAGATTAGGTAACAGAGAAGGAAGGAGAAGGAGAAGGGAGCGTCTAAAGGATGGCAGCGGATATACTAGATGGTTGTAAAGATGTTCGGAGAGAGGACTGGAGCTAGGCTGAATAGGGGTAGGCATATGGAACCTCTTTCGAAAGGGATACACATATGTGGGCAGAAGGAGAATGCAAGAAAATCGCATCCTGAGATTGACACGGAAAGACTGGGGCTTTCAGAGGCTGGAGAAATGCTACAATGGGGTCACGCTAGCGGATAGAGGCGATTATGAGCGGCGCTTGACTACGATAGTCTAGCTCGTCGGGGTTGACACCATCCCGCGGGAGTAGTAGCTTCACTACCCCCTCAAGCCCTTTGAAAAAGGCGTGCCATGGCAGTGTTCAGCGATCGTTTCTTGGTTCGTGACGATTGGAATCTTTCCTTCAGTTGTTTCACCACGTCCTCGTGTCCATTATCAGAAGCGCACCGGAGCGGTGTTCGGCCATCGGCGCTTGGTGTTTTGGGATTGACATCGTTCCGTGCGAGCAGTAATTCCACCACCCTCTCATGTCCATTGTTGGAAGCGGTCCAGAGTGGGGTTCGACCATCGTTGCTTAGCTTGTCGGGATTGACATCATTCCGTGCGAGCAGTAGTTTTACCACCCCCGAATGCCCACCGTCAGAAGCGATCCAGAGCGGTGTTCGGCCATCGTCGTTTGTCTTGTCGGGATTGACTTCGTTCCGTGCAAGCAGTAGTTTCACCACCCCCGAATGCCCTTTATAAGAAGCGTTCCAGAGTGGCGTTCGGCCCGTGTCGCTTGTCTTGTCGGTATTTACTTCGTTCCGTGCAAGCAGTAGTTTCACTACCCCCTCATGCCCTTTGTAAGAAGCGATTCAGAGTGGGGTTCGGCCATCGTTGCATGGCTTGTCGGGATTGACATCGTTCCGTGCGAGCAGTAGCTCCACCACCTCCTCATGCCCATTATATGAAGCGAACCAGAGCGGGGCTTTACCATCTATGTCTGGCTTATCAGGATTGACATTATTCTGTGCGAGCAGTAATTTCACCACCCCTGAATGCCCACCGTCAGAAGCGATCAAGAGCGGTGTTCGGCCATCGTTGCTTGGCTTGTCGGGAATGACATCGTTCCGTGCGAGCAGTAGTTTCACCACCTCCTCATGCCCCTCGTAAGAAGCGTTCCAGAGTGAGGTGCGGCCCTCGTCGTTTGACTTGTCGGGATTGACACCATTCCGTGCGAGCAGTAGCTCCACCACCCCCTCATGCCCATTATACGAAGCGCGCCAGAGTGGGGTTTTGCCATATATGTCTGGCTGGTCTGGATTGACATTGTTCTGAGCGAGCAGTAATTTCACCATTTCCTCACGCCCATTGTCGGAAGCGCTCCACAGTGGTGTTTGACCCTTGTTGTTTGGCTTGTTGGGATTGACATCATCCCGCGCGAGGAGTTGTCTCACCACTCCTTCATTCCCTTGCCGAGCAGCCCACATTAGTGCTGTATAACCCATACAGTCACTTTGACCGATATCACAACCTTGGCTCTCTATCAAAGCAGCTACGGCCTCATCAATTCCGAAATACGATGCGCAGTGCAAACCAGGCCACTGGTGAAAGTGAAGGGAACAGTTGTGAGAACTACTTATCTGTCGGACGAGTAAGGTAGCATATATATGGTTGCCGCCACGGTTCAATAGCTCCAATGCAAGCGATTTCGCGGGATCTGAGAGCTCTGCTTTTGCGTGGTATCCCCAATACAAAGAAGAATATTTGAGAAACGGCAGGTCTCCAAGGGTTGCAATGCTCTTCGCTGGGAGACCCCGGACTAGCTTGTAATTTAGATAGGCCAAGCATTTCTGCCCTAGTATCCTGTGTGCATCAGGCAAGATCCCAGGTTTGGAGAGGTATTCTTGAAGCGTGTAGTGGATCGGTCGGACTGTCGATGTCTCCGCGTCAACCACAGCAAGCCCTAAGCATGACCCTATCACTGTATCTTGTGGCCGGATATTCTCAGGATCTAGATCCATCGCCTGCATGTCTACCGCTAGAGCATGGCAGAGTTCGTCGATCCGTAAGGGCCGCTCCGCATGGGATACCCACATCAGCACCTCCATCCCAAGTCGCGATCGGTCTCCCTTCTGGTCCCTTACCCGCCGTAGTGATTGAGCATACACACTGCCAAGGCCCACGCCTGTCGTCGCCACCTTTCGCAACATCTGCTTTCTCCTCGCTAATGAGGTCTCGCCCAATATTGCCTCAATATTTAAGGCAACGAGTAGAAACCTAAGCACAATATCAGTGAGGAATTCAAATTTGCAATAGGGTTTCCCCTACTCACATTTCCGAAACTTTTTCCACCATTGTTGTCATGATATTATTTTTCAGATCCTCTGTCATCAAGCTTGAATCTTGGTCATCGCCATCGTTCATTTTCTGGCTTAGGTATCGAGTGATATCTCCCTAGTCGACAACAATGTGTATGGCATAGGCTTTCTTGTTGATATACTTGTCGAGTTCGGTGTGAATGTACGGCCTTCCTATAAAAAATAGCCGCACATTTGGAGCATCCTGAAGAATCTGCCGTAATGCGCGAAGGAACTCTGATCGATGCTGTGGAAGCACCTCGTCCACTGCGTCGACACAAAGGTACACTACCTCCATGTGACCAGTTACCTTGACGAATAACCTCACCATATCCGGCAACTATAAACCATCGCTACCTTCCTGCTTCGACTCGTCAAAAGCGCTTTTAATTTCGCCCAGAATCCTCGGCGCTCGCACAGCAGTCTGTCGAACTAGACTACCTATCATATTCACTGCCGATTGGTCCTTCTGTGTCTGGTAATCGCAATAGAGAAATATAACGGCAATATTCTGTCGACGAGTTTGTTTCCGCAAGGTGTCTATAACCATTGAACTGATTTTATTGCTTGTCAACATCGTTCCTTGCTCCTGGAGAATGTTTTCGTACCTTATGTAGGTCTTGCCAACCCCTTGAGCCCCATAACACAGTAATGTACGATTCACCGGCTCCTCTTGGCTCTTGCACCATGACTCGAACTCGTTTCTCCGGAGAATCCATTCCCCAACACCGTCAAGGCGACTGCTTCTCACATCTTGATGCCTTTTATGGGGTTCGAGTGGAGATAGCCATTCTTGGATTCGCAAAGACTCTTCTTCTATTCCCACGTTGATGGTATTATTATAGCTGTTTGACACGTTCCCAACGTTTGAATTCGAATGACCATAAATAGTATTAGTCATATGATGATCGGTACGGGTGTTCAGCATCCCATGGAGACTTGGTCCTTCATTTCCTGCAGGTGATGTATTCATAGCGGAAAAAGGTTGGTAATAGGTGAGATGATAGTATCGCAGCAGGGTGGTTTGTGGAAGATGTCGATGGGTGCCTCATTCACTTAACTTAAACAAGGAAAAGCGGGGTCTGCTTGTTGTTTCACAAGCAGCTCCCAGCCAATCATTCCCACGCCAAGAACGTAATCCGCCCCATATTGGCATCCCCGCCGGCAGACTCTACGGAGGGGTACAGCTCCTAAGTTTTGTGTGTTCCACAGGGGGTAAGGGCAGCAAACCTCGCTTGTGGAACATACAAAACTTAGGCCCCTGTACCTCCGTAGTTGGGGAGAACTTTTGCGGGCTAACCCATTATTGGTGTACTGTAAGCTCACCGAGCACGGTACCGGTATTGTATCGCAGAGCGCCCTTTCATCATATTGCCTTCCCAGCGACCCTTTTTAGTTCCCTGGCACGCGGGTCCAGAATCGCGTTGAGGAAACCTAGCGTTTCTGAAATGATTACGGTAGAGGATGCTCGTGTGGACTCATTACCGGTGTGGGAGGGCACGCTGCTTAGTCCCAAGGAAGATGGCGTTTTGACAGGGCCGTCAGGTGGGGGGGTGTGTTCGTGACCCGCACGATACCGGGAGATAGAGAGGATAAACTTGACGCATAAAGGAAAAAAGCAGGCGTGAAGTTAAGCCCAATAGAAAGTAAGTGGTGGCTGAGAAACCTTATTTTCATTCTTTAACCATGATCTACTCAAAATGTGAATGTCAAAGGCACAGTACTACGCAAGTAGGAGGGAGAGAACTGTTTCGCTAATTATGTTTATTTTATTGGTCATTAAGAATCCGAAAAGAAACAGACTACAATTCACAGCTCCTCTACTCCCGAGTATCTACAAAATCCCCTCTAAGCCCCAATACTTTAAGCTACCCCTGTCGCGAGCACTAATTACCCAGCACGATATCAAAGCTTATCCGACACTGCAAGAAATACTTTTCCCCATAACCCACATTTCCATCTACTCGAGTACCCAATATCCCCAAGACCCTCTCTCACAAAAGATAAATATGCTCCCGGAATCCGATCAAAGTTACTTTTAAAGAAAGAAAGAAACATCAGGAATTCTCGGAAACCTTTATGGTGGCCGAGTTCAAGTATTAACCTATAACATTCTCTTAGCTGCAGACGAAACGCTGTGCTTTGCCCGCACGAAAAAACCATTTATGGCATGCAGGGACCGGTTTGGTGGCTATACAATTGGTTTTTTCTTATATGATACTGGTAAAGATATGTCGCGACTACCGCAACTCCCTCCAAGGTTCACCACTACCCATACAGTATGGGTGACGCGGAGAATTAGAAAAAAAATGAAAAAACAGAAGAAAAATGAAAAGTCGTGTGGCACTTTGGATGTCTACTTAGTACATCGACTCTCTTGGGATCTACGAGTATAAAATGCGTATTCACGCAATTTTGATCCTTTAGGAAAGAAGGAAAAGCATTTATCATAAGATTATCATAATATTTTATTTTATTTATTTTAAGGTTACAAGGTACTTGTACTCGAGTACAGTAGTCCTATCGATTTTTGTTCTGATAATATTATCATACATACTAGCGTGTGGCGTTGTGGCGGCGGCGGGTGATCTACCGTAGGCACTAGCGCTAGTGCGGGAATCTGGACGGTAAGCCTCAAGAGCCTCAGGCCAGAAGCAAGGTGAGTCACACTTCCCACGAATAGGGCATGTTGGTTGTCTGTGCTCTTTCCGCCGCCATCCTTTCCTATGGGGGCCACCGAGTTTGACATCATCGACCCAAGTCCCATTACCATAGTCGAGGAGTCGTGCAACATCAACACGCCTTGGGCATTCCGATATAATATCCGAAACTGGCAGATTAGAGATCTGTCGTGGGCTTTTGTTTTTTTTGTTCCGAAAAAACATCACAACGAGCAGGATTTCCTCCCAAAAACAAAAAACGAGTTCCGGATCCTTGGGACTTGGGGAAAGCCGGAGAGCGATATCTAGCCATGAGACCTGATCCATCCTCCTCCGCGTGTTGACCAGGCTCGGGCGTTGTTGTTGTGGATTGACGGCCAACCTGGGCAGTAGCTGGGATTCGTAGGACGCGTCCTGAAGTAATTGCTATGAACAATTGAGGGCGCGACGCCATTGTAGACAGGAAGCGGCTGGGTAGCGGGCTGGGTAGCTTCTTCGTTCGTCCATTGCCGGCATTGCCTGAATTCTGCGGGACCTGTGACGGGATTAGTTCCTGCTCTTTCAAAGAGAAAAGTGTGGCTGGCGTCAAGAGTTGAGCAAAAGAAAAAAAAAATTGCTCCCGGGAGCAAATGGCGCCCTTGGCGTTTTTGATAATATCACGTGAGATCTTGGTTTCTGTTTAGATAATATTTAGGTACGGGTGAGTTCAGCTCCCTCAGTACCCTTCACCCTGCGGTTAGAGAAATTAGTGAGTTACCGGTACCGTACTATATCCAAAAATCTACAATGAGTAGAGCGGCGATGCATATATATATATATCTTGTCCTCCCCCGAGATAAAAAAACGCTGAATAACATTCCTTCCTTCCATGTTATAGGGTAAGATACACACATCCCCCTAGTATGTATATACTAGTACACCCCCGCCGCCCGCACATCCCTCATATAATATACAAGGACCACCCAGTCCCAATCACCGCTCAATCCTCTTCATTTTCACCCGAGTCCAAACCAACTGTTCCACATCCTTAACCTCCAGCCCTAACTTCCTCATGTGCTTCCAGAAATACCAAATCGCCTCCACGCACTTATTCTGCTATCATAGTCCCAATCCTCCCCTCCTTCAAACCTGATCCCACGGGGCCTTCCGCCCGTGCTAGACTTTTCACGTTTACCGTATACTTTAGGTGAGATCAAATGTCAATACGCCTTATGTGCAAAAAATCAGCTCTAACGCCACAACACCATATTCAAACAATATAAAGCAAAATGAAAGAGTTTCTAGGGAGTCTTAGGAGCTTAAATAAAGTCATTAGGCAGACTTTTTAGTTTTTCGCTTTTACGTTGAGTTCATTGTGTCCGCAACATATTTGGTTACAATGTATCAGCGCTTAATATCATCACAAGTGGTTCTTTGTTCTACGATCATGGGCCTGCGATACCGCAATAGGATGAGAACAAGTATTCCTCTACCGGGATGCGTATCTCATGATATTTCAGAAACATGTGGAAAGGATGCAAAGCGAAGTAAAAGGAAATGGAAGAGCGCTGACATTTTCAGTGAAGATGTTTGCATGTATATATACCAGTACATATATCAGGAGACCCTGGAATAAAAACAGAGAAAAACAGCTCTTCAGTAGAGGCATTTAGCCCTAGTGTTGAAAAAAGGGTTTTTGGAGTGCCAAGTTTGTAGTTGATTAGCCAGTTTTGTATGCAAAAGGCGTTACACGCACCGGAGTTTTTCTACTCAAAAAAAACTTGCATAACCTGTTAGAAACTCCGGGAGTGAATTCCTCTAGCGAACGCACGGCCCAGAAGAGCTAGACATGGCTAGTGAGTGCTTCAGAAAGTCGAGCCGCAGAGGGGTCGGGAGAGTACTCGTAGCGCAAGTTTTGGTATTATAAATCGGCTAGTACGAGTACAGTACAAGAGCTCGCTTGTGTCTAATAAGTTCTCGTACGGTTAACCAATACAGATGCCAAATACACCAATTCTAATGTAAATTACATTTTAGCAGGTTATCTAAAACTTTCAGAGAGGCGGTAAAACATTGTCTATAGCTTATATTCTGGTAGCTTGACTTCCTGATTTTCTATATTAACCCTCCGAAAGGAGACCATAAGTTAAGTATAATATCATATAGGAAAGATAATTTATAAGCATAGAAAATAAGTACATTCGATGCGAAACATATCAAGCAATGACCTATAGCATCCAAGCACACACCAATCTACTAAAACACGAGTACAGAAGATCAAAACACATTAAAGGCATATAATATTGCCAAGGAAAATCAAATGCTTTCCAGCGATAAGCACACACACGAGATGAGTCCAAAGATTGGAGATTAGGTAAACAGAGAAGAAAGGAAAAGGAGAGGGGAGCGTCCAAAGGATGGCAGCGGATATACTAGATGGTTGGAAAGAGGTTGGGAGAGAGGACGGGTGCTGTGCTGGATAGGGGTAGGTATATGAACCCCTTGCGAAAGGGACGTACATATGTGGGTAGAAGGAGAATCCAAGCAAATCGCTTCCTGAGATTAACACGGAAAGACTGGGGCTTCCAGAGGCTGGAGAAATGCTACAATCATGCCACGCTAGCGGATAGAGGCGATTAGGAGTGGCGCTTGACTACGATAGTCTGGCTCGTCGGGATTGACAGCATTTCGTGCGAGTAGTAGCTTGACCACCCCCTCAGGCTCTTCGAAAGAGGCGCGCCAGGGCAGTGCCTGGCGATCGTTTCTTTCGTGACGATTGACATCGCTCTTTCAGATGTCTCACTACCTCCTCATGTCCATTATCCTTAGCGCACCGGAGCGGTGTTCGGCCATCATTGCATGGCTTATCGGGATTGACTTCGTTCCGTGCGAGCAGTAGCTTCACCACTCTCTCACACCCATTATAAGAAGCGCGCCAGAGTGGGGTTTGACCCTTGTTGTTTGACTTGTCGGGATTGACTTCGTTCCGCGCAAGCAGTAATTCCACCACCCTCTCATGTCCCCAGTCGGAAGCGGTCCAGAGAGGTGTTCGGCCTTCGTTGCATAGCTTGTCGGGATTGACAGTGTCCCGCGAGAGCAGTAGTTTCACCACCACCTCATGCCCATTGTATGAAGCGCACCAGAGTGGGGTTTTGCCATCAATGTCTGGCTTGTCGGGATTGACTTCGTTCCGTGCGAGCAGTAGTTCCACAACTCTCTCATATCCATGACAAGAAGCGCGCCAGAGTGGGGTTTGACCCTTGTTGTTTGGCTTGTCAGGATTGACTTCGTTCCGTGCAAGCAGTAATTCGACCACCCCCTCATGTCCCCGGTCGGAAGCGACCCAGAGCGGTGTTCGGCCTTCGTTGCATGGCTTGTCGGGATTGACTTCGTTCCGTTCGAGGAGCAGTTTCACCACCCTCTCATGCCCACCGTAAGAAGCATTCCAGAGTGGTGTTCGGCCTTCGTTGCATGACTTGTCAGGGTTGACATCGTTCCATGCGAGCAGTAATTTCACCACCCCCTCATGCCCACCGTAAGAAGCGATCAAGAGCGGTGTTCGGCCATCGTTTCTTGGCTTGTCGGGATTAACTTCGTTCCGTGCGAGTAGTAGTTTCACCACCCCCGAATGCCCCTCGTAAGAAGCGGTCCAGAGCGGTGTTCGGCCATCATTGCATGGCTTGTCAGGGTTGACATCGTTCCGTGCGAGCAGTAATTCCACCACCCTCTCATGCCCACCGTAAGAAGCGCACCAGAGTGGGGTTTTGCCATCGATGTCTGGCCTGTGGGGATTGACTTCATTCCGTGCAAGCAGTAATTCCACCACCCCCGAATGCCCACCGTAAGAAGCGCTCCAGAGTGGAGTTTGGCCCTCGTTGTTTGGCTTGTCGGGATTGACTTCATTACGTGCGAGCAGTAGTTTCACCACTCCCTCATGCCCCTCGTAAGAAGCGGTCCAGAGCGGTGTTCGGCCATCGTTCCTTGGCTTGGCGGGATTGACATCGTTCCGTGCGAGCAGTAATTTCACTACCCCCTCATGCCCTTTGTGAGAAGCGTTAATAAGTGGTGTTCGGCCATCGTTGCTTGGCTTGTCGGGATTGACACCGTTCCGTGTGAGCAGTAGCTCCACTACCCCCTCATGCCCACTATACGAAGCGCACCAGAGTGGAGTTTTGCCATTTATGTCTGGCTTGTCGGGACCGACACTCCTCCGTGCGAGCAGTAATTTCACCATCCTCTCATGCCCATTGTCGGAAGCGCTCCACAGTGGTGTTTGTCCCTTGTTGTTTGGCTTGTTGGGATTGACATCGTTGCGTGCAAGCAATAGTTCAACCACCCGGTCATGCCCCTGAAAAGAAGCACGCCAGAGTGGTGTTTCGCCCTCTTTGTTTGGCTTGCCGGGATTGACATCGTCCCGCGCGAGCAGTTGTTTCACCACCCCTTCATTCCCTTGCCGAGCAGCCCACATTAGTGCTGTATAACCCATACAGTCACTTTGATTGATATCACAACCTCGCCTCTCTATCAGGGCAGCCACGGCCTCATCAATTCCGAAATACGATGCGCAGTGCAAACCAGGCCACTGGTGAAAGGGAAGGGAACAGTCGTGGGAACTACTTATTTGTTGGACAAGTAAGGTAGCATATATATGGTTGCCACCGCGGTTCAATAGCTCCAGTGCAAGCGATTTCGCGCGATCCGAGAGTTCTGCTTTTGCGTGGCATCCCCAATACAAAGAAGAATACCTGAGAAACGGCATGCCTCCAAGGTTTGCAACGCTCTTCGCTGGGAGACCCCGGACTAGTCTGTAATTTAAATAGGCCAAGCATTTCTGCCCCAGTATCCCGTGAGCATTAGGCAAGATCCCAGGTTTAGAGAGGTATTCTTGAAGCGTGTAGTGGATCGGCCGGACTGTCGATGTCTCCGCGTCAACCACAGCAAGCCCTAAGCATGACCCTATCACTGTATCTTGTGGCCGAATATTCTCAGGGTCTAGATCCATCGCTTGCATGTCTACCGCTAGAGCGTGGCAGAGTTCGTCGATCCGTAAGGGCTGCTCCGCATGGGATACCCACATCAGCACCTCCATCCCAAGTCGCGATCGGTCTCCTTTCTGCTCCCGTATTCGCTGCAGTGTTCGGAAATACACACTGTCGAGCCCCACGCCCATCGTCGCCACCTTTTCCAACATTTGTTTTCTCTTCGCTATGGAGGTCTCGCACAAGATTGCCTCAATATTTAAAGAGACAAGTAGAAACCTGAGCACAATATCAATAAGGGATCCCAATTTAGAATAGAAGTGCTCTTACTCACATTCCCGAAGTCTTTTCCAACATTGTTTTCATGATATTATTTTTCAGATCCTCTGTCATCGAGCCGGGATCTTGGTCATCCTCCATCTTCCGGCTTAGGTATCGAGTGATATCGCCTTGGTCGGCCACAATGTGTATGGCATAGGCCCTCTTGGCGAGATGCGTGTCGAGCTCCTCGCGAATGTATGGTCTCCCTGTAATAAATAGCCGCACATTTGGAGCATCCTGAAGAATCTGTCGTAATGCGCGAAGGAACTCTGGTCGATGCTGTGGCAGTACTTCGTCTACTGCGTCGACACAGATATATACCATCTGAATGGAACCGGTTACCTTGACGAATAATTTCACCATATCCGGCAACTGCAAACTATCGCCACCTTCCTGCTTCGACTCGTCAAAAGCACTTTTAATTTCGCTCGGAATCCTCAACGCTCTCAAAGCAGTCTGCCGAACTAAACCCCCTATCATATTCACCGCCGATTGGTCCTTCTGTGCCTGGTAATCGCAATAGAGGAAGACAACGGCAATATTCTGTCCCCGAGTTTGCTTCCGCAGGGTGTCTATTACTAATGAACTGATTTTATTGCTTGTCAACATCGTCAGTTGTTTCTGAAGAATACCTCCCTACCTTAGATAGGTCTTGCCAGCCCCTTGAATCCCATAACATAGCAACGTAGGATTCACCGACCCGTCCTCACCCTTGTACCATGACTCGAACTCACTTCTCCGGAGAACCCATTCCCCAACACCAGCAAGGCGGCTATTCCTCACATCTTTGTGGGTTTTATGGGGTTCGAGTGGAGATAACCATTCTTGAATCTGCAAAGACTCTTCCTCTATTCCCACGTTGATGGTGTTATTATAGCTGTTTAACACATTCCCAACGTTTGAATTCGAGTGACCACGGATATTAGTCATATGGTGGTCGGTACAGATGTCCAACATCCCATGCTGCCGTGGACCAAGGAGACTCGATCCTGGGTTTCCCGTTGGTGATGGATTCATAGTGGAAAAAGCTTGGTAATAGGGGAGAAGATAGTATCGCAGTAGGGTGGTTTGTGGAAGATGTCGATGGGCGTCTCATTCACTTAACTTAAACACGGAAAAGCGGGGTCTGCTCGCTGTTTCACAAGCGGCCCCCAGCCAATCATTCCCACGCCAAGAGCGTAGGTCGCCCCATGTTGGCATCCCCGGCGCACTCTGGTTAAAGAAAACTTTTACAGACTAGCTTATTATTGATGTACTGTAGGTTCACCGAGCACGGTACCGGTATTGTATCGCAGAGCGGTCTTTCATCATATTGCCTTCCGACCCTTTTTGGCTCCCTGGTACGCGCGGTCGAGAATCGCGTTGAGGGAACCCAGCGTTTCGAAAATGAGTAGAGTATGCTCGAATGGACTCAATACCGGTGTGGGAGGGCGCGCCACTTAGTCCCAAGGAAGATGGCGTTTCGACAGGGCCGTCAGGTGGGGGGGAGATGCGTTCGGGGCCCGCACGATATACCGGGGGATAGAGAGGATAAAATTGACACAGGATAAATAAGGTCTAACCTAGCCGACACTGAAGGAGAAAAACAAGCATGAAGCTAAGCCCAATAGAGAGGAAGTGGTGATCGAGAAACCTTATTTTTATTCTTTAACTATGATCTACTCAAAATGTGAATGCCCAGGCACAATACTACGCAAGCAGGAGGGAGAGAATTATGGTTTTTACTAATTATGTTTATTTTATTGGCTATCAAGAATCAGAAAGGAATCAGACTACAATTCACAGCATCTTTACTCCGATGCCTCCTCAGCCAAAGTCTCAGCCTACAGCTCATCCTCAGGCTGATCAACCACATTCCATAATTCTTAGAAGCAACCGGCAAAGGGAAAGAGAAAATGGAAAGCAAAGAGGAAAACACGGTAGAGATGCATGGCCGGGGGAGCCGAGCGCAATGATGCAGGGTGGCATTCCTGACTCGAGGGTAGTAGGAGAAACAGAAGGCGATAGTGTAACCAAAGGTGAGGATGTGGTTCCAGTGAGCATGATGGGGTCAAACTCATCGCAACGTGTGCTCGGGTATATAGATGTAGATGACCGGACAGACAGGGGTTAAGAAATCTATGCCGATACTCGAGTACATAGATTTCCTAATCCCTGTCGGTCCGGTCACCCCATGTCCATACTAGAGTACCCTGCTTTGGATGTCTACTTAGTATACCGGTAGTACTGTACAGCTTTGATCCTTGAGGAAGGAAAGGAAAAACATTAAATTTTATCATAATATTTTTATTTTATTTTGTTTTAGGGTTAGTCTTATTGATTTTTTTGTTCTGATACGTACTCGAGTACTGTACTAGGGTATGGCAGAAAGGGGCAGAAAAACAGATCAGCAAGAAGTGGAAAAATTCTTGCCTTGGTGGGCATCTGAAATCCAGATTGAACAAGTGGGTATCTTACAAGTAGCACTCAATCATTCAGCTCACAATCAAATTACTACTACCTGTAAGCAATGAAATCTATTGAGTTTCTCAAAAGGAGTACCCAAAAGCTATATTCCCCTCCCCTCCTTTAGTCTCATTATGGCCTATGGAATCTTGATAAAATATGCAGATACATGGACAGTGACTTAGTGCAACTGCCCAAGGTTAATAGCATCCCGTGACACCCCCATTTTTTCCTATTCCTCCTGATCGATCAGCGATTCTATCCTTGTTTCGCCACCGAAAGTTTTCCGCCCTTTTCTACCGGGTATTACTAGCGTGTGGCGTTGTGGCGGCGGCGGGTGATGTTCGGGTATGATACGACAGTCTAGGCACTACTGTAGCGCTGGTGGGGGAATCCCCGTAAACCTCAAGAGCCTCAGGCCAAGAGCAAGATGAATCACACTTCCTGCGGCTAGGGCACGTCAATTCCGCCATCCGTTCCTAGGCCACCAAGTTTGACATCATCGACCCAAGTCCCATTACCGGTACCGTAGACGAGGAGGAGTCGTGCAACATCAACACGCTTTAGACATTCCGATATTATATATCCGAAATTTGCAGGTTAGATATCCATCAGCTCTTATTTTGACTTGATTCCGAAAAAACAACATCGCAACGAGTCGGATTTCTCCCAAAAAACACAAACCCGAGTTCCGGATCCTTGGGACCTGGGGAAAGTCGGAGAGCTCATCCTCCTCCGCGCGTTGACCAGTCAGGCTCGGGCGTTGTTGTTGTTGTGGATTGACGCCTAACCTAGGCGGCAGCTGGGATTCGTACGATAGGACGATACCTGGGTCTACCTTGGCTCTCTTTTCGACAATGGAGTGCGGTAGGCGACAGGCGAGCTCGGGTGAAGTATGATACGATAGGCAAAGGACGCCCGCGAGGTAATTGCCATGAACAGTTGAGGGTGCGACCCCATTGTAGGCGGTAGGCGGCTAGGTGGCGGGCTGGGTGGCTTCTTCGTTCATCCGTTGCCGGTGTTGCCTAAATTCTGCGGGACCTGTGACGGGATTAGGTAGTTCCTGCTCGAAGTCTTTCAAAGGGAAAAGTGCGGCGTCAAGGGTTGAGCGATGACGGCCTTGGCGTTACTAATAATATCACGTGAGATCTTGAGAGTTGATTAGATAATATTTAGGTAAGTTCCGCTCCCTCAGTACAGTACCCTTCGCCTGCGGTTAGGGAGATTGGCGAGCTACTGTATCCAAAAATCTATAATGAGTAGAGAGGCGATGTATATATATCTTGTCCTCCCCCGAGATAAAACGCCGAATAATGTTCCCTCCATGTCACATATCCCCCTAGTGTATAACTTACACCCCCGCCGCACGCACATCCTTCATATAATATACAAGAACCATCCAGTCCCGATTACCGCTCAATCCTCTCCATTTTCACACGAGTCCAAACCGCCTGCTCCACCTCCTTAACTTCAAGTCCCAACTTCCTCATGTGCTTCCAGCAATACCAAATCGCCTCCACGCACTTATTCTTCTGGTCCCAATCCTCCCCTCCTTCGAACCTGATCCCGCGAGCCTTCCGTCCGTGCTGCTCCTCCCACTGCTTCCGCCTGCGCTGCAACTCCTCCCACATGGCATGGCGGTCGAGCGCCTGCATTTCGCGCAGCGCCTGGTGCAGAACTGTTCTGATTGAGAGCAAGTTGCCTAAGCCTTCCCCCTTGTCATGGTGGTACGGGCGATCGCTCCAGAAGCGCTGGCAGATTTGCATGCCGACGTATGAGCCGCGGCGGTGCGTGGCGCCTCGGAGGAGGATGTTGAAAACGTTGGTGTCCATGCCTTGAGTTGTGGTCGCGTCGACACCGAGGTTGCTGAGCGCCCATTTTGTCCGGTAGGGGTCGCTAGTGCGAACTGCCTGGTCGAGGACCGCGATCCAGGCATCACGCGAGATGCCGACTCCGGAATTTACTCCTGGGATGGCCCTCGTTGGCGTGTAACTGGGTGGTTGTGTTCCGGGGGGGTCGTCGAAGGATACTTTATCGGGGTTCCCTGGGGGGGGTGGGGATGGATCCGGAGTGGTCCCGGTGGCGATTTCGACGAGGTGGTAGGCTGCATTCATGTCCCTGCGAAGCTCGTTTTGAACCAGTAGGCCGACATCCACGGCGTCAGGTTGTACGCCGTGATTCGTCATGAAGGTTAGTACCCCGTGGGCTAGTTCAATCCTTCCGAAGCGTAGGTATGCGTTTAGTAACGATGAGAACGTAGCGTGTGTCCCGCCGGTCTCCTTGACCGCAGTTGCTACCGATTCCAGTAACGGATACTTATCCACCGTAACCGCAAGCATCATGATCGCAGGAGCTATGTATGGACTTGCGTACATCGACCCCGGAATCACGGTGTGGCCGCTGGGGCCAGGCTTCAATAAATCCAACGCATCTTGCAACTTCCGTCCCCGCACGAGCGCCATGAGGTACGCCCCCAAGATCCATTCCGGGTGCGAATCCGCCTGAGACCTTCCAACTATATCGGCCCAGATCCTCTTTGCGCCGATAAGGTTGTCCCGCTTGATAGCCTGGTGAAGCGCCGTGTAAGAGATCTCGAGTGATCTCATATGATTTCCCAGAGCATCCTCGATCCCAGATATGTAGTTTGTTAAATTGGCTTTCTCTGCGAGTATGATGTCGGGGTATCGTAGGATACGGGCGATCGCGCTGCGACGGATAAGCCCAGAAGGGATCATTTGCGTGATAGAAAATGCGCAGCTGGCGATTCTCTCTACACCTCTCCCTTCGGCATCTGAGTTTAGCAACGCATTAACGACTCCAGGTATAACCCAGTCCGGGAGTGCGAACGGGTGAGTCTCTATATCGGGCTTCTCGAGCGAATACCCCTCTAATCCCCATTTCTCTACCACACCCGTTTTCTTGTCCACATGTAACCCACGGATCCACTTGGGATTGTAATCTTTGGAGGAGACCTCGGCGTAATTGACAAAGTTCCACCTCTGTTTGCGCTTGTGTAGTAGCCTATCCAAGAGGTATGTACCCACAAGACCAAACCCACCCTCGCAAGTCAATGCCATGACAAGCTCTAACCAGGTCTCCCGCTCAGCGTAGGATGCTCTCTTGTCTGGCGCCCCGTCCCGCGCCCGGGGCCTTTCTACTATGTCTCTAGTTCCAGAACCCCAGGTCATCAGGCGTTGTCGGGCTCGCGGGGCTTCCATCCCCCGGTATTCCCCGTATATCCCTTTCTCCTCCGCTTCTTGTGCTATGATCGCCTCCTGAGCCCGCCATACAGCATCGGACATGGAGGCCATTATCCTCGATCGCAGGAAATGGAGGCGGGGGTACTGGGTAGCAGAGTAAACGGCCATAGGTACCAATCCGGCTGTGTGTATATAAGCCAGTATCTGTCTAGCGGTAGGCAGAAGGTCCGTATACTCGTTTGGGATTTCTCGCGCAGATTCCGTCCTTCTAGTTTCATTTCGAGCCAGCAACTCTTTCACCTTTTCCTGTGCCTCATCCTTCGAAATCTCGCCCCTTTGAGCCTTCTTCTGTAGCGTGATCCTTTCCATACGCTCTCGAACCCCCCCTTCCTCACCCGCCCGAGCAATCATCATGCCAACCGATCCAAGAACAATACTCAACCCCCTCCTCCGCCGCTCCACATCCCGCTTAATCTCCCTATTAAGAGCCCAAATCCCCGCCTTCCCCGCAATCCCCGCAACATCCCTCCCTTCCCCTTTCCTTATCCGAGGCTTCAACTTCCCGCCGCCAAGGGCGGTATATACAACTCCCAAAAGTGGATCAGTTCCCTTATCAAGACTGTTATACCCCCTCCCCATAGGCTCTAGCAAAGTCCGGACAATCCATACGGCATCCCTCCACCTCCCACGTAACACCAGTTCCGTTATCACATCAACCTTATCCGCCCGTGCCGCTTCGAGGAAGACCAACAGCCCGCTGACGTTCACGTGCTCAACTTTCCATGGCAGGAAGGGCCCCTCCTTTAGCTGCTTTAGCCATGAGGCGGCTTTATCGGGAATGTATTTGACACCAAAGTAGTCTCTGTATTTTGAATGGGAAAGGGTATCACCGTACGGCGGGGGTGGGGGAAGTGGCGCGTGATCAGGCTTGAAGCTGTTGGGTTTGTGGGGGAATTTATAGTGATATAACGGAGGAGCAGAGTATTTGAACGATTCACCAGGATGCGCTTCATTCTCCTTCTTCTCCTCTGCTCGTTTCTCATTTCCATTCGCATTCGCATTCTCGGTATCTGTTCTTGAAGGCCCGTTGATAGTGGAGTAGCCTCTAACGGTAGAAGATCGAGAGCGTTTCTATTTTATTTTTTTAATATTCACCGTTCGCCATTCGTAAGCTCAATTGATATTTTTTTTTTTCCTAGAGCGATGAAATGAGAAAGGGAGAAGCATACCCTCTTCGGTGCAGCCGTGGTAAACTGCCATTGAAGCACGGCTATGCACTCCACAGTGGACGGGGGGTATAAAAATGGACATAGCATCTGTACTCGATGTTTAGGGACCGATCGAGCGAATTGTGAGAGCATGTCATTGAGAATAGATTTCAGAAGTTAACGATGAACTTCTTCTTTCCGGAGAAGGAATACAAAGGGTTGATTTCGTTGCTTTATGATTTGCCACGATGTTGGCGCTGCCAGCTGTTGTCTTTTTTTCTTTTCTTTTCTTACCCTCTCTTTCTTTTTCTTTACTCTTTCCGTTTGGAGGCTCTGCCGAGGGGTCAAACTAAATTTATGTGGGCCAATGTTCGCTCGCTTTGGTGGGGTGTTGAAGTGATTATGTAATCCCTCACCAAGATATCACTGAGCTGGACTACGGTATCGTACCGGTATCATACTCGAGCACATGCTGTACTGTACAGTACCAGCCCAGTATCGGTACATTTTTGCTTATATCAGTTCAGGGTGATATTAATATCATTATTATGATACCGGTACTTGTACTGTCTGGTGCCGTACGGTATTTACCAGTACTCGAGTACAATACCCTATCTCTTCCTTCCACGTGATTGGCTACATTCCGTTATTTATTTATTTATTATTTACTGACAAGGGGGGGGGGACTTGGGAAGGGAGATTGGGGTACAATATTATTACAACTTAAATTATCAATCACCTTCATTCTTCGCCCTTGTTATGATTCTTCTTCCGTCTCGATACCGCTGGCCTCGTCTTGATCGCGTCCTCTTATTTTAGCGTGATCGGCACCCTCATATCATACTGTAACGCAAGACGTCATTCGCCCAACTGAGACGCGTTATCTCCTCCCTTTCTCCCATCCATCAACCTTTCTCCTACCTTCCATCCTCTCTCTTTCCCCCCTATCCCTTCCCTTCCCCCTTCCTTCCCCCTCTCTCCACTTCACCACCCTAACACAACGCCACCACCAAAGGAAAACCAAGCCAACCAAACGATGGTCTACCGAGTCGAAGTCTCCCCCAACGCCCGCTCGAGCTGTAAAGCTACTACCTGTGGTAAAGCTAAAATTGAAAAAGGCGAGCTCCGTCTAGGCACTTGGGTCAAAGGACCCACTTTCGAGTCCTGGTCCTGGCGCCACTGGGGCTGCTTCACTCCTCAGCAGATTGTTAATGCGCGCAAGCCATTGATACCGGTAGATGAAGAGGATGAAGAAGGGATGGAAATAGATATGAAACTTTTCGATGGATGGGAAGAGTTGTCGGATGAGCAACAGGATAAGGTTAGGATTGCGCTGGAAGTAGGACATGTTGATGATGAGGACTGGAAAGGTGATGTTGCCTTGAATCGCAAAGGTGCAAAGAAGGCCAGAGGGAAGAGTACACCCGCTGCAAAGAAGGGGAAGAAGAAGGATGATGACGATGAAGAAGAGGAAGCGGTAGAGCACGTTGACCCTGCAACTATCCACAATGCCGTAAAATACTGACGCCCCCATAGAACCGACGAGGAACCTGCCCCCAAAAAGTCAACCAAAAAAACCTCTACCGCTTCCACCACCACCACCACATCCAAGAAGCGCACCCCCGCCAAAAAATCAGCCCCAACTCCGACCCCCTCTCCCTCCGCATCTCCTGAACCCGTCAAACCCCAAAAGTCCACTACTTCTAAAAGGGCTGCTAAACCCGTCGCAGAGCCCACCCGTCCCCGCTCCTCCCGCGCTACCGCCGCGACTCCAAAGAAATACACCGAAGTCAACGAATCCGCCGACGATGACTCTCTCCCTGCCGCCCGCAAGCCGCGCACCCCCGGCAAAAACGCGAAACCGGCAAAGGACGGGAAGAAGAGTGTTAGGAAGGGAAGAGGCAAGAAGGCTGACGGTGATAGCGATACCGAAGGCGAAGATGCAGAGATGGCACTGCACGCCGATGAAGGCGCTGGAGAAGATACCGTCGACCCACCAGTGTCGAAAGCGCAATCGAAAGGCAGAGATGGTGGAAGAAAACGTGGGGCTGCAGTAGTTGTTGATGATGTTCAGGGTGAAATTGACGAGGAGGAAGAGTACGCCCCCTTGGCTATTACACCTAGAGCTAAGATTAAGGCTAATTTGAATATTGGAATAGGCAGCCTAAGAAGAAGCGCACCAAGGCAAAGCCCACTCCCACTAAAAAGGGGCAGTCGGTCAAGACCAAGAAGGCCACTACTACTCCGGCCTCTGACAAGAAGACTAAGACTAAGGCCAAAGACTCTGCAAAGGAAACCTCCGAAGCAAAGGATAAGGGCGAACTTGGAAAAAGCATTTTCGGCGGAGAGTAGATGATGTCTATTCCTCCTTGCACAGGAGGGGAGGTTTTGATGAGCTGGTGCAGGTCGTCATGTGAATCACCAGGATTGATTACGAGATACCTTTCTTTGTTTCTCCCTCTTTTCTAGGTTGTGCTTGTTTATCTCAGTTATCCGCTTTACTTTTCCTTATTTTCTTGCTTGCCATTATTGTGTCGCTGGATTTTAATTTTTCTTTTCAAAAGGTTGTTGTAGTTTATGCTTACGAGCACAAGTTGGCGTATGGTATGCTCTAGCTAGTTTGTTAATTTCTTAGCTAAACTTGTGAAATTTTTCATCACACCTACGCTACGGTACTATGACACAGTCCCTAGGCAAAGGTCTTGGTGAAACGGCCTTTTTACACTAAAGCTCGCCATGTTTGACCAACCCCCACATCTGGAATTGCTTCAAATAATGTTTGTGACTTACCAAATTATTTTCACCTTCATTGCAGCTTTCGCCTAACACCACTTATCAGCTCAATTAACTCTATGGAGCTAAGCTACTAGTCTTCAAAGTAGATCATACCCATTGCTATGCCAATTTTGTATGTAAAATGACACTTTTTGGCCAACTCCAAACTTTAAGATAATATAACTTTTCCAATTTTTCACCAAATTTATTAAGGATTGTGTTGGAGCAGGAGAAAGGTATTGTGGCTATATATGAGAAGTTAGGTTTGAAAATTCCGTGTGGTTCATAAACTACCGTAAAAACTCAAATAGAAGAAACACGCGCTAGGACGTTGGAGTTGCCTCTCCTAGTAAGGCGTCTCGTATATTCCTTTTATTTTGTCTCAACTGGGGGCTTTCAATCTTATTTCGTATTACTGCAGGAGTATCACCAATCCAGGTATACATACACCTTCAAACAAATAACAAAAGGCTGAGCTTTGCGGTGTTTTCCCCTCGGGTAGCTGAGAAAGGAAATTCCAACGTCCTAGCACATGTTTCTTCTATTTGAGTTCTTACGGTACAAGTAGCTAAAAGTCGGTGTTTTTGGTGTAAGAAGCCCGTTTCACCAACACTTTTGCTGGGGTACTCTACTTATAGCTATTGTAGCAATGCGCGATCATTTCAAGTGAGAAGTGATAAAACCTGCAGGAAAGATCATTGATTGAGCGAACTCTTGCTAGGATAATAAGAAGGATACAGCTCCACTATATAGAGAAGTGATTCGTTCCTGCCAGTACCACTGAGAGTTCACAACAAGGAACAAAGACATTCAAAGAAGGTATAATACATAGGAACAAAAGAAATAAAGGAACGCATAAAGAAGCCCACCCGGCTTGAAAACAATAACATAGAAGGCTGAAAGGGACATTTGAGATGAAAAACCTTATCAACAGCTAACAAAGAGCATATTATAGGTGATAACTTGTGATCCGGAGGAGGAAAAAAGAAGTGTCCCTTCTAAGTTTTGCACTGCATGATACTAATTTTTATTAGCCACCACCACAGGTAAGAATCGCAAAGTTTGATAGTCAATTTATGGACGGCATTCGCAGAGAGTTTGGGAACAAGCGCTTTTATTAACTACGGTCTCCACCGTACTCTCGGTCACGTGGCTGGCCATGGGGAAAACTACGCAGCAGCACGCAAAACATCGTGAATGTTTGATACCGTCACTCTAGTAGCTTAGCATAGTAGAAAAAGGGGTACTGTGGGGTATGGCAGCGGGTTTACAGCGAATCGCACTTTCATAGATAGCTAGTTCCTTTATTAAGTAAGTAGATAGGTAGTTAGCATAGGAGACGGGCTAGCTCCAGATTACGTAGTCTACAGCCGGTTAGAGGTTTATAAATCACTTTAGATAGATAGAAAACAAAAACGACGAACAACCTCAAGGCGAGGACGATTTTCTTTCCGCTTTCGTGATTTTTCTTTCTTTCATCATCGTGGTCATCAAGGATCATCTACAGACTTCATTGACTTCGGGCTGTGCGAGCGATGATTGCCCCTCCCGGAAGTATTATCGATCTTTTCTTCTTTTCTTTCCTGTTTATTCAGTCATTTCCACTCCCGGAGGTGATTTTACTACTATCTACTCGTATTTCTATTAGGACCCGGAATCCCCCTCTCAGTACTTAAGGGAGAAAAGCGGATGAGAGAAAATCCTCATCACCGCACCCCAGAAAAATAATCAAGCTTCATCACTTTTTCATTGACCTTTATCTCATTCTGCAATCCGTTTATCAAGCCTGTTTTTCGGAATTGCCATCACCACTAAAAGAACGCCGGAGGACCTAGGGGAATTGACAGTACCCACGACGAAACTGGGGCCAGTGGTGAGCTGGTATTACTTATCATAATAATGTTATTATGTGCAAATAATTTTTGTAACCCTAACCTTGATGATATTTACTCTCTTGATAAGTACCGTATGATACTGTTCACAGTACCGGTATCATACAATATCCAATATCTGAAAGGCGGCTATTGTTGCACAATTACCCAGCCAGCGCAAGAAAAAAGAAGAAAAACTTTGTCTCATTCTCAGATAGTGTAAAAAAAAAAGAACTGCAACAATCGGAAGCTGCTCTCCTGGTAAGACCGGGGCTCAAGGACAGTTTTTTCGCTACCGGTGTGGAGAGGGCGCTGCGATAGGGTAGTTTCAGCAGTCAAGGGAGCGTTTGAGCACCCACTAAACACCTATGTTTGTAGATAGCTTGGCGTGCAGAATATCCTGAACATAAGCCTCTCTTCCCTTTCTGTAGTTAGACAAGTGCAACACCACCACCCTCACCACGGTGAGTGGCATCTTCCCTTCCACTCTATTGGGCTTCACTTCCTCTGCGTATCTCTATCTACCTATTGCCTACATTACACAGCATCCATCCGAGGTCAAGTTCACCTCTCCAATCTCTGGGTATAGCGAGTGGGTCACGATCGTAGTTTTACCACCACAAGCAGTCTCGGTCAGAACACCATCCGGCAAGGGGAGGTATACAGAAACACCCCACACCGGTTATCCTTTTTTTCCTTAACCTAAAGAGGGAATTTTAGACGACTAGCGTGAAGGGCGGTTATTCTAGTTTTTACGGCACTTACCGGTCGCAGAACAGGAAAATATACATACACCCCGTCCAAATATACAGTTCCCATTGACTGCCTCATAGGCGAGGATTACTGAGGCTCTACCAACTAGCAGCGAACTGTATCTTCCTGGGGGTGCATATTTTCCTGTTCCGCGATTTGATGGCAGATAGACTACAAGTTCGTGGTGGTGGTGGTGGTGGTGGTGGTGCGTTCGCCATCCTCCGTTCTCCTCTACACACCCGGCGATTGAAATCTCAACACCAAGAAATCATCGTCACTTCCACCCCACCCCCTATGATGGGCTTGCCCTAGGGGGTCCCTTCTCCACCCCTCCTCTCTTGGGAAATATTTTTACTTTATTTTCTGGGCTCCTCTACTCTGGGTTATTGATGATTCTTCTTCTTGTTGATGATTTTTTACATTACCCCGCTTTTGCTTTGCCTCGCTTAGCTCTTGCATGGTCAGCAACACTCCTTCTTCGTCGATGCTTCAGATGGCTGGGAACACAGTTAGCAGTAGGAGAAAACTTTTCAACAGGCCACGGTCGATTTCGCCATTTTCTTTTCTTTGAAACTGCCTTGTCAGACACGAACACAGTTACCAATAGTCGCTTCAATGGGATGGGGTCTATACCTCTTTACTCTACTTCTCTGCAGTCAGATCCCCTGGCATGCTACTGCCTCTACTCCAGCTAGCACCTTACTGCACTCCACTGCCAAGAGCTTGACCATGACTCACTCTTGCTCCCCCCTAGGAGTGTTAGGGGTAGCCGGTATGGTAACCTATGATACCTGACTAGGCCTTATAGTCGAGTGATCTTATAGTTGGAGAATCTTGTCTAGGAAGGCTCGTAGTAAAGTGTAACTAAGTTACTCGCGTTGTATAAAGATAATGAGGAAATAATAGTTTTTAAACTTGTAAACATATTATATTGATAAGATCTCTTCTCCGGTGCTTGATGATTCTTTTTAAGCGAGGGAGGCACTTCGATATTTATATTCCGCGTCTGAGTGTTCGCGGGCTACATGTCCTAACCATACTAACTAAGTATCGACCGAACAAAGTTCTCTAAACTCGTAAGTGCGAACACCTCTTGACCCTGACAACTGTTTGACTCCATACTCACATTATGAAGACGTAGACTACCATATTATCGTGAGGGTGTGTCAGTCCCGTGAATAATAGGTCAGTCTAGAGTACACGCAGCCGACTAATGCCAACATGATAATATCTCTTCACCGAACCCTATATGAAGCGGCCAACTCCAAAGGCGTCAAACCATTCAATGCGCGAGGGTCTGTCACCTTCTGCGCATCAGGTTTCTGAACTGACTTGTGGCTGTAATCGCTCGAATAGCAATTTGCGCTCCCTATCTTATGTACGTACTGACTGGTTCTGAGCGGGCCCGGAGGTCTCCGCTATGTGTCTTCTGGTATCGTCATACGATATTTTACTTGAGTGTTTATTCTGATTCCGTCCGTCATCTTAGAGAACTCTCGTTCTTACCCTATGGGTATCCTAAAACGGGAACGCACACTTAAATCTCTCAGACGCCTTTGCGCTATTATCACCGTCATGTTTTATGACTTGTCGTATAATTATATTTTAACTAATAATAACTATGACGTGGCTGTAAATTGAACACGTGACCTTATAGTCGGAGGCACGTGACTATCATCTTAAGCTAGACCAAGATGTATCTATTGTACTTTGACTGATTGTTACGCAGGGGTCTGTGCGTGACTTTTTATAGGTCGGTATTCTTGGTATGCCTAACAAGGAGGATGGTATCGCACTGTCTCCTTTCTCTGTTTGGAGTGGTGTAACCACCTCCAGGGTGGTGGCGGGAATCGATAGGGTCACGATACTATCTCTATACCAGAGTGCGGTATATAACGAGACTAAGTACTGGAGGCTTAGACTAAGTTGTTGTAACAAACTTCTTACTATATCACAACTACCAAGTAGTGTCTAATAGCTAAGGATGTTTGGTCTTATTGGATTCTCGAAGCGAACTGAAGAAGTAACTGTTCAACCAAGTATATTGAAAACTCTGTCT
>Ga0307507_10004303_pt1 | contig 25592 bp, 6 predicted proteins | sample 7_EM_MG_FD_207223 | JGI IMG/M metagenome (GOLD analysis project Ga0307507, IMG submission 207223) | Populus trichocarpa ectomycorrhiza microbial communities from riparian zone in the Pacific Northwest, United States - 7_EM | ecosystem: Host-associated > Plants > Roots > Unclassified | place...
TATATCCGTAATACGCCTAGGATTTAGTAGACCCCTTTCTCTCTAGAGAAGAGATAATTAACTACCTATCTTCTATTTATAAAAACCCCTTTAAAATATAAAACGCCCGCCTTAATTATAAAGCCCTTAATATAAAATAATAGAGACCTTTTTAGCCTTTTAGACCTACTTTTTATACCTAGCTAGCTAAGCTTAAATTCCCTATAAAGACCTAATGCTAAACCTCTTTAATAAGCTTATCCTAGACCTATAGCGCGCCGTACTACTAGTTTTTACTACTGTATAGATGCTAAAGGTACTTATAGACCACTGCCTAGCTATTAACTAAGGCCTTTATTAAATTAAGGCATAATCTAAGCGGTATAAAGCTAGAAACTCTCTAAACTAGACTATAAGCACTTTATAAATAGCCTATAACACCCTAGCATAATCTATAACTCCTATAGCACTAGCCGTACAGCCTACTATTAATTTAGCAGCTAGCTATACAGCTAGTCCTACTGCGGGTCCAGCGTATACTTAGCCTATATATAATAACCCCTATAAATAGGCCCTTAGCAATTAAGGAGCTTACTTCTTATATAGCCAAAAAGACTACTTTGTAAAGGATTGCTAGATAAAGGCAAAAATAGGCAAGGTTCTATTAATTTAGGAGAATAATATAAAGTTAGAAAAAGAGGAACCCTAAAGGAAAACTCCTCTCTAGGGTTAAAAGGGATTAATATATTATATATTAATCTAGGTTAGCTAATTAGTAGAAGAAGCTACACTATTCCTTATACCTTATTCTATAATGGATATTAAGTTTTAACCTCTACTTTAGCTAACTCTAGAGTAAATACCTTTGCCTTAATAGACACCTAGTGTGCTATAAAGCTGGCTGACTTTTTAAATATACCCCTTAAAGAACTGCCCAAACCAATTCCTATTTATAGGTATAATAGATAAATAGGACTACCTATTATAACTATCTTATAGATTTACCTCTGTATAGATAGATAAAGGTAGTATAACATTCCCTTTTTTATTACGGACCTAGGAAGCCATAACATAATTTTAAAAAGAAAATGGCTAGCCTATCTAGGCTTATAGCTTAATATATAGAGTAGACGGCTTGTCTAGCCTAAAACCCTACCCCCAATACCCTCTTTTATAAAGGAAATTAGCATTATAATAAAAAACCTTATACGGCCATAAATAGACACTATTTATTAGGCCAATGCTATGTATAGGGACCAGGCTTTTAAAAAGAATATATAGCTTAACCCATAACGGATCTATATACTACGCCGCCCCTAGACTACCTATATTATGCCACCCGTACTAGAGATTAAAAAAGTTAGTAAAAAGCTAGTGGAGCTCCCTATAGGGAACTTAGGCCCTATATAGCTATAAAGAATAGCAAGGAGCATTAAACGCTATACTAAATATATAGACTGGAGGGATAACTTATAGGAGATAAAATAGGAGCTAAGAAAGATTATAAACCCTAGGCCATAAAATACGGCCTAATAATAGTCTATAAAGAAACCTATAGGCCTCCTACTAGTTAATATCTACTATATTAGCGCTATAGGATTCTACTAGAACTTAGTCTAACCTAATACTATTACCTTTACCACTAGCTTATATAAAATTAATTAAATAATTAAGGAAAAAGAAAATAAGCTTAGTAAATAGGAAGGCGAGCTTATAGACAAGGAGCTAGTAGAACAGAAACTACCCTATTAATACTAAAAATTTAAGGACGTGTTCTCTAAGGCAGTATTAGATATACTCCCGCCTTACTAACCGTATAACTATAAGATTGAGATTAAGCTAGATAAGGAAGACATACTTAGCTATAGCCCCCTTTATTAGCAGTCTACTGCCAAATTATAGGCTATAAAGCAGTATCTTATTAATAACCTAAATAAGGGCTTTATTAAACCTAGTTAAGCCCCTTTTAACTTACCTATTCTCTTTACTAAAAAGCTAAATAGAGGACTTTATTTCTGCATTAACTACTATAAACTAAATAATATAACCCGTAAGGACTGCTACCTACTACCCTTACTTAATAAGACTTTAGCCTAAATAAGTAGAGCTAAGATCTTTACTAAACTTAATATCTATTAGGCCTTTTACCGGATTAGAATAGACCCTAAATTAGAAGATCTTACTATATTTCGGACCTATTATGGAATATATAAATATAAAGTACTTCCTTTTAGACTGACTAACGGACTAGCTACGTACTAGCGATATATAAATAATATACTCTTTAACTACCTTAATAACTTCTATATAGCTTACCTAGATAATATTATAATCTACTTTAAGAATAAGTTAGAATACAAGAAGTATGTCTATAAAGTCCTATAATAGCTCCGCAAGGCTGGTCTCTAGGCCAATATTAGAAAATTAGAATTTAGTGTTAAGCGTATAAAGTACCTAGGTTTTATTATTAGTGTCGGAATATAAGGACAGCAGTTACGTGGTTACGTGTCGTCGTCATGTCTTTAATTAGTTATCCTTATGGTAACTAATCAGCCCCCTACTTAGGCACTACGATCCTTATAATCCTTTGCTTTTAAAAGAATCAATTAACCATCATTATACTATCTACGAACCGTAGCTACGTGATATCACCTTGTGTTACCAACACTGATTAGTAGTTAACTTCACTATTATACTACAGAACAGCTAGGTATTCCACTAAGAAGAGATAAGCCACTATACTAGTGCTACTCGTGCTAGAGGAAGCTGTCTTTTAAGGTCAGAACTGGTCCTAAACCTTAAATAGAACTCTTTTACGAATCTAAGAATCTAAAGGCCAGAACTAGTCCTAAGCCTTTCTAAGATTATAGATTCTTGCGTCTATTACGCAGAACAACACGCTTTACAAGTCTTCGCGATTTAAGGCCAGAACTGGTCCTAAGCCCTATAATTACAGATTCTCGTCTAAACGCGTACTAAATAATAATTGATAATCCCTACACCAATAACACCTCCTCTCCTATAACCTAATAACACTTCCCTTCCTCTGAAAACATAGCTATAATTACTCTAAATAACTGGAGAGATTCCTTACCACTAGGGGTAGCTACGTATGCGAAACTTATTAATGAAAATTGGGACGAATTTCCCGTTTTTAATATAATAACCTATATAGTAAAACAAGTTAATAGCTTCCTCCTATACTATATTCTCTTCTACCAAAGTAAACACTACGCCGATGTACAACTATGGGAATATTTTAGGGAGGATTTTATAGGATAGACCACTAACACCTAGGCACTTAGCAATGTTAATATTATTTAGGATTTTTAAGACTTCCTTTAGGAGAATGGAGTATTTGTCCCTATAGATAGGGGCATTATTAGAGACAACATTTAGGAGCAGGTCCTTAACGTAAAGGAAGAGCATAAATAGACTTTATAAGAGATTGAGCACCAAATACGCACTATAAAGAAGTTTAACTCTTAATGGAATCCTAATAACGAATAGCTATAATTAACACCTTTCTATAGTCCCCTATTAGCTACACAAGCATCTCTAGCCCGACCACTAGCTGCTCCGCTAATTCCACTAGCTATTCCAACTGCTGCACCACTAGTTGTCCCAATTGCTGCACCACTAGAGACGCTTTAACCTCCATAGCAACCTCCGTAAGAATCTCCGCAGCAATCTCAGCAGCAAGCTCCATAAAAACCACCACAGACAACCTTAGGCTATTAAATACCTTAAGTTCCTCAGCCTTAAGTTCCTTAGGCTGCCGTATTTTAACCTATGCCTTAAGCTCCGTCCCACTAGAGATTCTTAACCTCGTTTAACTTAAGCGCCGAGACGTTTCCTCTAACCCCTACCATAATTAGATAACCGGCACAACAAGCCAGATCTATAAATAATATCCCAACCTACTAGCAGCAAGCTTAACAAGAACCTCCATAGCAACCTCCGCAGCAATCTCCGCAGCAATCTCCGCAGCAATCTCCGCAGCAATCTCCGCATTAACCTCTACAAGAGCCTCCACAGCAGCCTCTACAAGAGCCTCCACAGCAGCCTCTACAAGAGCCTCCACAGCAGCCTCTACAAGAGCCTCTGTAGCAGCCTCTATAAGAGCCTCCGCAGCAGCCTCTATAGCAGCCCAGATCTACAAACAGCATCTTTAATTAGTAGTAATAGTCACCCATTCCTCCACAAATATTTAATAAGCTTTGGAAGATTTAGCGTGGAGAATTCCAAGACTCCTACGGCCCCTAAAGCAGCTATAGAGGTGGCTACCAGCATAATTCAGACAGGAAGTTCTCATAGAGGGTACCATAAAGGATAGGTAAAGAGAGAGAGATAGGGGGAGCGGTTGGAACGGTATAGTCACGCAGGCAATCTATAAAGAAGAACTACCAGTATCTACAGCAGCTATAAACTTAATAACTATTATAACTAATATGCCCTGCGACCCAATAAGCCTTATACCGATATATATACGAACCTAAGCCAATAAGCCTTATGCCAATACGCCTATAAACCCGATAAGATTTCGCGCTAATATGCCTATAAACCAACCCTATAATAAGACTCTGTGCCAATCTGCCTACGGAACCAACCCTACGCTAGCACTGTACTGCTATATACCATTAACAAACTAATAGCCCGCTATGCCTGCTATTACGATACTAATCGCGCTAATATATATACAATCCACCAACTAAATAATTATACTAATATGCATGCAATCCACCAACCAAATAATTATGCTAATGTGCCTATGATTAACCAACTAACTAATAGACAAGCTCTATGCTTAACTACTATTACTACCATCACTGGCACCGTACTGCTATTATAATAGACCCCTACTGCCCTGCCTGTAGCTAATTAACTACTTGCTGCTCTACCTACAGCCAACTAATATTTACTGCTTTTACCTCTAGCTAAACCGATACCTTGCTACCTTGCTGCCTTCCTACAGCGCCACAAGCATAAAGAAAGAACTGCTAGTATTAGAATATATAGATAGAAGGCACTATAATCTTTTCCTTTTAATATATTCTTAATTAATTTTATTTTATTCTTAATTGATTTTATTCTAATTATATAGGTGGGATTTAGTGGATTTCCTAAGCCCATATAATCACGTCAATCTTGTTCAGACATCTACTTTCAGTATATTAACAAAGCCTATATATTAGTGGTTCTACACACAAAGAAAGAACTGCCAGTATTGGAATATAAGGACAGCAGTTACGTGGTTACGTGTCGTCGTCGTGTCTTTAATTAGTTATCCTTATGGTAACTAATCAGCCCCCTACTTAGGCACTGCGATCCTTATAATCCTTTGCTTTCAAAAGAATTAATTAACCATTATTATACTATCTACGAACCGTAGCTACGTGATATCACCTTGTGTTACCAACAATTAGTATAGATAGAATTAAGGCCAACCTAGAGAAAACGGCTGTAATTAACCAGTAGATACCCCTACAGACCGTAAAAGGGGTATAATTATTTTTAGGTTTCTATAACTTCTACTAACACTTTATTAAGAACTACAGCAGGATTACCTGGCCTCTTAACCGCCTTACTAGGAAAGACTAGCTATTCTAATTTAACGCTATATATATGCAGGCCTTTAATAAGCTTAAAAAACGACTGGTATTGGCTCCCCTACTTACCTACTTTAACCTAGAATAGCCCTTAATGCTAGAAACTAATGCCTTAAATAGCGCAATAGCCGGCGTTTTCTCCTAAAAGTAACTAAATGGAGAATAGCACCCTATTGTATACTATTTAAAGACTATAATAGATACTAAGCTAAACTACTATATCCATAACAAAGAAATACTAGCTATTGTCTCTAGCTTTTAGCAATGGTGTATATAGCTAGAGGGGACCCCTAAGCCTATTAAGGTAGTTTTGGATTATAAGGCCCTAGAATACTTTATAATAACTAAAGCCCTTACAGCCCAGTAGGCATGCTAGGCGGATATTCTATTTTAGTTTAACTTCTTAATTATATATAGACCAGGCGCTATAAACTATATAAATGCTCTTATAAGGCGTAAACAGGACCTAGGTAACTAGGCATCTATAAAGATCTTATTATAGACTTAAACACTACTATAACCAGAGCACCTTAACCCCTAAATATAGGTAGAGCTAAATACGGACCCTTTAGATACTAAGATATGTCCCATTAACTCCACGGAACTTAACCTTATTAATAAACTGCTATAGGCAAACCGTACGGCCCCTTCTCTATAGGAGTACCACAAAAAGGTAAATAATGCTACTAGCCTATGGTCCCTTAAAAATGGACTGCTTAAGCACTAGGAACAGCTAGTAGTAGTAGAGAAACAGAATTTACAGACCTAGCTTATCGCCAAAGTATATATCTAGGTCTTTACGGCCTACCCTAGAAAGAGTAAAACCTATAAGATTATTAGTAACCGTTACTACTAGCCCAGAATAGTTATAGATATTAACCGCTATATACAGAACTATAACAACTGCTATAGGTCTATAATTCCACGGGATAAAACCCCAGGACTATTAAAGCCACTCCTAATACTAGAACACCCCTAGTAGTATATCTCTATAGACTTTTACAAGCTGCCTATAAACCATAACGGATATAATATGGTAATAATCCTAGTTAACTGCTTTGGCAAGCGCCCGTTCTCAATCCCCTATTATAAGGATATTAATACTAAGGAGGTAGCCTAACTATATATTTATTATGTCTACCAAATTTACGGACTACCAGATACTATTATATCCAATTACGGGCTGTAGTTTATATTAGCCTTCTAAAATAAGTTTACTTAGATTTTTAGCATTAAGCTAAAGCTTTTTATAGTATACTATGTAACAGTACAAGTGTGGGAGAATTAAGTAAGCGACTTAATTCTAAATCTATGGAAATCAAGTAAACTAAATATATAAAAGTAGACCCGGAACTCCGTAGTCTATGACTTAATATTTAACCGTATCCGGGATATACGAGGGTGGCGTTAATTGTGTCTCGGAGCCTCTTAGGCGACGGTCTCGTGTCTCAGCGTAGTGCTAATGAACTGTTACACACCCCCCTAGATTTAACGGTGTAGTTAAAGCTATAGAAAATAAAACGAAGATAGAAGCTATACCAAAATAGGAAATTTAGATATAACTTTAGGAGTAGTACAGGGTAATATTTAAGAGTCTTTGTCGGTTGTAGCAGTGATCTAATATTAAATGTCCACCAAATTTAATTACTTTATCTATGCCTCGTGCCTTTAACGGGGTAGGATCTTAGTAAGACCGTCAGCAGGTATCTTGTCTGTAGGGACCTATTATACGTTAATCTTTTTGTCTTGGACTTCCTGTCTAAGCCAGTGCTAATAGACGTCGATATATCGTAGCTTGGTGTTAAGCTTTGGTGTATCCTGTCTTAGGAGTTGTATAGTCTGCATATTATCGCATAGCAGGGTAAAATCGCGTTCTAAATTGAGACCGATTGCCTTAAAGAAACGCTGCCACTAGATAATTTTAATAGTAGCCGTAGATAGGGAGAGAAGCTCCGCTTTGGTAGTCAAGCAAGTTAATAATTATTATAGGGTTGCCTTCTAATCAATTAGTCCTCTAAATAGCATAAAAAGGTATCCTTAAGAGCTCCATCTAGTCTCTTTATAGTCCGCAAATACTGCGTTGGATACTCTATAAAAAGTAACGTCTTCTCCTTTGGGGTTTCTAAAGTAGACGTATGCTCCGAATACTTCGCCAGAGTATTTAATAGCTGTAGATTTTGTTCCAAGGCAATAGGCAATGGCTTGGTTTAATACATTAAGGTGCTTTTAATTTGGATTAGTAAGAAATTTGGCCAGCTTAGAATGCGTCTTTATAATATCAGGTCTTCTAAATACGGCAAGGTGCGTAAGAGAACCGACTTGTTACTAATAGGCTAGTGTTCTTTAAGGGTTCGTCTGCTGGTTGGACAGAATTAGTTTGTTAGGTAGTAGTGTTTTAGGGAACCTTTCTAGTTCGATCTTAAACTGACTGGCTATCTTTTTAATATAGGAATCTTGGCAGAGCTAGAGCTTTCTGCTTATATAATCTCGTTCGATTTAAATTCCTAGGAACCATTATAGGTCTCCTAGTGCACGGATCTCGTATTAATATAGAAGTTTAGCTTTGAATTCTTCTAATCTTTAAAGGTCCTTTTTGGCAAATAAAACGGCAATATTGTCTACATAGAAGAAGACAATAAGTCGTCTATTAGTATAAAGGCAGTTCGTACCTAGGACAGGCTTTAATCCGAGTTTGGCCAGTATACTAGTAAGCTCTTTATACCAAAGTAGTGGTAAGACTTTTAATCCATATAGCGCCATAAGTAGCTTTAGGATATGTCCGTTTTGATTGAAGCCTTCTGGGTAATAGCAGTAGACTAGCTTAACTAGTCTTACGTTTATAAATGCGTTTACAGCGTTATACTATCAAATCTCCAAATCGAATGCAGCTGCTATAGCCATAAGGGCACGGAATATTCGAGTAGCTAGGGTTGCTGCATAGGTCTCTTCCTTAGTAATCTATAGGTCTCCGCGGACGTACAGTTAAGCCTTTAGCTTTTAAAGGTAACCGTCGCTATTAAACTTATATTTAAAGACCCATTTTAGTGGAAGGATCTGCTTATTATATGCTTCTTCTTTTAGTATAGTCTTAAATGTCCCTTAGCGTTTTAGGTCATTGTATTCTTTTTCTATAGCCTTTTAAAAGCCGGTAGTTAAAGAGTGCTTTCTTAGCTCTTTTAGGTTCCTTAGTTTAGGAGGAAGATTATCTCTATGTAGGGAGGATCTAGTTTAGTTAATATCTTTTACTAGTCCTATGGCAAAGCCAGCGTAGTAACTAAATAGGGTAGGTATATTGGCTAGTGCTGCTGCGTACACTTGACGTTAAATTTGTTTGGAACCTTTTGGTAGGACAAGGTCGGCAGAAGGATCGGCCGAGACCTCGTTAGCTTATAGAGCTATATTCGACAGTTCTGGCAAACCTAGCTAGGCAGGAATTGCTTCAATTATATCCAGGATATCGTCTTGAAGTCCTCCCGGTGTGGTGTTTGTTTCTAGTAGATCCGGAGATACCGTTCTACTAGGTGTTAGTAGCTATTTAATATCCTTTATAGAAAGCTCTGCTAAGTTGTTTAATGTAGTTATTTGATCTACATTTGAGGTAGGTCTATATAAGATAGATTTATCCTTAGATTTGTCCTTGTAGAGAGGTTCTAGTAGACTAATTGCCTAGATGGTGTCTTCTAATGCTTCCCTAAGTAGGTAATTGATGTTTTAACCCTTAGGGTTATAGAACAAGGTCTTGTTAAATATAACGTCTCTAGTTTAAATAACTTTGTAAAGACTTAGAATCCAGATTTAATAGATATTTATTAAATTGTAGCCAACTAGGTGTCTAATTAATGCATAAGGAGCTAGCTTGTCTCCCTTTCTAACTTATTTATTTAGTGTATAGGTCTTGCAACCATATTCGTGTATATAGGTAAGTGATAGTAGCTTGCCGTAGGCGACCTCGTACGGAGTTTTCTACCCTAGTTGTTTATTTAGTGTTTGATTAAGTGTATAGCTAGCAGTAAGGAAGGCTTCTGGTCCTAGAGATGGGGGTAAGGATACTTCCAGCTATATAGACCTTAATCGTTCCATAAGGGTTTGTCCAGATCGTTCTGCTCCACCATTTTGTTCTTTAGTATATAGTACTCGGCATTTAAAGGTAATGCCTTTGTCTGCACACTATGTATTTAGGGTGTCTTCCGTTTATCTAAATGCTTGTTCATTATCGCTCTAGAAGAAGACGACGTCTTAGTAAAATTGTGTCTTAATTAAGCGGTAAGTCTTATAAATAGTAGGTAGGACGGTAGCTTTATCCCTATTCTTAGCGGTATATATAAAGTTAAATTTGGAATATGTGCAATAGAAATGTATAACATATCTATTGCCGTTATACCCTAGTACTCCAAGGTGGATAATATTAAATGCTAGCCATTTAAATGGTTAAGTGGCTGGAAATTTGTGTTCTTGTCTTTAAGAGATCTGCTGTGTATGCTTTGCTAGTAAGCAAACTTTATATTCGATTTTAAGCGGTGCTCGTTTATTGGTTTTAAATTCGGTTAGCTTTGCGCCAATAACGTGCTTAGGAAGCTGTGCAATAGCATTAGGTCCTACATAGCCGAGTATCTTGTGCCATCTTATAGCTATAGCTCCGATTGGTTTACGGGCCATTTAGCTTAGTTAAAATCTTCCTATTAAGAAGGTTAATTAAGTTGTCAAGTCTAGGGTATTTTTAGGCTCTCTATGTATTAGTGCCCAGTAGCCCCCTAGTTGTTTTGCATAGTAGACTGTTTTGCTAGTTACTAGATGGTATAGCACATTTCGTCCTAAGTTAAAATAGATGTCGTTATTAGTAGCTCTTAAGAGTGCTACAATATTTATAAAAAAGGTAGGTACTAGTGCTATATAGGATAGCTTTATTTTTGACTTCCCAGTAGGTGTATTAATAGTAATAGTTACTATTCCGTAAGCTTAAATTTTTATAAAATTTCCGCCAGTAATCAGGTAGTCGTCTTCTGCTACTAGGTATAAGAAGGTAAAATCTTCTTTATTATTATAGACGTGGGTATCTATACTAGGGTTAAGTATCTAGGTGTTCTGGAGTTTAAAAGGAATTTAACTAGTACTAAACACGGTAGCATGGCTAGTTAGTTTAGTAGAAGGTGGGGTTTTAGAATTAAAATTAATTGTGGATTCTATATTCTAATTATTCTCCTTTGCTTTCTGTTCTCTTTTTTATATTTGGTTAACAATGCGTTTAATCTAAGGTGTAGATAAAATAGCTTTGTTTACTTTCTTCTAAATATCTACCCTTAGTCTCCATCCTTGAGGGCGCTTATACTTAGTAATATAATAGCAGTCGTTAAACCAATGTATGATGCTGTATATGCATTCCTTGTTCTATCTTAAATTTAAATTTAAATTGCTGTTGGAATTGGAATTGCCGTTAGAGTCTAAATTGGAATTGTTTTAAAGGGTTATAAATATAGAGTTATTAGCAGTTAAGGTAGACAATGCTTACTGTATATAGTAGTGCTCCTTGAATTCCTTAATAAGGTTAATAATAGATAGGGCTTTTTTATCTTTTTATTCTTTCCTAATTAGGTCTACTTCTAGTGCTCCTATAAAACTAGAAGAGATGGCTTTAATAGCTTATACAAAATTATAGTAGGGCTTAAATCCCTGTATGTCTGGAAGCTCCAATTTCTCTGCTAGCTTATAGACGCTCCTCTAGTTATTTAACCATTTTTCAATGCTCTGCTTTTTTATTGTAGGCTTTAAGAGCTATATATTAATTTAGGACGTTGCGCTTTTGACCTAAGGTAGTAGGGGCAAGTATAGTCTTTAACTCTTAAAGGCGTTCGTATACTGTTCCGAGGTCTTTAATAAGAGGGAGGTAGGCTACTAACGTTATGCGGATGATATAATTGCTAATATCGTTTATGGCTTGCTCTTGCTTCTGGTACACGCGGAGGTCGTCCTTATATTCCGCGTATAGTTAATTATAGGCAATGAGTTGGTTTGGATCTAGCTTGGCTATTGATATAGTAGTAGGAAGCACGTCTCTTGGTATAGGCCGATTTGGAGGTTCTAGCTTCGGAAGCTTGTCTTTCTTTTTTAATAGGTTGATATACTGCCATATATTATTTATTTTAGCAGTATCTTAAATAATAAAGAACCATTATATCCAATCAGATAGCTTTTTAAGGATAAGGTTGAATTTTAAATAAGGTCCGTCTATATTGGTTGTTATTTTTAGAATTTAATAGGTTAAGCAGGGTCCTAGGTTAGCGTCTTGGCGAACCCTTATTTTGACGTTTTGAGCTTTTGATTTGATTCGTTAGTTCGTTTATCTATTGGGTACGTTTGTTGGTTAGGTGCGACCGTCCGTTCGTTTAGTAGATAAAGAAGCTCAAGACACTTATAAAGGTGGTAGAAGTAGTGACTTCGTAAATAAGGTAGTAGATTGATTGGTTTAGCAGGTAGTGCAATCCGGACTCATAACTGTAACAGTGCAAGTGTGGGAGAATTAAGTGAGCGACTTAATTCTAAATCTATGGAAATCAAGTGAACTAAATACATGAAAGTAGACCCGGAACTCTGTAGTCTATGACTTAATATTTGACCGTATCCGAGACATATAAGGGTGGCGTCGATTGTGTCTCGGAGCCTCTTAGGCGACGGTCTCGTGTCTCAGCGTAGTGCTGGTGAACTATTACATACTACCCCTAGACAGACGGTTAGACGGAGATTATAAATTAATACTTAAACCAGAGGCTCCGGCCCTTTATTAACTACTTTTAGAACAACTAGGGTAAACTACTACCCCTAATGGACTACGCCTAGGCAATCCTACCCTATAACTCTACGGGATTTATACCTATTTAGCTAAAAATAGGATACTTACCCTATATAAGCTTTAACTAGGAAAGACTAGAGGGGCTATAAACTATATATAAAAAACTGTCTAAGGAAGCCTAGTAATATACTAAACGCTTAGAAGAAGCTTGGACGGTAGCCTATATAAATCTAGAAAAGGCCTAGAGATTAATAAAATAGTAGGCAAATAAGCATAGGCGTAAGCCTGACTTTACTATAAATAATAGGGTCTAGGTTATAATAAAGAACTAGAAGATAGAACGGCTTAGCTGTAAGCTAGACTATAAGATAGTAGGACTATATAAGATCCTTAATAAAGAAGGCAACTTGTATAAGGTTAAGCTCCCAGACTTAATTAAAGTCTATCCTATCTTTTTACTAGATAAGCTATAGAAGGCTACAAATAACCTACTACCTAGATAAAAGAATGAGCCTCCCCTGCTAATTTAAGTTAATAGCGATAATAAATAGGAAGTTAATAAAATACTAGCCTATAAACTAGTATAAGGAACGCTATAATACTGTATTTAATAGAAAGGCTATAATCTAGACCTAACCTAGTACCCTACCTAGAACTTTATAGGCTGCCCCTAGAGACTTAAAAAATTCTATAACTAATACCCTAATGAACCCAGACCTCTAAAGTACCTTAATAAGTAGATGGAGTGCTAGTATAGCAAAGATAATAGGCTGCCTATTAAGCATAAAGACAAGAATACCCTATGGATATAATATGGACATACAAAGCCTAAGGGCAGGCTTTTTTAGAGGGGGGGGTAATGTTACGGCGCTAATAGAAAACGGTGGATCTTAGCAGACGTGGATTATAATAGACGCGAGTTATATAACTTAAGGACCACATAAAATATCAAGTAGCGCTGCTATTCTTCTCCTTCCTTTCTCTAGCTTTAGATCCTCGTTTATAGACTACCAATTGTATAGGCTTGCGCGTCCCTTATGCCGTACTCGTGCCTTAATTAACTGAGTCGCTAACATAACCGCAAGTTCTACTAATTCTGCTAGCCGTAACAAACGTATATAAAGATAATATAATACTAGGTATCTAAACTATAGTATAGCGCAAAGCTAATAAACCTAAGTAGTATTAAAGAATCTAAAAAGGTAACTAGAAACCTATAGAAACCTAAAGGTTAAGGATTAAGTAATTAAAGGACTAAAAAGTAAAGGTTAAACTAGGGATCTTAGCAGTAAAAGACGTTTAGGCGGACTCTATAGCAAAAAAGGTGGTTTAAAGAAGGAGCTTATATAAACTATAAAAAATAAGGATATTATACTAGAGATTATAGGAGAGGTTAGAGTATTAACGTAGTAAAAGGCACCTAAGATATAAACGCGTAAGAAGATACTAGTGTACTACAAGGAATAAGGAAGTGTTTAATTATACACTTCGCTTTTTATTACAATAACGCATATAGAGTTTATAAAGACGCTAAGTATAGTATAAGGTATTAGCTATAAGAGCCTAAATTATTAGGATTCTAGGGTATATAGAAATTAAATAATAAGTAAGATAGGCTATATTATGGGAAAGCTATATAGATATAATATACCTAAGGATCCAATAAACCTATTTAAGTAAATAAGGAACTAAGCAACTATAAGGCGACTAGGGTGGCTTAGTAGGAGTATATAGACCTTAAGAACGCAATAACAGAGGTAGAAACTAAGATAGCTATAGAGAAAGGATTAATAATGGAGATTATAACTCTATTAGATATAATATCTATCGCCTTATAAAATAGAGGGAGGAGTACCTAAATAGAGCAAAGTAAGTAAATAACTGCTAGTACTAACTTACCACTTGTCAGCGACTTAGTTAATTATGGCATAAGCATAGTATAAGGGACGCGCAAGCCTATATAATTGGTAGTCTATAAACGAGGATCCAAAGCTAGAGAAAGGAAGAAGAAGAATAGTAGCGCCGCTTAATATTTTATGCGGTCTTTAAGTTATATAACTTGCGTCTACTATAATCCACGTCTGCTAAGATCCACTGTTTTCCACTAGTGCTGTAACATTACCCCCCCCCCTCTAAAAAAGCCTGCCCTCAGGCTTTATATGTCTATATTATATCTATAGGGTATTCTTGTCTTTATACTTAATAGGCAGCCTATTATTTTTACTATACTAGCACTCCATCTACTTATTAAGGTACTTTGGAGGTCTGGGTTTATTAGGGTATTAGTTATAGAATTCTTTAAGTCTCTAGGGGCAGTCTATAAAGTTCTAGATAGGGTACTAGGTTAGGTCTAGATTATAGCCTTTCTATTAGATATGGTATTGTAGCATTCCTTATACTAGTTTATAGGCTAATATTTTATTAACTTCCCATTTGTTATTGCTATTAACTTAAATTGGTAGGGGAGGCTCATTCTTTTGTCCAGGTAGTAGGTTATTTGCAGCCTTCTGTAGCTTATCTAGTGAAAAGATAGGATAGACTTTAATTAAGTTTAGGAGCTTAACCTTATACAAGTTACCTTCTTTGTTAAGGATCTTATATGGTCCTGCTATCTTATAGTCTAGCTTACGGCTAGGCCGTTCTTTTTTTTAGTTCTTTATTATAACCCAGACCCTATTATCTATAGTAAAGTTAGGCTTGCGCCTATGCTTATTTACCTACTGTTCTATTAATCTTTAGGCCTTTTCTAGATTTATATAGGCTACTATCCAAGCTTCTTCTAAGCGTTTGGCATATTGCTGGGCTTCCTTATAAGACAGTTTTTCGCGTACGGTCTATAGCCCCTCCGGTCTTTCCCAGTTAAAGCTTATATAGGGTAAGTATCCTATTTTTAGCTAAATAGGTGCAAATTCTGTAGAGTTATAGGGTAGGGTTACCTGGGCGTAGTCTATTAGGGGTAGCAGTTTGCCCTAGTTGTCCTAGAAGTAGTTAATAAAGGGCTGGAGCCTCTGGTCCAAGTATTAATTTACAATCTCTATCTAACCGTCTGTCTGGGGGTGGTATGCTATAGAAAGCTTTAGCTTAATACCAAGGATCTAAGTAAACTTATTTCAGAAGGCTAATATAAACTACAGCCCATGATTAGATATAATAGTATCTAGTAGTCCGTAAATTCGGTAGATATAATAGATATATAGTTAGGCTACCTTCTTAGCATTAATATCCTTGTGACAGGGGATTAAGAACGGGCGCTTACTAAAGTGGTTAACTAGGATTATTACTATATCATATCCGTCACGGTCTGTAGGCAGCTTGTGAAAGTCCATAAAGATATACTACTAGGGGCGTTCTAGTATTAGGAGTGGCTTTAATAGTCCTAGGGTTTTATCCTGTGGAATTATAGACCTACGGCAGTCATTACAGTTCCGTATATAGCGGTTAATATCCGTAACTATTCCGGGCCAGTAGTAACGGTCACTAATAATTTTACAGGTCTTATTCTTTTTGGGGTAGGCCGTAGAGACCTAGGTATATACTTTGGTAATAAGCCGGGTCCGTAAGTTCTATTCCTTTACTACTACTAGCTATTCCTAGTGTTTAAGCAGTCCGTTTTTAAGGGACTATAGGCTAGTAGCATCCTTTACCTTTTCGCGGTACTCCTATAGAGAAGGGGCCGTACGGTTTGCCTGCAGCAGTTTATTAATAAGGTCAAGTTCTATGGAGTTAATAGGATATATCTTAGCATCCAAAGGGTCTATATTTAGCTCTGCTTGTATCTAGGGGTTAAGGTGCTCTGGTTATAGTAGTATCTAGGTCTATAATAAGATCTTTACAGCCGCCTAGTTACCTAGGTCCTGTTTACGCCTTATAAAAGTATCCGCATGGTTTATAGCGCCTGGTCTATATATAATTAAGAAGTTAAACTAAGATAGGATATCCACCTAGCGTGCCTATTGGGCTATAAGGGCCTTAGTTATTATAAAGTATTCTAGGGCCTTATGATCCGAAACTACCTTAATAGGCTTAGGGGTCCCCTCTAGCTGTATATACTATTACTAAAAGCTAGAGACAATAGCCAGCATTTCTTTATCATAGATATGGTAGTTTAGCTTGGCATCTATTATAGTCTTTAAATAGTATATAACAGGGTGCTATTCTCCGTTTAGTTACTTCTAGGAGAAAACGCTGGCTATCACGCCGTCTAAGGTATTAGTTTCTAGCATTAAGGGCCGTTCTGGGTTAAAGTAGGTAAGTAGGGGAGCTAATACTAGCCGTTTTTTAAGCTTATTAAAGGCCTGCATATAAATGGTGTTAAAGTGGAATAGCTGGTCTTTCCTAGTAAGGCGGTTAAGAGGTTGGGTAATCCTGCTGTAGTTTTTAATAAAGTGTTAGTAGAAGTTATAGAAACCTAAAAATAATTGCACCCCTTTTACGGTCTGTAGGTGTTGGTTACATAAGGTGATATCACGTAGCTACGGTTCATAGATAGTATAATGGTTGTTCTTCTTCTTCTTGATAGCAAAGGATCATAAGGATCGCAGTGCCTAAGTAGGGGGCTAATTAGTTACCATAAGGATGACTAATTAAAGACACGACGATGACACGTAACCACGTAACTGCTGTCCTTATATTCCAACACTGGCAGTTCTTTCTTTGTGTGTAGAACCACCAATATATAGGCTTTGTTAATATACTAAAAGTAGATATCTAAACAAGATTAATATAATTATGTGGGCTTAGGAAATCCACCAAATCCCACCTATATAATTAGAATAAAATTAATTAAGAATAAAATAAAATCAATCAAGAATATATTAAAAGGAAAAGATTGTAGTGCCTTCTATCTATATATTCTAACACTGGCAGTTCTTTCTTTATGCTTATAGCGCTGTAGGAAGGCAGCAAGGCAGCAAGGTATCGGTTTAGCTGGAGGTAAAAGCAGTAGATATTAGTTGGCTGCAGGCGGAGCAGCAAGTAGTTAATTAGCTACAGGCAGGGCAGCAGGGGTCTATTATAATAGCAGTACGGTGCCAGCAATGGTAGTAATAGTAGTCAAGTATAGAGCTTATCTATTAGTTGGTTGGTTAATTGTAGGCACATTGGTATAATTATTCGGTTAGTAGATCGCATACATATCAGCACAATTATTCGGTCGGTGGATTGTATGCATATTAGCGTAATCAGTATCGTAATAGCAGGCATAGCGGGCTATTAGTTTATCAATGGTATATAGCAGTATGGTACTAGCGCAGGGTCGGTTCTGTAGGCAGATCGGCATAGAGTCTTGTTACAGGGTTAGTTTATAGGCATATTAGCGCAAGATCTTATCGGGTTTATAGGCGTATTGGTATAAGGCTTGTTAGCTTAGGTTCGTATATATATTAGTACAAGGCTTATTAGGTCGCAGGGTATATTAGTTGCAATAGTTATTAGGTTTATAGCTACCGCAAATACTGGCAGTTCTTCTTTATAGATTGCCTATGTAACTATACCATTCTAACTACTTCCCCTATATCTCTCTCTTTACCTATCCTTTATAGTACCCTCCATAAGAACTTCCTATCTGAATTATGCTGGTAGCCACCTCTATAGCTGCTTTAGGGGCCACAGAAGTCTTGGAATCTTCTACGCTAAATCTTCCAAAGCTTATTAAATGTTTATGGAGGAATGGGTAACTATTGCTACTAATTAAAGATGCTATTTGTAGATCTAGGCTGCTATAAAGGCTGCTGTGGAGGCTCTTGTAGAGGCTGCTATAGAGGCTCTTATAGAGGTTAATGCGGAGATTACTACAGAGATTGCTGCGGAGGTTGCTGCGGAGGTTCTTGTCGAGCTTGCTACTAGTAGGTTGGGATATTATTTATAGATCTGGCTTATTATGCCAGTTGTCTAGTCGCGGTAGTGGTTAGAGGAAACGTCTTAGCGCTTAAGTTAAACGAGGTTAAGAATCTCTGGTGGGACGGAGCTTAAGGCATAGGTTAAGATACGGCAGCCTAAGGAACTTAAGGCTAAGGAACTTGAGGTGTTTAATAGCCTAAGGTTATCTATAGTGGTTCTTGTGGAGGTTGCTGCGGAGGTTCTTATGGAGGTTCTTATGGAGGTTCTTGCGGAGGTTCTTACGGTGGTTCTTGCAGAGATTATTATATTAGCGGTGCAGGTGGTGTATAGACGTGTAGCTGCTGCAGTTGCTGCGGCTGCTATGGGGTAGCAGGGGCAGCGATTAGAGTAGCTGGCGGTGCAGCAATCGGGACAACTTGTGGTGCAGCAGTTGGAATAGCTAGTGGAATTAGCAAAGCAGCTAGTAGTTGGGCTGGAGATGCTTATGTAGCTAGTAGGGGACTATAGAAAGGTGTTAATTATGGCTATTTATTGTTAGGATTCCATTAAGAGTTAAACTTCTTTATAGTGCGTATTTGGTGCTTAATCTCTTATAAAGTCCATTTGTGCTCTTCCTTTACGTTAAGGACCTGCTCCTAAATGTTGTCTCTAATAATGCCCCCATCTATAGGGACAAATACTCCATTCTCCTAAAGGAAGTCTTAAAAATCCTAAACAATATTAATATTGCCAAGTGCCTAGGTGTTAGCGGTCCATCCTATAAAATCCTCCCTAAAATATTCCTATAGTTGTACATCGGCGTAGTGTCTACTTTAGTAGAAGAGAATATGGTGTAGGAGAAAGCTATTAACTTATTTTACCGTATAGGTTGTTATATTAAAAACGGGAAATTTATCCTAATCTTTATTAATGAGTTTCGCGTATGCAGCTACCCCTAGTGGTAAGGAATCTCTCTAGTTATTTAGAGTAATCATAGCCATGTTTTCGGAGGAAGGGAAGTGTTATTAGGTTATAGGAGAGGAGGTGTTATTAGTGTAGGGATTGTCGATTGGTACGCGTTTGTGATATATATTTGTCGTTTGGTACACGTTCGTGACGTGTATTTGCGATTATAGGGCTCAGGACCAGTTCTGGCCTTAAATCGCGAAGACTCGTAAAGCGTGTTGTTCTGCGTGATGGACGCAAGAATCCGTAATCTTGGAAAGGCTTAGGACCAGTTCTGGCCTTTTAGATCCTTAGATTCGTGGAAGAGTTCTATTTAAGGTTTAGGACCAGTTCTGACCTTAAAAGACAGCTTCCTCTAGCACGAGTAGCACTGGTATAGTGGCTTGTCTCTTCTTGGTAGAATACCTAGCTACTCTATAGTATAACAGTGAAGTTAACCACTAATCAGTATTGGTTACACAAGGTAATATCACATAGCTACGGTTCGTAGATAGTATAATGGTTATTCTTCTTCTTCTTAATAGCAAAGGATTATAAGGATCGCAGTGCCTAAGTAGGGGGCTGATTAGTCACCATAAGGATAACTAATTAAAGACACGACGACGACACGTAACCACGTAACTGCTGTCCTTATATTCCAACAGTAGGGGTGTCCACTAGTTAATTACGGCCGTTTTCTCTAGGTTAGCCTTAATTCCGTCTATACTAATAATAAAACCTAGGTACTTTATACGCTTAATACTAAATTCTAATTTCCTAATATCGGCCTAAAGACCAGCCTTGTGGAGCTGTTGTAGGACTTTATAGATATACTCCTTATGTTCTAACTTATTCTTAGAGTAGATTATAATATTATCTAGGTAGGCTGTATAGAAGTTATTAAGGTAGTTAAAGAGTATATTATTTATATATCGCTGGTAAGTAGCTGGTCCGTTAGTTAGTCTAAAAGGAAGTACTTTATATTTATATATTCCGTAATGGGTCTAAAATATAGTAAGATCTTCTAATCTAGGGTTTATTCTAATCTAATAAAAGGCCTAACGGATATCAAGCTTAGTAAAGATCTTAGCTTTACTTATTTAGGTTAAAGTCTTATTAAGTAAGGGCAGTAAGTAGCGGTCCTTGCGGGTTATATTATTTAGTTTATAGTAGTTAATATAGAAACGAAGTCCTCTATTTAGCTTTTTAGTAAAGAGAATAGGCGAGTTAAAAGGGGCTTAACTAGGTTTAATAAAGCCCTTATTTAGGTTATTAATAAGGTACTACTTTATAGCCTATAATTCGGCAGTAGACTGCTAATAAAGGGGGCTATAGTTAAGTGTGTCTTCCTTATCTAGCTTAATCTCAATCTTATAGTTATATAGTTAGTGAGGCAGGAGTATATCTAATACTACCTTAGAGAACACATCCTTAAATTTCTAGTATTAATAGGGTAGTTTCTGTTCTACTAGCTTCTTATCTATAAGCTTACCTTTCTATTTGCTAAGCTTATTTTTCTTTTCCTTAATTATTTAATCAATTTTATATAAGCTAGTGGTAAAGGTAATAGTATTAGGTTAAACCAAGTTCTAGTAGAATCCTATAGCGCTAATATAGCAGATATTAACTGGTGGGAGGCCCATAGGTTTCTTTATAGACTATTATTAGGCTGTATTTTGCAGCTTAGGGTTTATAATCTTTCTTAGCTCCTATTCTATTTTCTATAAGTTATCCCTCTAGTTTATACGTTTAGTATAGCGTCTAATACTCCTTACTATTCTTTGTGGCTGTATAGGGCCTAAGTTCCCTGTGGGGAACTCTACTAGCTTTTTACTAACTTTTTTAATCTTTAGTGTGGGTGGCATAACATAGGTAGTCTAGGGGCGGCGTAGTATATGGATCCGTTGCGGGTTAAGCTATATATTCTTTTTAAAAGCCTGGTCCCTACGCATAGCATTAGCCTGGTAAATGGTGTCTATCTATAGTTATATAAGGTTTTCCATTGTAATGCTGATTTCCTTTATAAAAGAGGGTATTGGGGGTAGGGTTTTGGGCTAGATAAGCCGTTTACTCTATATATTAAACTATAAGCCTAGATAGGCTAGCCATTTTCTTTTTAAGATTATATTGTGGCTTCCTAGGTCCGTAATAAGAAAGGGAATGTTATACTACCTTTATTTGTCTACACGGAGGTAAATCTGCAAGATAGTTATAATAGGTGGTCCTATCCGTCTGTTATACCCGCGAATAGGAATTAGTTTGGGCAGTTCTTTAAGGGGTGCATTTAAAAAGTTAGCCAGCTTTACAGCACACTAGGTGTCTATTAAGGTAAAGGCATTTACTCTAGAGTTAGCTAAAGTAGAGGTTAAAACTTAATATTTATTATAGAATAAGGTATAAGGGATAGTGCAGCTTTTTCTACCAACTAGCCAACCTAGATTAATATATAATATGTTAATCCCTTTTAACCCTAGAGAGGAGTCTTCCTCTAGGGTTCCTCTTTTTCTAACTCTATACTATTCTCCTAAATTAACAGAACCTTGCCTGTTTTTGCCTTTATCTAGTAATCCTTTACAAAGTGGTCTTTCTAGCTGTATAAGAAGCAAGCTCCTTAATTACTAAGGGCCTGTTTATAGGGGTCGTTATACGTAGGCCAAGTGTGCGCTAGACCTATAGTAGGACTAGCTACATAGCTAGCTGCTAAATTAACGGCGGGCTATACGGCTAGTGCCGTAGGAGTTGCAGATTGTGCTAGGGTGTTATAGGCCGTTTGTAAAGTACTTATAGTTTAGTTTAGAGAGTTTCTAGCTTTATACCACTTAGATTGTACCTTAATTTAATAAAGGCCTTAGTTAATAGCTAGGTAGTGGTTCGTAAGTACCTTTAGCGTCTATACAGTAGTAAAAACTGGTAGTACGGCGCGTTATAGGTCTAGGGTAAGCTTGTCAAAGAGGTTTAGCATTAGGTTTTTATAGGGAATTTAGGTTTAGCCAGCTAGGTATAAAAAGCGGGTCTAGAAGGCTAAAAAGGTCTCCGTCATCTTTATATTAAGAGCTTTGTAATTAAGGCGGGCGTTTTATATCTTAAAGGGGTCCTTGTAAATGGAAGACAGGTAGTTAACTATCTCTTCTTTAGAGAGGAAGGGGTCTGCTAAGTCCTAGGCGTATTGCGGACGTAGATGCGTCTATATATCCCCGCCAGTACGGCCGAAGACGTAGGCCATTTTAGCTTAGGTAGTAGGGAAGTGGTCTGTATTAACTTTAAGCTTGTCTTGTAGTTGAAGCTTCTAATTATTAAATATAGGGTTAGTTCCGTCTATAAGCAACAAGGGGTCCGCAACCTTCGCGGACTATAACAATGCTAATGCTATATATTAGGCTAGGGTTTTAAGGACTATAGCAAGTCTCTAGGTGTCTAATAACTCCTTACTAGGTATAGGGGTGTCTCTGATTTTAAGCAGCTTTTAAAGCCGTTTAATTTTGGCATTAGCTGCTGCGAGCTCTTCCTAGGGTGTCAAAACGGCGACTGTTTCACTATTGGAGGTATTTGCGGGTCCTACAGCGGCTTTGCCAGCTACTGTATTTCTTGGCATAGTGGTAGGGGTATTAGGTAATTTTTGGTGTTTGTTTATTTTCTAGGGGTTCTAGTCCGTATGTGTCCTATTTTTAGGTTTTGTATTCTATTTGTGTTCTTTTAGTTCTTAGGGGTCTGTCCTATCCTTGTAGTTCTGGTAATGTCCTTAGGGTCCTATTCTGTGTCCTTTATAGATATATTTAAGTTCCTTCTTAGGAAGAAAGAGTAGTTAAGCTTTAGATAATATTAGCAACTTAGTTAATTGTAGTATAAGTATAGTATAAGGGACGCGCAAGCCTGTATAATTAGTAGTCTATAAACAAGGATCTAAAGCTAAAGAAAGGAAGAAGAAGAATAGCAGCGCCGCTTGATATTTTATGCGGTCCTTAAGTTACGTGACTCGCGTCTACTATAATCCACGTTTGCCAAGATCCACCGTTTTCCACCAGCGCCGTAACACCACTTAATAAAGGTAAAAGGCTATAGGTTTAAGATTCTTAAGAAGAGATAAGACTAACCTAGAATTTTAATAGATAGATAAGGCTAGTAGCCTAGTTTAAAGATAAATAAATAAGTACGAGATGTAGATTCCTAGGGGACTAAGATTTTAAAGAACAAATAAGGACTCCTATAATAAGTAAATTAATAATTTAGCCTAAGGGTCGAAAAGTCAACAGCATAATTTAAAAGTTTAAGGATTTTAAGGATAATAATTAGGAAAGTTTTTATTTATAGCTAGACGAATAAGTCGTTACAGATTAAGTAATTTTGGAGAGAGATATAAGTTATATTACAGTGCCAAGACATTGGTCTATGCACACAAATTCTTACTAAAATCGACACGACTTTAAACAACCGCATAACGCCGTAACAATCAAATGCAGCCAAATCAGTATGAGATTATTTAATTATAGTTAATACTTTGTCTGCTAGCTATGTGCCTTTTTTACTACCTCCAGCCTTTGATCTATATTGTCGATTAACTATCGCATAAGGCCTTAATTAATAGCCAACTACGCCTCTTTACATGCCTTAATTAAACGCTCTAAATTCTCCTTACTTTGTCCTATCTATTTAAGCTCTAAATAAAGCTTAAGAATCTTCCTTTTAGTGCTAGCTAAAGGTGCTTAATTAGGTTAAAATTAGGCAAGTATAGAGGAAAATCTAGGGTCTAAATACCGTGCGTTTCCAACTACTCCTTTATAAGATTTAATATATATTATTATTTATTGCTTAACGTCCGATTCGGATCCCTATTAGGCCCACGCGGACTACTCCTTATATATATATGGGGAGAAAACTCTTTTAAGAAAACCCTGTAATCTATCTCCCTGCCTTTTAGGACTTGCCTATAAGGCGCCTGCGAGTTACCTATAGTGCTCTACTACCTTACTTTTTGGCCTCCTTAGGAACCACTGCTGCCGTAACAAGCCTACGGACGCGCTAGTATTGCAAACTTTGCTCTACTACTGTAGAGTTATTAGGGGGCGCCTATTACTCGCCCCTTTACCTTCTATTACTATTTCCTTTGCAACCCGAAACTGGTCTAGTATATTTTGGCTAATAAGCCACCGGGTAACCGCCTTAAGACCTTTTTATATTAAGAGTAGTGTGTTATAGTTCTCTGTGCCAGCTACTAAGAGCATAGCTTCTTAGTTGGTATGTAGGGGGCATAATAGTATTATATGTTTTAGTATCTGTCTTAGCCAGCCATATTTATATCTTAGGCTACCTACTAGGACACTTACCTAGTAGAGCCAATCTTTTAGTCCCATTATCCCTATTCTTAAAAGTGTTACTATTATATTTTCTGTCTTTGTTAGGCCTTCTTAGAGCTCTTAAGTGTTTACCCCCTATAGTGTTAATTATGCTACGGCTTGGGTTTCTCTTGCTTAAGTTAGCCTCTATACCTTTAACTCTTATATACCTCTCCAGCATTGGTCTAACTAGTATTATATTGCGGAAGATAGTTTCCTAGCGTTCTTTTATGCTCTACTTTAGCTCCTTTCTCTTTCTTACTATTATCTTTACTGGCCTCTTACACGTCTCCCTTCCTCCTCTATATAGGCCTGGGCCCTAATGTAGCACTATTTTTCTTCTGCTTTCTTTACCTATTTCTCTAATATCTCTTCCCTACTTTGGGGTTGTTGGTTTGTTCTCCTATAAGGCGCCCTAGGGTTTCTCTATAGTTTATTTAGGCGTGTCTTGATATACTTTATAATATTAGAGTTGCGTTTACTTTGCGCCCTTTATATTACAGCGGCTTCAATATATAGTTGTAGGGGGGGAATATTGGCTTCCTTCTTAAGCAGTACTATGGCCGTTCGCTTATACCCACCTGTTATGCTCCAGAGGCAGGCTATTTGGACCTTTTAGAGTGGTTTAAGGAGTGATTTAGGGGGGCCCTTCTTGGTTTCTCTAATGGCCCAAACACTGGATCTATATATCATAGTTAGCCGGATAACTGCTGTGTATAGTAGGCGTGACCTCTGGAAGCATAGACCCTATATAGAATTGATAATCCTGGATAATGCAATATACTATACTTGGCCCTTACGGGCCACTTGCACTATATGTGCGCTCTACTAGAGCTTACTATTTACCTATACTCCTAATACCCTTAGGCCCTAAACTGGTTAACCCCTAAAGCCTTAGATATAGATTATATGCTAAAGATCTACAGATTGGTTATGTTTTTTTATAAAATAGATTAGCTGGTATTTCTCTAGTAAGAATTGGACTCTATGTTGTCTTGCCCATTCTATATAGGTGTTATAGGCTTTCTTTAGTGTTTTGCAGTTCTCTACGGCTGTTAGCCCGTATATAATTAGGTTTATGTCATTAATAAAGCCTATCCCCTAGGTCGCCCCTTCCTTAAAGGTGTT
>Ga0307507_10004304_pt1 | contig 25589 bp, 37 predicted proteins | sample 7_EM_MG_FD_207223 | JGI IMG/M metagenome (GOLD analysis project Ga0307507, IMG submission 207223) | Populus trichocarpa ectomycorrhiza microbial communities from riparian zone in the Pacific Northwest, United States - 7_EM | ecosystem: Host-associated > Plants > Roots > Unclassified | place...
AGATGTAAGAAGGTAAATTGTCACATGACTACTACTGACAAGTATGGAAGGGAGTCATGTGATACAAATGGTAAGTAATGGAAAGTAAATGATATAAGGAAGGATAGGATCCCATATCCTTGCTACACTCACATCCCCTCTACATCACCGAGGATTCGCCTTTCCATCCATTTATCGCCTCAACAACTCCCTTGCAGTCTCCGGGCTCCAACGCGACCTCAACCATCACATCACCCCTTTCCGGAAAATGGCCGCCATCACCCTTGCCGACTGGACGTGCTTCTGCAATAACTGCATCAACCCCATATCCACCCTTCCCACACCTACCTACAAACACCGGAATGTCCACCGATCCAAACTACCCTTTGCATGGTCCCTCACTGCTAAAGTAATCCAACAACTTGGTCTCTCCTTTATCGTGACTGACCTGCACCATATCACTGACTGGTGGTGGTGGTGGTGGTGAGTTCTGCAGTGTGTTTTCACACTCCGACGGTCCGGCGGGCCGACCACCATAACGGATGGGAACGAGACTAATCAGCTGTAAGGTTTGAGGCGAAAACTCGATAACTCTCCTGAACTTTCTTTATTTGTTTGGCATCATCTCCATCACGGCAACTTCCCGCGTCCTCTAGTAAGTAGGGAGCGCCGAGAGCAATGCTTTTAGGAGCCTGAAGATGCCCCGCCAATTTGCGGCTGACGGCCCGCAGAAGACCGGAGAATTCCGGAGTACATGTCCCAAATAAGAACCGTTGGCTCTCTGGTCTGCTATCATCTACTTATGTATCGACCGCTAGTTGGTCTCACGTAATAAGGATTCCTTCATTCCCTATTCCCTATAATAATGGGTGTACTGACCTTCTTTTCGTACCCCACGAAGTCCAAATCAATGGGTAGAAGCAACATCCCAGAACCCCCTGAAGAGGGGAGCCCTGTTCGACTCCGTTATTTCTCTCTTCGCGCCTTTTCGTTTTCTTTTAGATGGAAGGAAGGCGACAGATTGATAACACAAGAGAAAGGCGGGAAAAAGTTGGTGGCCAAGTCATCTTCAAAACGCATGGACAAGTCTCGCGCATCAAGTTCAGAAAAGCGAGCAAGGAAAACAGCATTGTCTGTCCGTTCGATCGTTATTGGTCCTTCTTCCCCCCTTTCTCCGAGACTTACTTCAGCCGTTGCGAAGCCTCAATTACTTGTCATCAAGTCCCAGCTCATGCGGCCGAAGACAGCGAAGAAACTCATTGCTCAGCTGCGCCTTCTGCCAGCAACGGGGGAGCCAATACAGAGGACCTCCACTTATAATTCCCATGTCGTCCCGGCGTCGCCCATTCACGCAGTCTGCCTGGGGCACACCGATGCACAGGAGGACCTACTCCATTTTGCCAAGTTACACGCCCCCGATACCACAGGGAGCAAGCCGGAAACTCTTGGCGTTATGTCAACCCCCGTTGATAAGCTAACTGACCTTTTCAACGAAATGCATGTCGTTGACCTGCTAGCCGCCCCCAATCTGGGACTAGGTCAACCTGGAAACGGAAGTGGGCTATTAGCTGGTGCTCTTCCAACTGCAGAAACAGTCCTTGAAGGTGTGAAGCAGATTACCCCACAATTAATGGCGTTGGGTTACGCAACAGGCAGGGCCGTTCTGCCAGACCATAACGGTTAGCCCTCTGTTATTCCTTTTCTGTGAATGTTTCAATAATTTTTGAATCTCGAAAGGCGTCCACCCACCAACTGACCGGCTGTCAGTGATCACATGTATGAAGGTTTTCCATTGCTTCATTTCGCTCTGTTTTTTTTTTGACAAAGTTTAGATTGGTGGGGGCTCGAGATACTACTGCCCCCTCCGACTTTGGAATATCTCGATGTATGCACTTTCTGCCAGATTCTGACCCCGAATTTATTCGACTTTTCAGAATGCTCAATCGGTGACAGGCTCTGTCGTGAATTTTTTGTCAGCCTTAGCCTTAATCAACAACGGAGTCCGAGAAATCCTCCCGTTCATTCGGTACATAGCTCAGTACATCGATTTTGAATGGAACGCTATTAAGCGACAAGACCAGGGCCAAGGAGTTGTTTGTGCAGCTACATGGTGAGTTCCTCTCACCCTGACGTTTTTGGATTTACTATATAACTCGAAAATAGGATTATGCCAGCAGCCATGGTACGGGGTGTTGTTGATCATGGTTTTTGGCAAGGTCGCCCCACTGACGCGAATATTACCTAGGTACCCCGTCCTTGGGACTTTCCCCCATTAACCGAACCAAGTCCGCAAAATGGTGTAACACAAATAGGTCAATTCCCTGTTGGCGCACCATTGACTCTTGACCTCGTTGCCGAGGCAACTATCGACGGGATGTCTCAAGATAACACTCGCTAGTATTTCTGGCAGAAAGCTGCCCTTGTAAATGCATCACTTACGACTTCATGACTTTACGATGGATACACTCTGTTCGTTATGTAAACAAATTCTTGTGTAATATGTACACGGGTGACGGAGCCGAAAACCAACATGACTTGCAATATGATGACTTTATTTATCTGTAAAGCAATACATTTGCAGATCTTTAGAGTCAAGTAGCAGATGCCCGTCGTTACGCGCTCCCTTGTTCGCTCGTTCGGCAAGGCCGCGACCTCTCCGCAAGCGCCCCCGAGTCTTAAGAAACGCAAGGCTAATTCGACAGCAATCCTGGACTCCAATAAACGGCCACGGCACAACGGCACTAGCGAGAAGGAACCTCCTCCAACAAACAACACTGATGTAGAACCTTCGAGCGCAAGCATTACAATGAACTCGCTCGTGCCAGCTGTCCTTAGTTTTGATTTCGAGTTGGCCAAGAATCACCTGGTTAGCGTGGATCGACGGTTTCAAGACTTATTCCTCAAAATGCAATGTAAACCGTTCGAACACCTGGAGCAACTTGATCCGTTTCGGTGCCACCGCCTTCCTATCCAAGATACATTGAACCCTAATTTTTCCGTCTTGTACAACAGCGCTCTTTCGACATCTATTTTGTGGGTAATTGACGGCAGCTTGTCTAGACAATAATTTGAACTTTCTGAAATTCAGAGGTCAACAAATTTCTTGGTTGGCAGCACGATCAATCACGCATCGGTTCATTAGGCTATATCATCCCTCCATACCAGAAAAGCCAGACCACAAGTTCGTGAAAAACAAAACAACAGAATCTACGCTTTCGACTGATAATTGCTCTTAGGATGATGAAATCTTATTTGAATCTCTTCCCGACCCCACAGGACATCGTTGATACTGATATTGCCACTCTCAGAACAGCAGGACTCAGTGCACGCAAAGCAGGATATGGTCCGTCCCAGTGCCTTCTACCTTTTGATTGTCAATAACTGTTATCCCAACTTTTGTAAGTCAAGGATCTGGCCTCACGATTTGTAGACGGTAGATTGTCCACAGAGAAGTTGCTAAATGCCAACGACGACGACTTGTACAGTATGCTCATTGAAGTCAAGGGCATTGGAAGAGTTTGTCCACTTTTCTAAGTGCTCCATTAACAAAATTGACACATTTGTAGTGGACAGGTAATTGCTGGATTGCGCCAGATTTTGAGACGCTCAGTGAGCCTTTGATATAGTCGACATGTTTGCCATATTTTCACTCCGGCGTCCCGATATCCTTCCTGTGGGTACGTATCCTCTTGTGTATATTGTCTACACCAGTGAATTGTTTTGTGTGTCAGGTGATGTGGGTGTCCAGCGGGGTTTGGTCCGTTGGTTTCTATCCCTCTATTCCCCAACACACCTCTTCGCACTATCACCTGAAAAGGTATCTGGTCAGGGAAAATCCTTAGAGGCAACTTTGAACCTGTCCGCCTCTGAAAATGATGATGCGCTGCCTGAGGTGGTAGATGCTGCATATAAATCCAAAGCGGTCGAAGACGTCGCTACAGGTGGCAGGACACCTATATCTAAAGATGAAGACGTTGATCTCCCTCCTCCTTTCACACCCTCTATTCACAAGACACTTAATCATTCCGTTGCCATGGAACCTCTCGTTCTTCCTGAAGGAATAACCGTTGCCATGCTGAAGAGCAGGCTCGAGGGAAAGAAAAAGATCAAGTACGTGGCTGACCCCTTAGATATGGGTGTACTTACCCTTTTGGTCAGAGGGGCGTTTCTAACTCCACAAGAAATGGCAGCACTGACAGAGTGCTGGAAACCCTACAGAAGTTTAGGTGTGTTTCCAAAAGACTTGACGAGGATGTTCTCATGTCAGGCCCTAGGTGTCTATTACATGTGGTCTCTAGCCGCCGCCCCGGAATAATACTTCGTGGCATCAGATATTTTAGTCTCAGGATGTGCAGTAGTATTCAATATTGAATTTTAACAAGTTGTTCAGTTATAACTATTTTGATCCGTCTGATCGGGGTATATAAAAGTTTCATGTGCTCAGCGTTTCGATCTGTTCCGCTCATGTTCTGCTAGGCGTGTTCCCGTTGAGTAAGTAGAGCGGAGACAAACGGGATTGTGGCATGAATCACGGATATTCGTCACGGTAGTCCAAGCATATTCTCGCTGTTTCAGGTCTACCTCAGTCTTTGGCCTCCATGATGCTTGAGCCGCCCGCGCCTCGACCGCCTCTGTACCTGGTCTCACCTGGCGGAGGTTGCTCATCTTCTGTTGATCCAGTCGACAGCGAGGAAATCTACGGCTCTCAAAATCGGTCCAACAACGCCAGCGATGCCTCCTCAATTTCTCTTTCCGATCCAAGGCGTTACATGTCTAACAGCTCAAAGCCACGAGCTACATCCGAAGACCTCCCCCTCTTACATAGGCTTTTTGTGAGCTCCTCGCCTAAGCAGGATCTACAGTTCTTCCGTCGGAATCCCTTCGCGCGGCCTCAACCAATCGAATTCAGCGAATCGCCAAACTCTTCTCTTTTCCAAGAACAACATACTATCCCCTGCAAAATCACACGAGGAAACGCTGTTGACTTGCCTTCTTCACCTCTTTCGCATCCTTCACGAGTGGCTGGTTACAGACACTCCCACCGTATATATAATCTTCAAGCCGACCTTCATTCACCAAAGTTCCCTCAAGGGCACCTTCTCAATTCGGAATTCGTCACTTTATATCAACTCGAAGATGAAATAGGTTCTGGAGGTTACGGGTTTGTGATGACTGCGCGCCGTCGCACAGGAGGTTATGAAGTCGCAGTCAAGTTTATCATCAAGGATAAAGTTCCCGAGCATGCTTGGATGTACGATGAAACCGTTGGCAAATTACCAACAGAGGTTGTACTGCTGAGGTTTGTCAACCACAGAAACATCGTGAAATGTTTAGATGTGTTTGAAGACCCTCTATATTTTTATTTGGTGCGCGTATTTTGAAGTTATCGTCGGCGTCCTCTCGTTAATGTCCGTAAAAGGTTCAAGAATTACATGGTTCACCGTGGCCAAAGTCTGAAGGATCTTCTTCTCAAAGAATCCTGCCGGACTGCACAACTACATCACTCCCAACTCCTTCCCTCTCCCATTCCGGATCTGAGATATCACTTGACTCCTTTCAACCCAGTACTCCGCCTCATTTGAACCCGGAATTACCTGGGCAAATAGTACACTCCCAGGACGCTGATTCTTCAACTTCGCTGGACCAGCAGAAACCTCACAACATTTTCGCGTGTTCTTCCCGAGTGGATTCGCGACCAGGTTTCTCTCGCAGACCATCCTATGACCTTTTTGAATGCATAGAACAATCAACTCAGAAGAGGCTGACAGAGTCGCAGGCCCGTTATGTCTTTTCTCAAGTAGTAGATGCCGTGCATTATTTGGATACTCTGGGAATAGCTCATCGCGATATCAAAGACGAGAATCTAGTCATCAGCAATGATTTACAGGCAAGCCCCAATTTGTATAGAAAAAATTGCTCATTTTATTGTCCCATAGATTAAACTGATTGATTTTGGAAGCGCGACGGTCGTCAATCCAAACGAGCCAAGGCCCTTCTACAACCTATTCTATGGAACTGCTGCCTACGCTTCGTCTGAGATCCTTCTCAAAAGAAGTTATCAAGCAGCCCCAGCCGAAGTTTGGACGCTCGGTGTCTTGTTATCATATCTCCTCACCGGAATATCACCGTTTCCGTCAATTCGCGAAACTGTGGATGGACGAATTTTCTTGTCGGAAACGGTAGGACCTCTCCCTTCAGATGAGGCGATGGACTTGATGAGGAAATGCCTTGATCCTAAACCTCAGACAAGGGCTACGATAGCGGAAGTAAAAGCTCATCCATGGCTAAAGTTTCGCTCGTAGGCTGCCAGTTTCATATCCAACTGTAGATTTGTACACCTTACCGATTTGTCAAGTTGATATTATTACGTAATAATCCGTTTCGGCCAATATCGAACTTGTTGTTGCTTTCTCTCCCTTAGCCGTTTGTTTACAAAATGTCCTTTGCATTGAAAGCAGCAGGTCTGTACAGAATACAAAAATTCCCCTACGTTGTTCTGATATTCCTTTGATCCAGTCGCCAATGCGTCGTGGAGGGCAGCCTTAGGGCGTCCCAGAACTCTGGCTGGTGGGGCATCTCAATTGATTTCGCCGGGTACTGTGCTGAGTAGCTTCATTTCAGCCCGGTGCCTCCTACACACGTCACAGCCTGCGCGTATGGCTGAGCAACAGCCCGTTGTTCCATCGCCTACATCACCTACTGAGCCTGTCACCCTTCTCGCACAACAGGGCTCCCTACAACTCAGTCTGCAGCAACCCACAAACGGTGCTGGTACGAGTTCTTACTCATTACTGGGCGACAAAAAACTTGGCCTCATTCTAACATCCAGAGTACGTGTTGTCGACCCTTGATAAGGTGACGAACTGGGCTAGGCAGGGGTCGATGTGGCCAATGACGTTTGGTTAGTTCTCGTTTGACGAGTTTTGCCGTTATTTTCAATCTATTGTTGTATTTTAGGTCTGGCTTGCTGCGCTGTCGAGATGATGCACATGGCTGCAGCTCGATACGACCAGGATAGGTTGGGCGTTGTTTTCCGTGCGAGTCCACGACAAAGTGACATCATGATCGTGGCTGGGACTCTAACAAACAAGATGGCGCCTGCACTCCGGAAGGTGTATGACCAAATGCCTGAGCCTCGTATGTCCATCATGTTCAAGGGGGGGGATAGAACTGACACGTTCGACAGGATGGGTGATTTCCATGGGGTCATGTGCAAATGGTGGTGGTTACTATCATTATTCTTATTCTGTCGTCCGCGGGTGTGACCGTACGTGTGCAAATCGTGTATTATTTGAAAGCTAAAGGTCGATTTTCTGAATTAGGTATTGTGCCTGTCGATATCTATGTTCCGGGATGCCCACCTACTGCAGAGGCACTATTGTATGGGATGCTGCAGCTACAACGGAAGATGCGGCGGAGTCGGAAAGGAGTTTTGTGGTACCGCAAGTAAGATGGCTGCAGGGTGGATGCAATAGAGTATCCCATGTAGCTGCCATGTACATAGTGTTTCTGGAATATCAAATAACCGAATAATCATAAGGTGACGGCAATTTGTTGTTGGCTTGATCAAATAAGCTCTTTGCCTCTACAAGCTCAAGCAACTTGAAATTCTTCAAATTCACGTCTCCCTTCTTCCTTCTGCATGCCCACACAATTCTCTTCAGTTTAATTTTAATTTTTTTGCCGTCGTCGCCACCCTCGCTGGCCGGCAATCAGAGGCGCTCGCTGACACTTCACTCACCCCAACATGGCTGCCACCATACAACAACAGCCACGAAACGACCCCGCTGCGAATCTTCATGTCAATCTATACCCACGCACTCTTATGGACGACATTGACTTTAGAGACAACCGATACCCACCTCTTTCCAAACCCATTCTCCATTCTCCACTTCAACCTGATCAGCTGTGGGACAGATATGCCAACTCCGATCCCCAATCCTTCCAACGTTCCTTTGAATCATCGAATACCATCTCAGGATGGCCTGCTGAACAGTCAGGTCGGGTTGACTCTCAGTATCAACAGACCCCCCCTAGGCAAAGTGCCCGCCCACATGACCTACTTTCTACTCAGTCTCAGTCCCAAGAACCCCAGCGCACCTCCTTATCGTATGCCTTACCATCAGGTGCTTCGCGTCGGGTTGTTGAACGTTATAGCTTAGACGATAATGGCCAACGCCCTCCTTCGAGAGCTTCAACAGAGACACGGCCGAACCTAGTGGAGTCTAAGCAGGATAGTGGACGTAGCAGGACGAATACGCCTCAACCTGCCCGCTTGAATGAGGTGCAGTCGCAGGACAGACCAGTATCCATTCTTCCTGCTACTCCCCGCCATCCTGCCGCACCATCTTCTGCAGCGAGTCCTAACGCTCTTGGCAGTAGTAGTCAAAAGCCTCCCGTCATGCCTCTATCAGCTTCTCCAGCATACAACCCTCCGGTGGCGCCCAAACATCGTACATATCCGCAACAACCCACATATGTTACTCCTCCCGATGCCCCCAACCCCATCATATACTCTCCGTCACCACAATTGCAGGAAGAAATTTGCGTGGAATGCGCCATGCGAGATCAAGATATGGCGGATGTTGATGTCACTTCCCCAGGCGTCTGGGAGCGAGCAAGCGACGTACTCTTTGAGGAACTTAAGGGAAGAGAATTACAGGATGAGGCCAATGGCATTGTCGTTGTCGACGATTCCTCACGACCGAAGGCAAGAGGTGGTCGTTTGACCGAACAAAACCTCAAAATTTGGTTAGGCATTGTGAGTTGGACTCGCGACATTTACTCGCGCTGACACTCAAATGATGCATTTACAGAATCCGCGTGAACCTGCATCAAGGCAACAGACTCTAAACACTTACCTCAAATCACAGAGAACTTTGTTGCAAGCAGAGGCTCTTGCACATGCCCGGGCAATGCAGGAGGCGAAGCAGCTCGACAACAGGATGCGAGACACATATTCCCAGTTACGACGGTCTGCGTACGACATGGGTGCCGCTTCATCCCCCGCGGACGACTTTGGCGGCGTTCGCATCAAACCTCCACACTCCCCTTCTTCACCAGCCAAGATCCATGTCCATACTCGGTCACAATCACGCGAAATAACGTTGCTTGAGAATGGCATGATTGTGGAGCATGTCGATGTTCGAAAGGAAGAGCGCGAGGCACGAGAACGCAGGCGGAAAGAAGAAAAACGTGCAAGAAAGTCTTCTCGGAGTTCTATTATGGACGTCACTTCTATCATTTCTGCACAGAGCAATGGCCCACTTACCGATAACGGCCTCAAGCCATACTCACGATATTCCCATTCGAGCTCCGCTCGACCGACGAGTGTTTTGACCGCCCCGCCAGAACGCCCAGATCTACCTCGAGCTTATTCACAGGCTTCTTTCTCTGAAGTTCATAGCTTAGGCTCGGGGTCACCTAGGCGCACCAGATTTTTTGGAATTCGAAACCTAAGTGCTGGTTGGATGAGTCAAGATAGTTTGGCCCGTTCCGGAATGTCTGGCAGTATGGTTGATATGCAGTAAGTTGATTTGAAGTTGGTGCTTTGTTTATCTAACGGCTTCTTCCAGCGTTGCCCTTCAACGCGAGGCACAAGGGCCAAGCCGTCTCACGACCTCACCTATCGACCTCCGCGCGTCTCGTCACAGCCAAATTTGGCCTCCCACACAGCAAGAGGCGGGAGATACTTCTCAAACCGTCTTCGATGAAAAATCAAAGAAGAAGAAGAGTAGCCTTGCAAAGATCTGGCGCATTGTTACTGGTTCAACGAAGGCGGAGGCTGATCGAGAACAACGAAAAAATGAAAAGCTCGAGGACGATTTTCCCCTTGCGCCTCCCCCGCCACTCTCGTATCTCGTAGAGCGAGGGCCTTCTGAACTTCTACAATCGACTCACCGACACGCATCCACACCCTCAGTTCCTTCAATCACATCGCCAAAATTAGGGTTATCTTCCCCTGGTATGTCGCCACCTACGGCCCCCTCCAGTGTCCTGCCATCTCCGACCTCATCGAGACCGCCTGGCCCTGATGCAGACATGGTCGAAGTCCGCACATTTGTTCATAATTATTCCGATGACCAGGACAACAGACAAAACCACGAAGACAATATAGGAAAGACTCGGGCCAAATTTGCTTATCCAGTCACCTCAGAACCAGACCTCCGACTGCAGAATCCACCCCTAGCACCACTTGCCCCAAGCCGGCTTTCAAGAGAGAAGTCTCTCCCTCCTCTTCCTCCGGGTGAAGAAGCTCCGGCTCGGCAGTTGCCCGATTCCAGGCCTCAAACGGTATACACATATACTCCTCGATTGTTACTGCCTGGTTCGGGACCAGCGCACGATTTCCTCCCTCCGCAAGCCCCGTTCCGCAATGGGGACACTCGACGTCAATCCTTTGGCGGCATGACTTCGCAACCCAACCTGAGGTTACAAACGGTGCCTGCTAGCAAAGCGGTTGACTTCGACGGTCGTCGATCATTGGGCCCCCGTTATGACGAGTTCGGTCTATCTCGTAGATCACTCGGAAAGCTTGAGCATGTTCAAGAGCACCCAACCCGAAGCGCCTCTCCCGTTCCATCAACCAAACGAAAAAGCAAGTTTGGATTTGCATCATTTTTGGGTAAAAAGCAGCCAATCCAGAAGCAAGAAAGTACCCAGGATGACAGTCGCCTCCAGTTTCCATCCATGAAACAAGTTGACTATGAAGGTCAGGACGATCCAGCAATTAACGGATACGCCACCTCCACTTCAAGACACAGTGCATTAAGCATGGGAGCATCCAATAATACGAACCTTCGGACGTCAGTAACCTCGCGGAAAGCACTCGAAGAACTGGTTGCTCAGGACCCTGATTTCGTAGCCTACCGTTACCCCTCCAACGACCAACAATTAGACCTTTTAAGATAGCAAGTTGCGTGGTCTGGGATTTCGGTTTCGTCTAGTTTTCAGATACTACATACTTAGGTTTCTATTTTTGGTTCCAAAGTAAACCACCTTCGGAACGACATCATCACTCATTGTTATCTTCACTTTTACACCTTGCTATCAATGTTTACGTTACAACAACGGACCTGTACATCGCATTCCTTCTATCGTAATATATTCGAGACAGCTTACTAGCCAGTTGAATGAATCTCTTTCCTTCTTTCTACCTCGAGTATCCTCCTCAACGGCGCGGAGTGAGGATTAGATGTGCCTTCGGATCTGGCACGATCGCACCATTGAAAATAATATTCTTGGGTCGTGAGATAGCGCGGGGAGGAAGGGAAACATCATATCTCAATAGGATGTGAGCCACCATTATTTTCAACTCCATCTTGTTTGTTGATCAGATGGTGAGCATGGTTTCAGAAAAAAGCCAACATACCGCTGCGAAGAAACGTCCGGCACATGCATGTCGACCGGCACCGAAAGGCAGGTACTAATTCAAGATATGAAGGTTTACCGTATACCAAGTACGAAGCACTCACATGTGCATCGACGGTAGCAAAACCATGCTTCGAATCGCTGGATTCTGCCTCGCGTAACTTCGAGAATCTGAACAAATCGCATACTTCGGGGTTTGGGTAAACATCCGGGTTGAAATGTATTGCTTTCATATCGATGGCAACTCTGCATCCAGGTGGTACACTTGTGCCATCCCCAAGATCACAACCTACGAGAGCAACGCGACCAAGGGCAACTGGAATAGAGTCAGAGTTCGGTTATGGTAATGACGCACAAAACGTACAATACATCAACCCATAAAATCGGCCGACTTCTCGGAGAGCGCTGTCAACTTTCCTGAACTTCAGCAACGCTCCTTTGGTCCAACCACCTTCTGACTCGAGAGCTTCCTGAATTTCTGTCCGGATACTCTCAACATCCTCGGGTGGCAGTAGGGCGATTTCGAACAAGGTTTGCGTTATAAATATGGATCTAATGAATTTCATAAGCTTATGATCGCTTCTCAAAACTAGTAACACGAACGATGTGTGAATACTTCCAAAGTTTATATTCAACAATCGAACCGCAAGGCCAAGGGCTGTTTCCTCAGGTGGGGCACTCTTGATCAAGAATTCAGTGACCAAATTCTAATTTTAATAATCTTAGCACAAAATAGCCCTGAGTAATGAGAGACGGTTTACCGGCTTCTCCTCCATGAATTCTCTCTCCTTCAGATAGGTATTTATAAATGGTACGATATATTTGAGTGGAGCCTTTTTCCCTCCCAGAATGTTTGACAGAACGAAATAGACCATACTGGAAAATTCTGATTTGAATGAATCTTAAAAAGATAAATATAATACCCACGGCCGTAAGATATAGGGACTCCAGCTTATGAAGGGTGCCATAAGAGGTGTCGTTTCTGCAAATCGTACAACCGCGTGAAGAAATTGCTCATTGCGACACATCTCAATGCCAAAAATCACACGATTGCTGATTCTAGCAATCAGGTGGGTCATTGTGTCGAAGACCGGGATATCAATAACTCCTATATTGGAAAATTTTCAGTAGCGGACGCATAGCAAGAAGGGTAAATGTTTACCACTATCCTTGGAGACCCTGAAAGTCTCGTCCATGGCAAGAATCGATTCATCGAGAATTTCAGGGATATAGGAAGAGATTGCGCGGTTTACATCTGTGCGTAATACACTCGCTTGATATGGATTTCGAAGCTGATGAACGTCCATAGTGTAAGGAAGTTGAAGGTCCTCATTGATCGCCGTAGGTTGGTTGAACTGCTCTATTGCGTCAGGGCACAAAACGGCCGGTGATGACTGACTACGCACGGTGTCGTCGTTGGCAGACATCACCATCTTTTGATATTCTGGACCAAGAAGGAAGATTGGTCCTGACTGGTTAAACGGCTGTTAGCACACTTGCATAGGTTGGTCGTGGTGGAATTGCTTGCCAGAGTAGGGATGGTGTAAGGTCGACCAGAGAACTTGGATCTACCTTCCATAATGACAGATTCTGCATCAATGGTCCATCGCAGGGCAGTTGAGATATAACCCCAGACACCAGGCTTCCCTAAGCGTGGAACGCCTCCAGAGTACGAAGTGCCCTGCAAAATGCGGACGTAGACTAGTAATACAACTGCGACGACGAGAGCAGCGACAACAATGGCCAAGTTTAGCATATGGACAGAATATGGTACGATTGAAGGGTATTTTGGGCATGAGCATCCGACGCTACATCTCTGTTTACGTATTGTGCCAAGCTAGGTCGATTTGTAAAGCTTAGTTAACGATAGGACATTGAATCATGTGACTGAAACGCGTCTTCGTAGTAGCAAGTCATCTCAATAATGGTACATTCATCATTCAGATTCGTAATTTCCATTGAAATCGCATCCTTCTAGCCTTCAAGGGGCCTTTCAGCGGAGGAAAAGCGCATCAAACTTCTCGAAATTTTCCATGAAACAGTCTGCTCGTGTTTTTCTCCACCCAAAACATCACTCATGAGGTTTACCAGCGTGATTTCTATCAAGTACTTTTAACATTTAAACTATCATGGCCCCTTTTGTGTTACGTCTTTTCTCTAGCTCAAGGAATTGGAAAAGCTTGGGCCGAAGATGAAAGGAATCGGTAGTTTTTCTTTTCTTCACAAGACCTTCAGTCCAACTAATCTAAGCGGCTACTCGATAAGTCTCTCAGTCAATCAAAGAAGTTCTGCAATCCTTGGTTGATGATGGGCTTGTTCAAACAGATAAGATTGGATCTTCAAATTGTGCGTTTTTGTGGTTGTCATATGTGCCTATATGCGTGAACTCTCGAACCCTCAAGTCTTTTGGAGCTTCCCATCACAGCAAGGCAATACAGTTGGTCTCTTTTCACTAAGATTTCTCAAATTTGGTTGATGATGATTTTTTAGATCCAAGCGCGGCTCAACGCTTTGAAGGAAACCCGTAAAAATCATCAAATTCAAATACTGGAACTGAGAAGCGTGATTTCGGTGGAGGAATCCGCTAGATTGGAGTCTGTGAATTTATATGATTAGGCCTCTATTTTTCTGCTGTTCGTTAATTTATTCTGCCTAGGAGGCTCGCTCCGTTGCGCTTGCAAAGCTCTCCGATCTGAGGAGAGAACTCGATAGCCAAGAAGCAGAACTCAACGCATACGGTGATTCGAATCCGGCCAAAGTTGATGAGTTAAAGCGCGCAGTCTTTCTGGCGAAAGAAGCTGCATTGCGCTGGACTGGTTTGTTCACAGTCTGTCCTTGTTCTAACTCAGCCGTAACTCAACTGTTGGCAGATAACTATGGTACGCTTGCTGGGCATTTTACTCGTCAGAATGGGGTAGCTTTGCAGGATGTTCGCAAGTATCTGGAAATAGGGGAGGACTACGAAGATATTTGCTAACCATTGATAAGTTCGGTGAGGCGACAACACACGTTCGCACGTAATATCAAATACATCGTCTCGCATGCCGAAAACGACGATCAAGCTTCAATCTAATTCCACCGCAAGCCACAGATTATCGAGCTGTGAAAATCATTGTTGCAGATTTTATTCCATAAAAATCGTAGGGGACACCCACCCAAAACTGACCCCAATTGTCAGCCTCTTGCTCTTGACGGACCGATGCAGGTGAAGGAAGAGCGATTTTTACGATGTCGACGATGTCATGAGCTTGCAGTAACAAGGTCGCCACGCCCAAGGCACCCTTTCGTCGCATGTGAAGATTAGCTTCCTCAATACTATCAGAATGGCAGCGCCTCCCATGTTACCTGATTAAAACATCAGTTCATGAACCAAAGACAATGAAAAATGAAAGTTACCTAACATCTCGCGTGTCTCTTTCATGGTCAATGTGAAACCACCAGTGGGTTCATACTTCCTTTTCAAATGAAAGTCATTGTGGTTGGATTTAAGCTTCAACTCGATGAAAAGAACACCATCATCTAGAGCCGTTGGGTTGTGACCGAGATTTAAAGCACAAATGGCTGCGTGGCGTAAAGCACCGAGATGCAACCCATGCCTAGAAGGGAGAATGAAGTCTCAGCTGATAAAAGAACTTGGGGGGCGAGACAGACCATTTCTTAAAGTTGGCAATACCCTGAGCGGCAACGGGATTCTTTGATATGGCAGCATTCGCTTCTGCGCTCAACTTGCACGGAGTCTGTCGGTGAGAAAAATTAAAGAAATTCGCAAAACCATCAATATATAAGCCTCTGCGAAGCAATTACCTTGTGGAGTGGCCAACTCGCTACCTGACATTCTTTGCTCTATAAATATATTGGCCGCGTCAACACCATAGTCACAGTTTGTAAATGCACCCAACATACACAATATATGACCTGGACGCGTCAAATGTCTTGAAGCGGGAAACAGGGAATGTACAGCTCACCTCTTTGCAACGGGAACACGCCTGAAAAGGCTTTGCCTCTGGTTCTTGCTTTTTTGCGCACCAATGACAGACTTTGACAACGCGAGATTGACCTCTGAAATGGGTTGATTCCGACATGGTTACTATGTGGGAGGTGAGATGGTGAGCCCAAACGAACTGGAACCTAATTACACACCTGTTGTGTCATTTATTTGAAGAGGACCAAGAATTCTTCAAAGAGTGAAGACTGTTGTTATAATTAATAGCGGCCCTGAGTTTTAGGGTGTTGTTCTCTTAAACTTCAACGTTTCAACATCCGAGCCACGTGCCAAGTATTGATCCACCCGCCTCTGTTGAACATTGCTTGAACAGGCCAATATATTATTCACTACACCACCATGTCGCAAAGCCCTTCCGCCTCAGTATCCAATGGCTCTGACAATGCATCAAAAAGACGGAGAACCAATGACGGTCATTCCATGGGCCAGTTTATGTCAACAGCGGATGGCTCACCCCATAATCAACCTCAACCAAGTCCCCACATCCCAAAGAGAGGCGCACGGGCTTGTACCGCTTGTAGGAAGGGGAAAAACAGATGCGAAGGAGAGGTACGCATCAGTTTCCGCCTCGTCCATCTTTTGTGCTCACTATGGCCCGCCTCCCCCGCCCGGCCCGGCGCTTTCTTAGGCTCCTTGTCGTCGCTGCCAGGCGAGTGGAACACCTTGTGTCTTTGAAAAACCAGAAAAGAAGAATGTACAAGCGAGCCCTGGACCCAGCGTTGAGTAAGCGTCCCATTCCTGCCACTCGTCCCATGCTGAAGATGACGTACTCGCTAGACGATTGTCTCGTCTTGAGGGCCAGTATCTGGTACAGCTTTGATGACTTGGGTAGATATTTACTGATTTTGGACGGTTTCTATGAAAAAGGTTATGCAAAGCCAGATGATTGGTATGCAATCATCGTTGGATAGAATTTTGTTGGCGGTGCAGCCACAGCATCCCCCAATGCACCCACCCCCAGGGATGTACACGTCTCACATGGATGTCCATTCTGGCTTACAGCAGTCCCAACATAATGGGTTTGACATGATGCCGGGCTCTGACCGCTCACGCTCCTTCCCACCGCTTCCGGGGTTTGCACCTCCAGTACGTTAACAATCTTGACGCATACTTTCTACTCACCCTCCAACTTCAAGCCCCAAAAATACGCGTCATATGGAATCATTCCGAGCACAGCTCCGTCTTCGGATGACGAGTCCGAAGACACGCTCCCTCGTTCAACTTTGAACGCTCCCATAGAGGCTTTGCAGGGGTTGGCAAATGCTGCTGCCGAAGCTGCTGCTGCCCCATCCGTTTCCCCAAGGTTTGAATTCAGGAATGACTTTGCTCATTGTTGACACACGTTTTATCAGAGTGAAGAAGCGTAAGAGGGCTGAACCCATTCCAAGGAATGCCTTTCCCCACGTAGTGGAAAAAGTTGGTTCAATTTCTTTTTATTTTTGCCGTCCGTTTTGAACTTGTTCATTTTCAGGGCCTGGTCACCGACTCTGAGGCACGTGAGCTTTACAATATGTAAGTCATATCATTTGAATCACCCAGGTCCCTGATCTTCCTGTCCAGCTTTTTCGCAGGATGCCACTTGTTCATTCCCTTATTCGACCCATTGTATGACACATATGGGAGCTTAATGGAGAGGACCCCCTGGACGTTCGACGCTATCTTGGCTGTGGCTTCTAAAATTCGCAGCGGCAACGGACCTCTTGGTCCAACGTTTTACAAATGTATGGAAGAAGCACAAGGTATTGCACGCTCCTCGCTTTTCGGGCCCGTAGCAAGAAAGGAGGCTGTTCAAGGCATGTAAATTGATTATTTTCCACTCATCATCTCATGTTTTGTGTAGGCATGTTGTTGCTGGCCGCCTGGAGTACAAACGGGTGGCTTCCCAGTGGCCACGCCATGCGTATGGCTTTGGACCTCGGCCTTCATCGAGCCTTGGAGAAGCTGGCTGACGTCGTTGGCAAACAGCGGACCGAGGAAGAAGAGAGAAATCTAGGTCAGCATCTAGCTATTTTTGCGCTCAATATCTCATGTATACATCAGTTGTGTCCGCTCGCATTTGGCTTTGTCTTTACTGGTTTGATCATCAGTATGTTTCAGTGTTTCAACTTCTTCGTCTTCTAATTTGGCCGTCAAGAATGAGTCTGGGAACAGGCCGCCCAACCGTGTTCCGGGATGAAAATACAATTCGTCACTGTAGGCTGTTGTTAAGCCACCCCATGTCATCACCGACCGACGTCAGGCTCGTCGCCTTGGTTGAGCTTATTGCTCAAAAGAGTGCGTTATTTCCGGTTATGCGCTTCATGAATAGTCTATGACATAGAAATTTACTTAAGCTCAAATCTACGATACCTTGGTTTCTTTGAACGATCAGGTCAATCACAATACATTGGCTTTCATCCGCCGCGCAAACGTAGCACTGGACAAATGGTGGTCGGACTGCGATGAATTTCACTGTCAGTACCTAGGTTTGATGACGTGTGCTGCCCATTGACGGGGAGAACCTTCAGGTCGGACCATGGACCAGGACTCACTACTCCGAAAAATCTTGGCTGGGGAATTGCATTATGCAAAACTGTGGCTTGTTTGTGTCGCTTTACGCGGCGTGGCTTGGGATAAAATGCCTTTCGAACAACGCGAGCTTGCCTTCCAAGCAAAAGATGCTGCATCAAACTGTCTCTCAATTTTTTTGAACTCATCCGAGTACAGGTGCGCCCACAACTCTGCGCGGCTATGATGGCGATTAAGCAAGTAAATTTATAGAGCTGCCCTTCGCTATGCCGTCCATGACAGTCTTGTCACGGCTGCGTTTTCCGGCCTATTTCTTTTGAAAATGGCCAGTCTATTCCCCTCTGAATTGGATGTGGGAGCAATCACTGGCCAAGTTGAGCAATTGGCTCAGCTCATGTCGGACGTTGCGGCTGAGAGGTAAGAACGCAGACTGATACTTACGCAAGGAATATGTTGAAATCCGGCAGGTACGCCCTAACATTGAGGATCATGTTAGCCAACCTCCGCCGCAAAGTAGGTCTGGGAAGTGGAATCAACACTCCGATGCCTACCATGCCACCTCCATCCTTCGCAGAAAACATGATCATTCCCCAAACATACCTTGATCCCGGGATGCCACCCCCATTTACCATGGAAGAACTTGGGTTCGCTTGGCCAGGCAATCAAGGAATCTTTAACCCATCAACCATTCCTATCTGGCTCCAAGAACAGGTTTGTGTCCTCTATTAAATCAGAGCATTCCTTTTTCTTACACGGCATTTTCTCTTCTTAGAGCTTAGGGGACCTTGGCCTTCCCGCAAATGGCTCCGACGGGATTTTTCTGCAGATGGGAGGCGCTGACGGCTGGACAGGAGACTTTCCTCCCATGCCCCAAGCATGGTAGATTTCAACTATCTGCCTGTCGTTTTTATTCGTTTGATTTCTATTGGCTTGAGTTTGCAATGCTTTGCTAGTTTTCTTATTTTATTCTTTCTCGTGTCCGATGACTCATGAGCATACTACCTGTAGTACCAGTATTACCAGATGTTGGGCTGCAGAATCAGTCATCTTCCTCGTCGCTGTCTTCCTGTTCCTGCAAGAACTGAATTCGGTTTAATTGACGTCAACTATGATAGTAAGGGATGTTAGCTAGGGGGCGTACTTTGACCAATGGTTCAGTATTCTTCAAAAAGTGCTGTCGACCTTGTGGTTTAGAGCCCTTTTGATGCCAGTAGATGATAGCTTGATCAGAAATACAGTCCTTATTGTACAACACCTGGAGGAGAGAGGGGTTGGTCCTCTCAATATTCATAAATTGGAAGGAACTTACTTTGAGAATCTGCGGGAACGCCTTGATGATACGCGTGTCTTCGTAACAATACACTTGAACAACGTTTATGAGGGACACTTGTGTTTTTGCTCCAGTACAGAATGGTTCGAGGATGGGGGCGAATTTCTATGAGACAATTATAAGAAGATTTGAGTTTGGATAGGCAAAAGTACTTACACCGACTTCGCGCAGAGCGAGGCCCTCGATTTGGTCAGGGCGGGCGCTCCAATCGACTGAAGTCATTAAACCCTGCCAAATGCACTGAATCAGTTCACTCTCTGGCACAGGGGCTTCTTCTAGGCGCGCTCTGATGGCGGCGACAATCTAGGAAGCATGATGGGTCATCTCAACGGAATGGGAAGTTAGTTCTCTTACCTGGTCGGGAGTTTCCTCACGTTCGCAAAGTTCAGAGAGCTCTTTGACGATACCCTCTTTGACAACGGCATATTGTTTCTTTGCCCACCACTCAGCGACCTGTGAAAGTCCTTCTTTCTTGAAATGGTCTTCCAGGTATTTGCCCTCGCGCTTATTGGGAGGGAAGAAGGCGAGAAGATCTTTGATACCACCCCGTTTCAGGGTGGCAGATAAGTGATCCATGGATTGATCGACAAGATATGCACGGAAAATAAGACTGATAACGCTGACGGAGACATCTGACAGAGTCTTCAGCATCCAGCTTAGATAAGTGGGACATGGCTTACCATTCTTGACGAGATGATCTTTGGTAAGACTCTGCAAGCACGATGCGTTGGCGAGACCCTGAGAGATCAAAAGGCCAACGGCGAGTGAAAGCTTGTCCTTCTGTGCTGGAGACCAGCGGTGGATATATTGAAGAAGTCCTGGAAGAGCTGATTCCTCTAGTGGCTTCTGTAGATATTTGTACCTGTGAAAAGAAAATAAGAGATGACAAGAAGGCAAAGAGACGGAGAAAACCTTCTGATGAGTTTGTTGAGAACCTCGACGTATTTTTTCAGGTCATCGATTTGTGCAGGATCTACCGAATTGAAGATAGTAAAGGGAGAGACGGGAGCTCCATCGTCGACATAGCTTCCGCCTGGCTGGAGGAGACCGCCAACGAGGATGATTTCGAAGAGCGCATCTGCATACTTGAGAAACTCGAGAGTGGAACCTGCTTGAACTAGCTTTGTTGCAAAAGAGTCAAAGTCACCGTCTGGTACTGTTTCGAGATGCTTGTATAGCTGATCTCTGAAGACTGCTCCCGATAAGATAGGCTGATGGTTGGAGTAGACAAGAGAGAGTGCTCACTGGATGGCTCGTGCTTTGCCTGTGCTTTTACTGCGCCCTTTCTTGCCTTTATTCTGACGCCCTGAAGAGAAGGCTTTGAAGTGGCTGATTGCTGAGACATCCACCAGTGGTCCAACCAAGTCGCTTAGGGTTCTTGAAGAAGATGCGGCAATTGCCGAACAACAACAATAATAACCCACGCCAATATTAACAACTTGTCTTGATAATTATTCACTTCAAATGTCCTCTTGTTCTTTTACAGACTCTCCCGATGCGCGCTCAAAGTCAATCACAGCCGCAGACCTCGATACTTATGGTGTATGCCTTCTCAATTTTCATTCTCACCTTATCTTCACATACTACAGGTCCTCAATCGTCATTCTACAAATCACCCCACCTTTCGCGTCGGTGTCTCCGAGGACAAGGGCACAAGAAGGACTATGGAAGATGCTCACTCCTTTGTCGTAGACTTTGACTCCATTCGCGGTCAGGGATTCTTTGCCGTTTTCGATGGCCACGCTGGAAAGCATGCTGCAGAGTGGTGTGGCTCACATTTCCATGAGGTATGCTCCACACCATCGTATTTTCCCCCCCATTTTTTGACATGCTCTTTAGTATCTTCTGGCAGCTATTCACGCTTCACCCACTACACCTATCCCCGATATCCTTAACCAAACTTTCCACGATGTCGATGAAAGCTTATCTCGACTATGCGAAGAATCAGAAGGTAAAATTCATTCGGGATGCACAGCCGTCACCGCATTTCTTCGTGTGGAAGATTCAGAGGGTCAGCAACCTTTTGTTCCGGCTTCCCCGTCCAAGTCGCCTATCTCAGGTCGCAGCATCGAGACCGAAGAACCTGTGACCGACAGTTCAAATGAAAGTAGTGCAGAAAGCATAGGAACGGCTTCTAACGATCCCCAAAAAACGAGTAAGAAGGTGAAGGAAGCAAAGCCTCCTAGAGCCAGTCGCGTACGAAAAGCCCTTCGTAGTCTGGCTGGCGGTGGTTCGTCATTTAATAAAGCGTTTGCATCAATAACTCCTCGTTCCACATCTCCTGCCGCATCCTACAATACGACCGCAGAGGGCATTACAGTGATCGTACCCCCTCTCGATGCGAGACGCGTCTTGTACAGCGCCAATGCTGGTGATGCTCGCGGTGTTCTCTGTCGTGCGGGAAAAGCAGTTCGTCTCACCTATGACCACAAGGGATCCGATAAGCAAGAAGCAAAGCGGATCACAGACGCTGGTGGATTTGTTATGAGTGGCAGGGTGAATGGCGTTCTGGCCGTGACTAGGAGCTTAGGTGATTCGGCCATGAAGGAGTTCGTCGTGGGCGCTCCATACACCACCGAGACCGAGTTATGCGAGGAAGATGAGTTTCTGGTATTGGCTTGTGACGGAGTAGACCTCTTCTTTTACCCCCTTTAATCTATGCTAACATTCCATTTTCAGCTCTGGGACATCGTCGGCGATCAGAGCGCCATAGACCTGGTCCGTGATATCGAGGACGCTCAGCTCGCAAGCCAAAAGTTGCTCAAGCACGCTTTGTCACATCATACCACAGACAATGTCACCATTCTGGTGATCCGATTCAAGCATATTGCACCGAGTACAGCTTAAGTTCGACGCGCAAATACTAATACTCACTGCCAGACTCTAATTATGGTAGCATAATAATACAGTTGGGCGCTCGATTAAACTCGAATTTGTAGCACAGATTGTACAACTAGTTGTAGGCTACATAAGTCTACCACCCTGGTACTGTATTATGATATCTTTCATTCTCTTTGTTGGGTTATGCAGGCCGCAATCGACCCTAAAGTTCACGCGTTCACGATGATGCCGCACCTTGAGGCTGTGCTGTGGCATGCTCAATAAATAAGACGTTACCACCGTCAGTCTTCGCTTCCCTGTTGAAACGTTGATCGTTTAAAGCCACCCCCAAACTTTACTATCACTTGAACTGCAATGTACGGACAGTCAGGACCATACCCAGGACCAACCCCGCAATATGGCCAGGCCCAATACCCGCCCCAAGCCTATGTCCCTCCCACCCAGCAGATATATGGCAATGGCGATGTCAAAGACCCATACGAAGGGGATCGATTCAAGCCCAAAAAGAAGATAAACGACCCCATTTTCCTCATCCTATTTATTCTTCAAGTGAGCATACCTCCATATACCTTCCTTGCTGAACTTATTTGGTATCTCCAGCTCGTTGGGTTCACTGTTTTGTCAGCAATCGCATTACATTCATGGATCTCCCAAGGAGGACTGGGCGGAGGGTTGGGAAAGGCAGGAGGTCACACCGGGACGTCGGTGACGTTGAACCGGTAGGCACCCATTATGCTACTTCTACGCTTTATTGACTTATGTCTGCAGGAGCACCGTCTATCTCTTGCTTCTAGTCACAGCAGTCGCGGTGCTCTTGTCTGCTCTCTATCTTATGCTGACACGCGCCTTTACCAAGATAATTATGCACATCACACTCATCCTTTCGATCCTTCTCAATATGTAACTGTTTCGCCGTTTTAGAGGATAAACGAATATTTTACTGACCTCTTTGTTATCAGCGGAATCTGCGTGTACTATTGGATTACGAGATATTATTGTTCGTTTCTTCTTCTTGTGCGCTTTTACGTCTCCTGACATCTCTGTCGTAGCTGGGGCCATCATCTTCACCGTCATTGCCATCATCTCAGTTTTGTCGTACTTTGGCTTTAAATCCCGCATCCCTCTTGCGGCCCTCCTACTTCAAGTCGTTATGGACGTTTCCAAGCATCATTTAAGTGTCTACGTTGTTGCCTTTACTGCCCTCTTTGTTCAGGCAGCACTGTCGGTGTAAGCGGCACTTACCGTCCGAATAAGAGAAAAGCTAATCGCTCGTTCTGCAGCTGGTACACATTCACTGTGATCGCAACGTGCGTTCTCCGCTTATATCTACGAGCATCAAATTTAACCCTCCTCGATACAATAGATATGCCAAGTGGACCCCTGGAAGTCCATGTACGCACCACGTTGTTTCGCCAAGTGCTACTCTCCATCTCATCCTTTTTTTTATAGCCTGCGATACCTCTGGTTGTAGCAGCGGAAAAGTCGCTGGACTCATTTTCTTTGAAACATTCTCATTCGTCTGGACTTCTCAAGTCATCGGCAACGTCTCACTAGCTACGCTTGCTGGCGGCCCATACGGATCATGGTACTACTTTGGTCCAAGGGAACTTGGTGAAATGGTCTGCAAAATATTATTCTTTCTCCCAATTCCCTTGACTAATTCCCTCCAAACCTCAGCCGAAGCATCCTACCATCTCTGCATTCGGCCGAGCATCCACCCTCTCCCTCGGCTCGATTGCCTTCGGTTCATTGATCGTCACCATTTTGGAAATGATTCGGCTCCTTCTCAATGCTGCCCAGAATAATGCAAATGCTAACGGGCATCGTATGCTTTTTGCCAAGTTATTCGATGTCATCTGATTATGATTTCGATAGCCGTCGAAGCAGCTCTTGCATGCTGTGCCGCGTGCTTTGTCGGTATTCTCGAGAATATGGTTGAATACTTCAACAGATATGCATACATAGAGATCGGTAAGTTCCAGCTTGTGCAACTTTTTTTACCATCGTAATCATTGACGATTGCTTGTAGCTTTGTACGGAAAAGCATATATCCCAGCAGCCAAAGATACATGGCGAATGTTTAAAGATCGAGGTTCGTTTTTCCACATAACTTGCGATTCATCTGCTTTAAATTTTAAGCAGGAATCGACGCTCTCGTCAACGATTCTCTTGTCGGGATGAGTAAGATGATCGCCCTGCTCAATTTTTTGATACTGAGCCCTTTGACTACAGCGATGATGTGGGGAGCGTACGTTATAGGCCTCCTTTCATCCCTATTTGCATATCTGTATTTGCGGGGTAAATTCAATCTCTCTTTCAATAAGGATGTTGCTCAACTTGAACTTTAGTCACCGCACCTTCTTATAATGCAAGCGGCCAATATACGGCACCCGTCCTGTTATTTGCATTTTTTATTGGGCTCGTTTGTTCCACCACTATATCGTCAGCAATCGAGGCTGGTGTATCAACAATGTATGTTTCATGATTTATAGCACAGGTTTTGCTCTGACATTTAACAGATTCGTCGGACTCGGGGAAGATCCACAGGTCTTGGCGATCCGTGCTCCTGCGTTATTCACGGTAAGCGGGCATAACCTCAGACATATAAAGTTGGCTGATTGGTTTGTTTTAGTTGATTGCCAATACATACCCAGATGTGACGAGAGGAGTTCCCCGTAACTAGGGTTTTTCGAGGATTAGCTAGGTATACCAAGGACTTGTGTGGTTTGAAAGGAATATAGGACGCTTTCTGTGTGCAGTAAATTAATTCGCGATGGAGTACCTGGTTTGCAGGTCTTTGTCGATTAGTGGTTAAATCATCTCATTGTGGTCACCTACTTATAATAACTATACTTATTGAATTCTGACTAGCACAGCAGCCCGAAAATGCGCAAAACCTGACTGACTCTGATCCCAGTCCGTTCTGTGGCTTAAACTCCCTGTTTGTCCTCACTTTTGTTTCAGAACATGCTCTCTGCATGCAGACCAGACTGCTTCGAAGGTCGCAAGACCAGTCTTGCTCATCGCTGACCTTTTTTCGTCAAGGTTAATTACTCCAAGGCAACTCCAAAGTTACTCACTAAATCAAATCGCACTCAGACGTTCAACCATCACCACCTCGTACGAATTATACAAGCGCTGCGGTCTCATCGTCACAAGCATCCCCGACCCTCGGCTGGTGGAAAAAATTTTATATAGAAAATATGAGTGTCGCAAGTTTCCCGTTCAAGTTACGGACGCCGCAAAAAGGAAAACCTATGACCTCGAGCATAGCCACCCAAACTCAAGTTACATCATAGGGGTTATGAGCTGCTTATTCCGCCAGACCTTTTCCTTCTCCTCTCACCACCATCGATGGCTACTACCAGTATCATTTGGTGCCTCCTCATCGATCATGAGAATAAGCCCCTTGGAACTGTCTCTGACGTCCTTATACCTTCTACCGATTATGTCGCCGACTTGAAGCGCGCGATCAAGAAGAAGGAGCCTGAGTCCTGACCTCAATTATGTTGATGCAGACCGACTGTGCGTTTGGAAGGTGTGTCCCAGAACGTCTAC
>Ga0307507_10004305_pt1 | contig 25588 bp, 4 predicted proteins | sample 7_EM_MG_FD_207223 | JGI IMG/M metagenome (GOLD analysis project Ga0307507, IMG submission 207223) | Populus trichocarpa ectomycorrhiza microbial communities from riparian zone in the Pacific Northwest, United States - 7_EM | ecosystem: Host-associated > Plants > Roots > Unclassified | place...
TGCGACTTAATATTACTATAGGAAATGCGGTAAGACTGGGCATAATACATAAATATATTAAAAAGATAGGGAGCCTTCTCCTAAGTCTAAGGCGAGTACTTAGTATATATTTTTAGATAGTTTTGGTGGTAATAATGAGGATCCCGTCACTTAAGTTAGTCGTGCCAAGAAATTATCGGACACTCGGTGATGTCGGACACTCGGTGATGTCGGACACTCGGTGATGGAATACGTTATGGATAGTAGATATAATAAAGGCAATCTAAACTAGAAAATAATAGTATAAGGATATTACACTCGCTAAATACGAAATTTAAAACAATTAATTGTACTATTAATAGAAGATGGTAGTTTTAAATTCCAAACCCTTATCCCATACGCTAGTGACGTCCCTTTTTAGCGTATAGCCCGTGCGCGAACATCAAAATATTAACAATCGTCTTCACCAACTGTAAGGAAGGACCTTGCTAGCAGGAATACCTTAATCGAATTAAGTGTCTATAGTATCAATATATATTAAATTTAAGCTTCATTGCAGCTCTATCAAGCTTTAATTGATCGATTAAATCTACAGCTTCGGTTTGACAATAAGGATATAATCTAATTGGTCCACTAAAAAGGGACGCGTCTCACCAGCGCACGGGATAATTTAAGATACTCAAATTTATATACAACTCCCCTATAGTAGGACATCCTGGCCATACAAAAGCTTATAAGATTATTTAATAAGCATATTACTAGCCTATAATGCACAACTATATATAAAAATACGTTTGAGCATGCAGAATATGCATGTATAGAAAGACCTCTTATATAAAGATAGCGTAACATCTTAATTAACTTTATAGTTAACTTACCTAACAGTAATAGGTTTATAAATATTATAGTAGTTATTAACTACCTTATAAAAATGCGACATATAATTCCTATAGACTTAATTAATGCAATATTAGTAGCTAAATATTTTATTAAATATGTCTTTAAGCTACACGGACTTCCTAACTTAATAATATCCAATTATAGAAGCCAGTTTGTTTTGGACTTCTAGTAAGCTCTATATAAATAATTAAGCATTTAAACACAACTCTTAACTGCATTTTATTTAGAGATAGATAGCTAAATTAAAATTATAAATATAATTATAGAACAATACTTATAAATATACTGCTCCTACCTATAAGATAACTAGAAAAAATAGCTACTTTTAGCTAAGTTTACTACAAATAATATAATAAATATATTAATAGGCGTGACACTATTCTATGTAACCTATAGACAAGACCCTTAACTTAGATTTAAACTATAACCCAATATTAATATAATAGGACCTATAATTAAACGGATTTAGTTAATTAATATATATAACTTTACCAATTAAATAAAGTAGTTAACAGAACTATTATAAAGTAAATTAATATACACTTAAATATTATAGGAATGGCATGCAAATAAAGGACGAGCTCCTATATAGGACTTTAAGGAAGGTAATATAGCCTACCTAAATATATAAAACCTAAAGACTTAACGGCCCTTAAAGAAACTTAATTGGAAGTTTGCGGGCCTATACTAAATTAAGAAGAAACTAAGCCTATACACCTATAAGATCAAACTACTAACTAAGATAAAAATACACCTAATATTTTATATAAGCTTGCTGCAACCTTTAAGAGATAATCCTATAACTTATAAAATTCCGCTACTACCTCCCATAATTATTAATAACAGTAATGGTTCTTACTTTATTAACTTAATTAATAATATGCAATGGAAAACATAATCTAAATAGTTTAAACTTTTTATTAAGTAGAAAGGATATAAAACATAAACCTAAGAAACCTATAACCAGATTAAGGCCAATACGCCTTCCTTAGTAAAAGAGTTCTATAAGGACTATCCTTTGCGGCCTGCTCTAGCTAGATAGACACAATATAAAGGTAAATAACTGCTACCTAATATAAAGACACAAAACACAATAGTAGGAAACTCAAAATTAAAAAGAACTTAAACTATATCATAACGCTTATAAGGCAATAAGTTATAAATTCTTAACTAAATTAAATTGTTTTAGACCTTTAGCTAAAGGGGGGGTACTATAACGGGACTAGCCCAGTTATAGTAGGAATGTCTCAGTAAAACACTGAATAGATAAATTCTAACACTTTAATTAAATTCTATCAAATTCTACCAAGTTAATTAAATTCTGCTAAATTCTACTAACTTAATTAAATTCCACTAAGTTTTACTCTTAATTAAATTCCACCAAATTCCACTAATATAATGGAATTTAGTCAAAACCTATTAAAATCCACATAGGCTTATGCCCACGCGTCTACTACTAAGACCCTAAATATTTAGTTATAAGTTTCCTATATTCCTTTCTCTTCTTTATATAACGTCTTGTATTTAGCAAGAGCTATATACCCTTAGATTAAATATAATTTATATTATTCCTTCAAATCTTCCCTAAAGCCTCTTTGTGCCCTTATAATTACCCTACCTATAACTAACTACTACTATATAAGTGCCACGGCCTTTTACTATATAGTATATAGGAAAGGCTAGACTATTACTATAGCTTCCTAATTATAACTATATAATCTTAATAAAGAATAGGACTATATCCTCTATAGTAATAAGATAGATATAGTTAACCTTTTAGAAGATAATGCCACTATAGAACTTTATAAACTTTTACCTTTAGACTTTAAAAAAATTATAAAGCTTAAAAAAGGATTTACTAATAAGGAACTCCATAAGCTCCTGCCTAAGAAATACTATAACTTTATTAATATATGCTTATAAAAGGGCGTAGATATACTCCCCCTATATTAACCTAATAACTATACCATTAATATTAAATAAGGAAAAACGCCATCCTATAAGAGGCCCTACCTAATATTAAAAGACAAACTTCTAGTTATTAAAAAGTATATTAATAAGCACCTTAATAAAGGGTTTATTTATCCTAGTATATCCCTAGTAGCCATCCCTATCCTCCTTACTAAGAAGCTAGAAGGAGGTATCTAATTCTACGTTAACTATAAAGGACTTAATACTATTATAATTAAAAACCAATACCCCGTACCGCTTATATATAAGACTCTTAAGCGGCTTAGCCAAGCCAAAATCTATACTAAGCTTAATATTATTACTGCCTTTAACCGCCTCTAAATATAGGAGGGTAATAAATAGAAAACTATATTCGCATTACGCTTTAGCTAATTTAAATATACTATTATGCCCTTTAGTATATATAATGGCCTAGGCAGCTTCTAAAGCTATATTAATAACACCTTATAGGACTATCTTAATAACTTCTACTCTACGTACCTAGATAATATACTTATTTATAGTAATAACCCTTCTAAGTATATTAAGCACATTTAAAAGGTCCTATAGCGCCTTAGGGATATAGGACTTTATATTAATCTAAAAAAGTATAAAATTTTAGTTATAGAAGTAAAATACCTTAGACTAATTATTACTACTAAGGGCATCTATATAGACCTTAAGAAGGTATATATAATTACGGAATAGTAGACCCCTAACTGTATTAAGGATATATAAGCCTTCCTTAGTTTTACTAACTTTTATTAAAAATTTATATACAACTTCTTAGGTATTATAGTACTACTTATAGTAATAATGCAAATAAAGGGCCTTTCTATAAAAGGAAGAAAAATATATCTATATTTTATCTAGACACCTAAATATAAGAAGGCGTTCTAAGACCTTAAAAATACTTTTACTAAAGTACCTATTCTAGCTTATTTTATACTAGGACAATAACTCTATTTTAAGACTAACTCTTTAGACTATATTAACGCAGGTATTTTTTCCTAGATAGGTAATAACAGCCTCCTCTACCTAGTTGTATTTTACTTATTTAAGCTTATAATATAAGAGTATAACTATAAGATCTATAATAAGAAGCTTCTTATAATTATATAAGTGTTTAAGGAATTCTAATTAGAACTCTCCTTAGTAGAACCTAACTAGCTAGCTAAAGTTCTTACAGATTATTACAACCTTAAATACTTTATAACTATAAATTAGCTAAACTAACGCTAAGTACACTAGAATAAGTTCTTCTCTAGTTTTAATTTTAAAATTATATATAGGCTAAGAGTATAAGGTACTAAACCTAATACCCTAATACACTGCTTATAAGACCTTCCTTAGTTAGAAGATAACCCTTACAACTAGTTTTAATAATAAATAATTTTAAAGGTATAAAATTTGGCCCTAGGTATACTACCTATAATAAAGCCAACTATACCTTAATTTTATACCACAGAACTAAAGTTACCTTATAAAATTAATAAGCTTATTACTATGGTATATAATACCTCTGTTAACCTATTACTATATTAACTTATTACCATAGCGAAATGGGCAAAGAAAAAGGCGGGACGCCCAGTAGAAGATCCACACCTACCACCCCTACAAAGAGCAGGCGAACCACAGGCTACAAGCAACAATGATGAGAAGGCAAAGATCCTTACAGAAAGATTTTTCCCTTAACCGGCTCCAGCAGACCTTAGCGACATCACTGGTGAAACACCAGTGACTTGCCTGAGGGTCGACAGCGACATGACAACTAAAGAAATGGCCAGAACTATCAGCCGCCTCTTAAACAATATAGCACTAGGACCAGATGGGATCCTAAACGAAGCCCTAAAGACCTGTGGACCACTTATAGCACCTTGGCTTGCAGACGTAGCCAGAGCATGCTTTGCAATAAGCTATTACCCGCAACTTGGAAAATCCATAATGATGGTCGTCTTACAAAAAGAAGGTAAAGCAGACTACTTAATCCCAGGAAGCTACCGCCCTATTGCCTTAGAAAACACCCTAAGCAAGATCTTAGAAAAGGTTATAGCGGACTATATAGCAGATATAGCAGAGGAACACGCCCTACTACCACAAAGCTAAATAGGGGCAAGAAAGAATCGCTTAACGCTATTAGTACTTACACTACTTGCTGCTACTATTAAAACTGCATGGGCTATGTGAAAGGACTTTATAGTATTAATATTTAGCCTAGATATTAGTGGCGCCTATAATAATATACCCTATGAGCGTCTCCTATACATCCTTAGGGCAAAGGGCTTCCTAGAATGGATCATTCAATTTGTTTAAGGATTTATAGGCTAGAAAGAAACATTACTAGTCTTTAGCAGATACCAGAGCCCCCCTATTGTAGTTGTAATAGGAATACCATAAGGATTACCTCTGTTGCCTATACTCTTTCTCTTCTTTGTAAGCAACCTACTTAACACCTTTAAGGAAGGGGCGACCTAGGGGATAGGCTTTGTTAATAACACAAACCTAATTATATATAGGCCAACAGCCGTAGAGAACTGTAGGACACTAGAGAAAGCCTATAACACCTATATAGAATGGGTAAGATGATATGGAGTCCAATTCTTACTAGAGAAATACTAGCTAATCTATTTTATAAGAAAACGTAACCAATCTGCAGATCTTTAGTATATAATCTATATCTAAGGCTTTAGGGGTTAACTGGTTTAAGGCCTAAGGGTATTAGGAGTGTGGGTAGATAGTAAGCTCTAGTAGAGCGTATATGCGGTGTAAGCGGCCTGTAAGGGCCAAGTATAGTATATCGCTATGTCCAGGATCGTTAATTCTATATGGGGTCCATGCTTCTAGAGGTCACGCCTACTATATATAGCAGTTGTCTAGCTAACCATAATGTATAGATCTAGCATTTAGGCCACTGGAGAAACTAAGAAAGGCCCCCCTAAATTACTCCTTAAATTACTCCAAAAGGTCTAAACAGCCTGCCTTAGGAGTATAATAGGTGGGTATAAGCAAACGGCTATAGCACTGCTCAAGAAGGAAGCTAATATTCCCCCCCTATAACTATATATTGAAGCTGATGCAATGTAAAGGGTGTAAAAGGAACGCAACTTTAACGTTATAAAGTATATCAAGACACGCCTAAACAAACTATAGAGGGACCCTAGGGTGCCCTATAGGAGAAGGAACCAACAACCCTAAAGTAGGGAAGATATATTAGGAAAACAGGTAGAGAAAGTAGAAGAAGAATAGTGCGGCGCTAGGGCCTAGGCCTATATAGAGGAGGAAGGGAGACGCGTAAGAGGCCAGCAAAGATAATAGTAAGGGAGAGAAAGGAGCCAAAGTAGAGCATAAAAGAGTACTGGAAAACCATCTACCGTAATATAATACTGGTTAGACCGACGCTGGAGAGATAAATAGAAGTTAAAGGTATAGAGGTAGGCTTAGGTAAGGGGAACCTAAGCTGTAGCATGGGTAATGCTATAGGAGGTAAATACCTAAGGGCTCCAAGAGGGCCTAATAAAGGCAGAAAATATAATGGCAATACTCTTAAGGACAGGGATAATAGGACTAAAAGATTGGCTTTACTAAGTGGGTGTCCTAGTAGGTAGCCCAAGGTGCGAATATGGCTGGCTAAGACAGACACCAAAATATATAATACTGTTATGCCCCTTATGCACTAGCTGAGAAGTAATGCTCTTAGCAGCTAGCATAGAAAACTATAATACACTGCTCTTAATATAGAAAGGCCTTAAGGCGGCTACCCGGTGGCTTATTAGCCAAAATGTGCTAGACCAGTTCCGGGTTGCAAAGGAAATAGTAATAGAAGGCAAAGGGGCGAGTAATAGGCGCCCCCTAATAACTCTACAGAAGTAGAGTATAGTGTGTGATACTAGCGCGTCCGTAGGTTTGTTACGGCAGTAGTGGTTCCCAAGGAGGTCAAAAAGTAAGGTAGTAGAGCACCACTGGTGACTTGCAGGCGACTTATAAGCGAGCCCTAAAAGGCGGGGAGACGGATTACGGGGTTTTCTTAAATAGAGTTTTCTCCCTATATATATATAAGGAGTAGTCCGCGTAGGCCTAATAGGGATCCGAATCGGACGTTAAGCAATGAATAATAATATATTAACTTATTACCATAAAGACTGCTAGCGCCTATACGCTGCCTACTAACCTCTAAAACTTAGGCTAGATTAATATAGCGGCCTTAAAAGTAAAAGAGAATAGGCTCTATTATAGAGGCCGCCTATTTATCCCTAACATAGAAATTTTATAATAGTAACTAATTTAAATGGCCTATAACCTTTAATTAAGCGGCTATTTAGGTAAAGGAAGAACCTATAAGCTTTTTAGCCAAAAATAATAGACTTAGTTAAACGCTTTATAGGCGCCTACTATAGTTATAAGCGCGCTAAGGCCTTTAATATAAAGTACTAAGGACTACTATACCCTCTACTAGTACCTATATAACAATGGATAGATATTACTATTAATTTTATTATTAACCTACTACCCTATAAATAACATAGCCGTACCTATAAGAATATCCTTATAATAATATACCAACTTATAAAAGAGCGCCACTATATCCTAACTAAAGGCGTAGCTATTAGTAATATTACTAATACCTTCCTCTATAAAATCTACTAATTATATAGGTTACCTAACTTAATCACGTCCGACTAAGGCATATAATTTAACTCTAATATATAGAGACAAATCTGCTAACGCCTTGGCATCTCTATTAAGATATCTATATCCTTTTACTATAAAACTACTAGGCAACTAAAAAACGCTAATACTAATATAAAAGCGTACCTATAATAGGTAGTTGTCCATAATTAAGATAACTAAGTAGATTACCTTCTACTAAGTAAATTTATAGTAAATAACTACGTCTTAACTACTATAGGACTTACCCCGTTCTTCGCGAATAAGGATTATTGCCCCTAATCTGGTATAGAGCCACTAGAACCTATTAATAAGAAACTACTATATAAAAAACGCCTTAAAATGCTACTTGCTAACTAGTATATAGATTATATAAAAAAATCTATTTAACTACTATAAGGAAGAAATGGCCTAGGCTTAAGTAAAGTAGGCCTACTTTGCTAACTATTATAAAACGCCACCACTGGAGATACGTGTTGGCGACTAGGTATAGCTAGATATATATAATATCTCTTTATAGAGGCCTATAAAGTTACTTAATTATAAGAACCTTAGTCCCTATCTAATTAAACAAGTTATTAATAGAGGAGCTATATATAAGCTAGAGCTCCTACCTACCCTAGCCACCTGCGGGATATAGCCTATATTTTACCTATAGCTACTATACCTTTACTAGCCTAATCCCTTACTAAGACAGATATAGCCTAAACCCCTACTAATATTAATCTAAGATAAAAATAAAGACAAGAACTATAAGGAGTGGACCGTTAAACAAATTATTAACTCTAAATACTTTAGTAGAGGCAGAGGACGGCGGCTCTACTATAGAGCTATTTACGTAGGATTTGATATAGATTAGCTAGAATAGTAACTATAGGAAGACTTTAAAAATGCAAAGGACCTAATTAGTAACTTCTACTATGCAAACCTACAGAAACTAGATCTAAGTAGAGATTTTATACCTAATCCTCTATGGGAGCCCTTATAGAGTTAAACTACCATATAAGGGTAAATTACTATTAGATTACTGTAGATTACCATTACGTAATAGTAAAGTGCGATTATATAACTAGAATATTGTTAAGATATCTAGGAACTTTAACCGGTGGTTAAAGTTGTCTAATTAGTTAGATTTTTAGGTGCCAAGCCTTATTATATAACATTATTACAAGCCTTTAGCAATACCCCCCCCTTTTTTTTTCTTCTCTATACCTTAAGTGTCTCTTTTATATATATATAGTAACTATAGCATTGCCGGAGCTCCGCCTCTATAGAAGGGAAGGTGGTATTATAGAACCTTACTGTAGGGGCCCCTATAGGAGAGCCCTATACTCTTATATATACCTTATATATAGCTTATATTAGCTATACGTAGGTATATTACCTCCTTACGCCCTCGACCCTTATAATTAATTGCGTAATATCTTATAGACTTCTTAAATATATATATATAAGGGCGTGAAGAGGCTTTAGGGAAGATTTAAAGGAATAATATAAATTCTATCTAAATCTAAGGGTATATAGCTCTTGCAGAGTATAAGACGTTATGTAAAGAAGAGAAAGGAATATAGGAAACTTATAACTAAATATTTAAGGTCTTGGTAGTAAACGCGTAGGCACAAGCCCATATAGATTTTAATAGGTTTTAACCAAATTCTATTACGTTAGTGGAATTTGGTGGAATTTAATCAAGTTAGTAGAATTTAGTGGAATTTAATTAAAGCGTTGGAATTTATCTATTAAGTGTTTTACTAAGACATTCCTACTATAACTGGGCTAGTCCCGTTATAGTACCCCCCCCTTTAGCTAAAGGTCCAAAACAATTTAAATTAGTTAAGAATTTATAACTTATTACGTTATAAGTGTTGTAATATATTTTAAGTTCTTTTTAATTTTGAGTTTTCTGTATTAGTAAAATTTTTATGCCTCCTAATAGTACTGACAGCTCCTAATAGCTCCTGTTAGGGCTGTTAGGAGCTCTAGGAGATACTTATACTTGGTATCCTATTAGGAACCTGTTAGGAACCTATTAGGATGTCGCCTGGACTATTAGGACCTCTAGGACCTCTAGGACTATTAGGACCTCTAGGACTATTAGGACCTCTAGGACTATTAGGACCTCCAGGACCTCCAGGACAATAATAATAAAAAAACCTAAATTTTAAAATTAATTAATAATACTTTGGTATTTGCAGCTAGTTCAAAAATTTTTAAAATTAATTTAATTGTGTCTAAATTAATCCTTTCTGCCTACTGCCTATGTCTGTTATAGGAGCTCTATAAGGGGGGAGCCCCTCTTGCAGAGGCTCCAAATCGTCGATTAGCGGTGTTCCCGACGATCCGCCGGCTGTGTGCTAATTTCCTAACTAGGCCTAGTGCCTGCCTGCCTGCCTGCCTGCCTGCCTGCTTGCCTGCCTGCTTGCCTGCCTGTCCTGCCTGTCCTGCCTGTCCTGCCTGTCCTGCCTGTCCTGCCTATCCTGCCTGTCCTGCCTGTCCTGCCTACCTGTCCGTCCTGCCTGTCCTACCTGTCTGCGCCTACCTGTCTGTGCCTACCTGTCTGTGCCTACCTGTCTATGCCTACCTATCTGTATCCGTCTATGGTGTCTAATTTAATTTGGGGGAGAGGTCGGCCCAATTAAAGGCTCTAATTGATTTAATTCGATTTGGTAATAGGCTAATATTAAAGCTCTGGTTTGATTTAATTAATTAATTAAACCGTTTGTAGGTTCGCTGGCTAGTGGTTTAAACAGTTATTGTCTGGTTCTGGCGACGATTATCTAGTTCTGGGGACGGTCGTCTGTTCTGGCGACGGTTATCTATTCTAGTGACGGTTATCTGTTCTGGTGACGGCCGTCTATTCTAGCAACGGTGGTTAATTCTAGCGATGGTGGTTAGTTCTAGCAACGGTGGTTAGTTCTGGGGGGTAGTTAGTTTTAGGGACGGTTGTCTGTTTTAGGGATGGTCGTCTATTCTAGTAACGGTTGTCTATTTTGGGGCGGTTATCTGTTCTGGTGATGGCCGTCTGTCCTGGCAACGGTTGTCTGTTCTGGCGATAGTTGTCTGTTCTAGGGACGATTGTCGTCTGTTTTGGCGATGGCCGTCTGTTCTAGGGGGTTGTTTGTTCTGGTGGCGGTCCTCTACTAGCTGCCATTTTAGTGCCTCCTAAGGTAGGGAGGATGTAAGGGTAAAAAAAATAAGGTAGCTATAAAGGGGGCAGCTTGGTAGAGGCATGTGTAGGCTATTAGGGATATAGCGGGGACCTAATAGCACTGTGTGTTGCGTATATAGGGTAGGGAGGGTACCGCTTAGGGGTGTTGCTTAGGGGGGGGCGTCGCTCTAGGGGGAGCGTTACTCCCCATGGGGGGAGGGGGAGGGGGGAGGGGGGAGGGGGGAGGGGAGATATCGCTTTAGGGGGGGGGTTTGTAGTTCTTATTAGGAGCGTATTAGGATAGGAGGGTCCTGTTAGGAACGTATTAAGATGGTTAGAAACGCAATAGAATGGGAGGGTCCTGTTAAGAATATATTAGGATGGTCAGAAGCGTATTAGGATAGGAGGGTCCTGTTAGGACCTATTAGGACGATTAGGATAATTAGGAAAATTAAAATCCTATTAGGAGGCCTCTAGGATCTTAGCACCCCAACAAAATGCTAATATGCTATTATGTTTTATGTCTTTATATTAGGTGGCAGTTGTTTACCTTTGTGTTGTATTTATCTAGCTAGAGTAGGCTATAAAGGATAGTCTTTATAGAATTCTTTTACTAGGGAAGGTGTATCGGCCTTAATCTATTTATAGGTTTCCTAGGTTTATGTTTTATATCCTTCCCACTTAATAAGAAGTTTAAATTGTTTAAATTATGTTTTCTATTATATATTATTATTTAAGTTAATAAAGTAAGAACTGTTACTATTGTTAATAATTATAGGAGATAGTAGTGGCACTTTATAAGTTATAGGATTATTTTTTAAGGGTTATAGTAAGCTTATATAAAACGTTAGGTGTATTTTTATCTTAGTTAGTAGTTTAAGCTTATAGGTATATAGGCTTAGTTTCTTCTTAATTTAGTACAGGCCTATCTCTTCCCCTGGTAGCGTTTTACGAAAATTGGACCGTGCGCGGAACACCAAAACACCATAATTATAAGTGCGTATTTTTGATCACGGAGCTTAATTCGATTGCTTCTATTGGCGAGCTCTTATTGATAACTGTAGGACATATTTTACTAGGCGAAGGGATAAACTTCTAATTAAGTTTCTTTAAGGGCTGTTAAGTCTTTAGGTTTTATATATTTAAGTAAACTATATTACTTTCCTTAAAGTCCTATATAGGGGCTCGTTCTTTATTTATATGCCATTCCTATAACATTTAAGTGTATATTAATTTACTATATAATAGTTCCGTTAACTGCTTTATTTAATTAGTGAAGTTATACGCGTTAATTAACTGGATCTGTTTAATTATAGGTCCTATTATGTTAATATTGGGTTATATAACGGGACTAGCCTAGTTACAGTAGGAATGTTTTGGTAAAACACTTGATAAGATAAACTTGATACTTTAACCGAATTCTGCCGAATTCTGCTAGCTTAATTGACTTCTGCCAAATTCTGCTAGATTAATCGAATTCTACTAAAGTCTGTCCGCGTGTATATATGCGCACGCATCGACCAAGACCCCTAACTATTTAATTATAAGATTCTCTGGTTATTCCCTTCTCTTCTTTATGTAACGTCTTGTTCTCTTAAAAAGCTATATACCCTTAGATTTAGATAGAATTTATATTATTCCTTTAAATCTTTCCTAAAGCCTCTTCGCGCCCTTATATTATGTTGCGTTAAAAATAACTACTATTAAAATGGCAAATGAACCCAAATCCTCTTTAATAACCATGAGTATTATGTCCCTAGTTAGGGAATAGTTGACTATAATGCAACAGTCCTTTATGGATGCCTTAGCTTAGTAGCGGGCTGCACTGGAAGCCTAGTATTAGTAATTAATGGAAGCACTCTATAAAGAACTCCGTAATGTCTAAGCATTTACGTTAGAGACCCCGACACCGCCTATAAATGAAATTGATATAACTGTATCCAAACCTAGTCTGTTAAATACGAACCCTAAACTAGTAATAGTAGCTTAACCTATACCTATAACAAACCCAGTACCTGCCGCGAAATTAGAAAAGCTTCCTGACCCTCTAATGTTTAATGGAAATTGAAATAACCTATATCCCTTTATAACTAAGCTCCGTCTTAAACTTTTAATAAATTATAACTGATACCCTACTAAAGCTAGTAAGGTTAGCTATAGAATGTCTTATTTAAGTAAAGATGCTGTATAAACTATGGACCTATTTTTTTATAATGGCACCTTTGTTAATTTCAAAACCTTCATCTCTCTGCTAGAATGAATATACAATGACGCTAGCCGCGAACACACCACTGTTACTAAACTTGAAAACCTATAATAACAGAACCGAGACTTTACAAGCTTCTTTTCGGAATTTTTAGGCCTTATTGGTAAACTAGATTGGAATAAAGCCGCTAGAGTTGCTGCTCTTTAATAAGCTATTTTGGATGAAATTAGAGCATAGTTAGTAGGTAGGGAACTGCTAAAGGACCTACCTAAATTTGCTATAATATGTTAACGAATTGATGAGGACCTTTGATATAATAAATAGACTTATTTTCTAAAGCCAACTATACCTTGTGTTTAAAGCTTTACAAAACCAATATATACCCTAAAGCGCGACCCTTCTCTAAAACCTATATACGACCCTATGGACCTTGACGCCACTTAATCCTATGCACCCTTAGGAACCAATAAATGAAGAACTTGAGCCGCAAATAGAGAATGCTTTAGATGTGGTAGAAAAGGATATATCTAAAGGAATTGCCAAACTTACCCTTTTAAAAAAGTCCGCTATAGTTCCTCCTAGTCTTTGAATCACACCCGCTCCTTAAATTACACTCATTCTTTAAGCCGTACTCGCTCCTTAACTTATATTCGTTCTATAAATTATACCCAGTTATTACGAAGCATCTTACCCTTAGCTAACTTAGAAAACGAATTGTCCTAGGGCCAAGTCGCGCCTTAGGATAAGAAGTGGAAGAGTATAAGTGTCTAGGCTCTTCCAGCGCTAATACACGATACAACTCCCTTAATGTACTTGGCGAAATTTAAACACTTAGAAAATAGAAGGAGGTATAAATCCTTATAGACAGCGGAGCCACTAGTATAGGCTTTATTAATATAAACTACGCGAAAACCTAACGCCTAAATTTAAAGAAACTTGATAAGCCCTAAGGCCTATAAGGCTTTAACGGTAAACCCTTAATATATAGCAAATTGATACACTACGCTCTTATAAAAATACGGATGGGTAAATACCTTAAATATATTTCCCTATTTGTAATACCCCTAAAGCAATATAAAATAATACTTAGATATAGATAGCTAAAACGACACGACCCTTTAATTAGCTAGGTTAAAGAAACACTAAAGTTCTATATAACCTACTGCCGAAGTTATTACTTGAAAACCTATTTGCCCTATAAATATGCACACGACTATTTGAATTTAAAACGATATAAATTACCCTTGCTATAAACTTTAAACTAATACAATAAAGCTACAACTGCCAATTGTAGTAAAGAATGTGAAGATGTTACATTAAAACCTCTTAAAATTTGTATGATATAGGCCGCACCCTTTATCTTATTAGCAAAAAGACGAGATTACGAAATCTTTGCTATGACTATAGAAGATATTAAGAAAGCACTAGAACCGAAATAGTATATTAATCCTTAACCTTTTGTATTTAAAGAGTACCATAATCTAATTAATAAGTTTGAAAAATAATTTATAGACTAACTAGCCCCATACTAAGATAAGCATAATTTTAAGATAGAACTTGAGCCTAATATAATACTAAAGTTTGGTCCGCTATACAGTATGTTATAAGAAGAACTGCTTATAATATAATAATACCTTAATAAGCATCTGGAAAAAGGATTTATTTACCCTAGTTAATCTCTATTTGCCTTACCTATACTATTTATTAAAAAGCCAGGAGGAGGCTTAAGATTTTATATTAATTATTAAGCTCTAAACGCAATTATGATTTAAAACCGATATCCGATTCCCCTAATTTAAGAAACGCTTAACTGTTTAGCAAAGGTATGGTACTTTACGAAGCTTAATATAGTCGCTGCCTTTAATAAAATCCGTATATATAAAGGAGATGAGAAGTATATAGCTTTTTGTATATAATAGGGACTCTTTAAATACCTAGTAATGCTGTTTGGCGTAAAAAACGGTCCCGGTATATTTTAGCAATATATTAATAATACACTTCGTGAATTCCTTAATATATTTGTTACTATGTATATTAATAATATCTTAATCTACTTATCCTTGCTTTCTGAATATTGGAAATATATTAGAATGGTTCTTAAACGCCTATAAGATATAGGCTTATAATGCGATATTAAGAAATATAAGTTCTACGCGTCTAAGGTTACGTACTTAGGCTTAATTATATCCTATAACGGAATTAAAATGGACCCTAAGAAAGTCGCCGCGATTATAAACTAGGGAAGCCCTAGTAATATATAAGACGTTTAAGGATTTCTAGGATTTGCAAACTTCTATTATTGATTTATTAACCACTTCTTGGAAATTGCCTAGCTATTAATAAACCTAATAAGAAAGAACATGAAATTTAAATGGACTACTAAATGCGAACAAGCTTTTAATAACCTAAAGTATTATTTTATAACTGCTCTAATTCTTGCCCACTTTAACCCTAACCTTAAATATATTGTCGAAATAGATTTGTCTGATTATACACTAGGAGGAGTGTTATCGCAATATAATAAGAATAGTGAGCTATATCTAGTAGCCTTTCTTTTTCAGAAACTCGCCCCTACTAAATTGAACTATAAGATATATAATAAGGAACTGCTTATAATTATTAGATGCTTTAAACAATGGCGTTCTAAGCTTAAAGGATTATTGTTCCTAATATGTATATTAACGGACTACAAGAACCTATAGTACTTTATAACTATAAAATAATTAACGCAGCACTAAATTTGTTGGGCCGAATACCTTTTATAATTTAACTTTAAGATTATATACTAACTAGGCAAACTTAATTAGAAGCCTAACACATTAATATAATAATTATAGGACCTACCTATAAACACTTTAGACGAACGGATTATGAATTAATTATAAATCTTACTGCCTCCTAAACATTTTAAAAAGCTACATCCTATATTCCTAGATACGGAACTTAACAAAAATGAATTAGAAGTTGATAAATGGGAAATAGAAATTGATGAGCTAATGGAATACAAATATAAGAATAATATATAGATAATAGATGTAATAAAAGCAATTTAAACAGGAAAATGATAGTATAAGGATATTACACTTGCTAAATGCGAAATTTAAAACAATTAATTGTACTATTAATAGAAGATAGTAGTTCTAAATTCTAAACCTTTATAATTTAAGATACTTAATTTTATATATAACTTCCCTATAGTAGGGCATCCTAGCTGTATAAAGACCTATAAGATTGTTTAATAAGTATACTACTAGCCTATAATGCACGACTATGTACGAAAATACGTTCAAGTATGCAGGATATGCGTGCGTAGAAAGACCTCTTATATAAAGAAGTAAGGAGTACTTCAACCGCTACCAATTCTAATGCAAAGATGGCGCGACATCTTAATTAACTTTATAGTTAACTTGCCTAGCAGTAATGGGTTCACGAATATTATAATAGTTATTAACCGCCTTATAAAAATGCGATATATAATTCCCATGGACTTAATTAATATAATATTAGTAGCCGAATGTTTTGTTAAGTATGTCTTTAAGCTATATAGACTTCCTAACTTAATAATATCCAACCATAGAAGCCAGTTTGTTTTAGACTTCTGGCAAGCTCTATGTAAATAATTAAGCATTTGAATATAACTCTCAACTACATTTTATCTGAAGATAGATGGTTAAACTAAAATTATAAACGCGATTATGGAATAATACCTATAAATATACTGCTCCTACCTGCAAGACGACTGGGAAAAATAGCTGCCTTTAGCTAAGTTTACTGTAAATAATATAATAAACGTATTAATAAGCGTAACGCCGTTCTACGCGACCTACAGACAAAACCCTTAACTTAAATTTAAACTATAACCCGAAATTAATATAATAGGACCCACGATTAAACAGATCCAGTTAATTGACGCGCATAACTTTACTAATTAAATAAAGCAGTTAACAGAACTATTATAAAGTGAATTAATATATGCTTAAATGGTATAGAAATGGCATATAAACAAAAAACAAGCTCCCGCATGGGACTTTAAGGAAGGTAATATGGCTTACCTAAATATATAAAATATACGGACTTAACGGCCTTTAAAGAAACTTAATTAAAAGTTTATAGGGCCGTACTAAATCAAGAAGAAACTAAGCCTATACGCCTATAAGCTTAAACTGCCAACTAAGATAAAAATACACCAGACGTTTTATATAAGCTTATTACAACCTTTAAAAGATAATCCTATAACTTATAAAGTACCACCGCCACCTATTATGGACGCTTTAAGTACGATATTACAACTACTTGGAGAAGAGTTGTAGGAAGCTAGTTAGTTAATATAGGCACGGTTCAGGATGGATCCAGTAGAACCATATAATGAGGAATGGTAAGCGAGTCACATAACGTTGTACGTAGTGTACGAGGAGTACGTAGTATACGCTATATATAACACGTATAACACATACCTTATATACAAGAGAGGATTTCTTAGGAGTATAGTTATGTATTTAAAGGACCTTAGTCCCTACTGTAGATAGTTCTCTCCTTATAATAAATCTCAGAATATAATTAGAGTTAATCTATTAGGCAACCACTCTACTAGTTATTATTACGTTATTAACTTGTTGTACCTATATACCCAGCCTATTAACAGAACCCACTATAGTTCCTACTATAAGGTTCCGTTACACATTTACTACCAAGGTTACGGTATTAGAATAAACTCGGATAATATGCCACTAAGAGCAGCACTAGTCACAACAGCGTCGACAGGAGCCACAACCTCAGGGCCAGGTAATACCAGTATAGACAACGGGGATTCTTAAGTAGTTACACAAGGTTAGTTATAGGAAATGGTTAATCACTTACAAGACAATAATAGGATACTTAAAGAACGCATTAATAGAATCAGAGCAGTAAAGATTAAGTTACCTTTAATTAAACAATTCTCTAGAGAGAAGTTAAAGCTTAAGGGATTTCTTACACAAATGCACTTTAAGGTAGTACAGGAAGGAGCGAAGTTAGCAACATTGTTGGATTAAGTAGCCTATGTAGGATTATTCCTAACAGGGAGGGCACTTAAGTGGTTTAAGCTATATCTCACGGAAATATAGGCTAATAGCATAACAACTACTAACCAGGATGTATAGTATATATTTACTAGTTAGAACGGGTTTATAGAGCAACTAATATAAATGTTTGGAGACCTAGAGGCCATAACTATAGCGGAACAAAAGCTTCAGAACTTAGTATAACACACTTTAGCAATTAAGTATATAACATAGTTTCAAACACTAGCTATATAGGTTAAGTGGAATAACAGGGCGCTTATGGTATAGTATAAACAGGGACTTAAGGCTAAAGTCCAGGATATAATTATCCTAATAGAAAATACGGATACTCTAAGGGAGTTAATAGATTAGTTAATAAAGATTAATAATAAGATCTACTAAAGGGAATAAGCTAAAAGAGGGCAAAACAGAGTTCTATAGTTATATAAGGTGCAGAGTACATAACAATAGACGTAAAGTTAAAAACCATGGAATGGCGCAGAGCCAATAAACCTAAGCAGTACCAAAGAAACCTAAAGGTGGGAAAAGAAACCATAGAAACCTAGAGGTTAAGGATTAAGTAATTAAAGGACTAAGGAGCAAAGGCTAAACTAGGGATCTTAGTAGCAGAAGACGTTTAGGCGGACTCCATAGCAAGAAAAATAGTTTAAAGATAGAGCTTGCATAAATTGCGGAAAATAGGGTCATTTTGCCAGAGACTATAAAGGTGGTTAAAGTAACTACGTGGTAAAGGGAACCAGACTAGCAGATGGCATATATATATAGAGGAATAACGGTGCACTATAAGGAATAAAAGAATGTTTAATTAATAGTTTTGCGTATTGTTATAATAACGCATACCAAATTTATAAGGACGCTAAGTACGGCGCAAGCTATTAGCCATAGGAGCTAGAGTTAAAAGGACTCTAAGAAACCAGAGAGTTAGATAAAGAATAAGATTAACTCTATAAGCTAAATCAAGATATCATAGCAACGTATAGATAAAGATCAGCAGTATTAACAATAAAGTCAGAGTACTTATTAATCAATAGTAATGAGGATAAAAAAGAGGCTAACTGGGAGCACTTAAACCTTAAAGACGTAATAGAAGTAGAGACTAAGACTATTACCAAACGAGGTTCAGTAACAGATGTTATAACACCATTAGATATAATTTCTATCGCTTTATAAGACAATAGGAGTAATATTTAAAAGAAACTAAGTAAGTAGATAACTACTAGTGCTAGTTTATTACTTAATAAAGGCAAAAGGCCATAGGCTTAAGATTCTTAAGAAGAGATAAAAGAAGCTTAAGATTCTTAAAGTAAGATAAAATATACCCAAAAACCTATAACGGACAAAAACTGATAGGAAAGGGTAGTAACTTAGTTTAGTAACAAATAAATAAGTATAGAACGTAAGTTTAAGAACTACAAGTTCAGGGAACAAATAAGAACGTTAGCAATTCTAGGTAAATATAGTGTTTAGCCTAAAGATTAAAAAGTTAATACCAGGATCAAAAAGCAAGACAACTATAAGGATCTAGCTATAAGACGCAGAAAACAAGAAACTATAAATAAGTTTAGGACAAGAATTATTGCATAGCAAGAGCAAAAGCTAGACAAGAAATTAGCTATGCTAGGTTATATAAGGGACAGAGCACCTATATAAAGAGTTACTAATAGGCCAAGTGCAGGGACACCTAGGGTAAAGTAGTTAAATAAACTAAAATAAGAAGAGGATCTAGATATTCTAACTAGGTTTAAAGAAAGATATACTAAAGGATGTTATAATGCAGTAATAACAAGGTACTTTCTAATAGATAGACTATATACACTAAACCAGTTATATGGAAAGTGGTATAGGCAACAACACAATAATAAATAGGAAGATTTTTATATATGGCTAGACGAAAAAGTTATCTAAGACCAACCTATTATGGAAAAACGCATAAGTCATATTAAAGGAGCATTAATTATAATGTTAAGGAACCTAGAAGAGAGGTCTAGAGACTAAAGAAGTAAGTAATAAATCTTAGTACCCGTAGCAAAGATACCAGTAGTTAGGTTAACCAGGTATAGGTTTAAACTTAAGGACAAAGACAAACTAAGAGTTAACCCAAAACATGTAGCGCATTATACACTATTATAGATAGCTTATGTGGATGACATATATAACATACATAGAGCACCTAAAGATAAGAACCGGAAGTACCTATTAAGGATATATTGGGCACCAGAGGAAAAGCAGTTCAGAAACGCCAAGTATATACATAGTTAGCACCCTATAGAAGTATAAGGTCAAGGGGACTTAATACTTTAACCAGGAAGATTCCTTATAGAAGAATACCTAGACAGACAATAGTAGTAGAAGTGCCTAGAAAACACTTATCTATAGCATATAGAGGAAAAGAAATGAACTAAGTATTAGCCAAAGTTAAACCAAGTATAGGCAGGATTAAGCAGCTAATAGTTAGGAAAAGGGAAGGCGTATAAAACCAAAGGAAACTAGTATTAGAGCCTTAGACCCTTAAAGAAATTTAAAAATAATACTTAAATTTAAGAGCTAAGTGGCAAGATTAGCAGTTTAAAGCGTTAGTAGATAGTAGAGCAACTAGGAACCATATATCACCAAAGGTAGTAGAAAGGATAGGGTTACTATATAGACAGAAGGAACACCTATATCCACTTATAACGATTTTAGGAGATCAGATAGCCTATAGAGGAGGCGTTATTAATCTTAAAACAGGACCTATTTAGATAACTATTAAAAGAAGACCAGTTAGAATGTCTTTTAATATCCTACTATTAGGACAGGACAAGGCGATACTAGGAATACCTTAGTTATAGAAGTACAATCTAAAAATTAATTAGGTTATAGGTTAGGTCAATATTAAGGATATATAATAATATAAAGTGCGACAGCAAACTAAGTTGGTATAGTACTAAGTCGGAGCAATATATAAAGAGACTAAGTGAGGCTTAAGTTATATACCAAAGAGATACTATAAGTATGGTAAAAAGTTATAGTCACCAGAAAGTGAAAAGCTGTTAAAATATGCAGCTTAGGACCACAAGATAGAGTTAAAAGAGGGAATAAGTCTAAAGTTCTTTCTAATTTATAAGCTTACTAAAACAGAGTTAGTAGCGCTTAAGGAGTTTATCCAGGAGAACTTATAAAAGGGATATATTAGACCATTATAGTTATTAGTAGGATATCCAGTGTTATTCATCCCAAAGAAAAACAGAAAACTTAGGATGTGTATAGACTATAGATAGTTAAACAGCATTACTAGGAAGGATAGGTATTCTTTACCCTTAATTAACAAAATCCAAGATAGGATAGGCAACGTAAAGATCTTTATAAAGATAGATCTAAGGTGGGCGTACCACTAGATTAAAATCAAGAAAGGCGACAAATAGAAGGTAGCCTTTAGGTCAAAAGAAGGACTATATAAGCTATTAGTTATACAATTCGGGCTTATAAACGCACTAGCAACGTTCTAGAAGTAAATTAATAGTGTATTAGGAGAACACCTAGATAAATTTATTATAGTATACCTTAACAACATTATTATCTACTTAGAGAGTAAGGAAGAATATAGAGAATATATTAAATAGGTTTTAAAGAGACTACAAGAAGAACAGATGCCAGTAGTAATTAAAAAATGCGAGTTCTTTACTAGAAAGACTAATTTTATTAAATTTATTATTAAACTAGGCTAACTTAGTATAGATCTAAAGAAGATCAAGGCTATAGTAAATTAGCAAGAACTAGAGAACGTTATATAGTTAAGATTATTCCTAGGGTTTTGCAATTACTGTAGAAGGTTTATAGCGCAATAGTCACAGGATATTAAGCCATTTACGCAGCTAATAAAAAAGGAAGAACTATAGGTATAGGGAAAGAAGTAATAGGAACTATTTAAGAAAATTAAAGAGTTATTTACCTAGGAGCCAGTTCTTAAGATCTATTAACTAGGTTTAGAAACGGTTATAGAAATAGATATATTAGACTTTACACTAGGAGCATACTTCCTATAGAAATATTAAGATAGATGGCACCTAGTGGCATACTACAGTTAAAAGATGATACTACTAGAGTTAAACTATAATATCTATAACAAGGAGTTGCTAGGTATAGTTACAGCACTTAAGGAATAGAAAGCATTCTTACAAGGTATAGAAAAACCATTTGTGGTTAAAACGGACTATAAGAACCTTACAGGATTCCTAATGACAAAGGAACTCAACTAAAGATAGGTTAAATAGGCGGAAATGCTTATAGAATACCATTTTGAGATTTAGTATACTAAGGGTACAAACAATGCACGAGCAGACGCTTTAAGTAGAAAGGCTAAACTATAGAATAGTAAAAAGCTATTAGGAGCTTTATTGCGAAAGGATTAAGATAGATTAATTAGGTATAATTATCCAAAGATTATAGTAACTAAGGAAAGTTAAATCTATAAATTACTGGAGAGTAAGTGAATATAAAAGATCTAAGAAGCATAGGCAGAGGATCTAGACTTAGAGTAATATAAAAACAGAGAAGTAATATATATGCCTAAGTCTATTACAGAAGAATTTATTAAGGAATTTTATAAGGGAATAATATAAGGACATAATAGAGCTATAGGCTTAGTGTTAAGACTTTAAAAGGAGTATATTATTTAAGAAATCTGGGGACTAGCAAGATAAGTTATAAAGAAATATCTAAATTGCTAAAGGAATAAACCAATAAGGCATAAGCTGTACGGAGGGCTATAACCTATTAAGACACCAGGAAGACCATGGAAGGTTATATTATAGGACTTTATTATTAAGTTACTAAAGTTAAGAGATCCTATTATAGGACAAGATTATAACGCGATTTTAGTAATAGTGGATAAGCTAATAAAGTAGGGATACTTTATAGTATGCACTAAAGAGATATCAGCAGAGGATATCGCTAGAATTTATATAAAAGAAGTGTTTATAAGACATAGAGCACCAGACAAGATTATATTAGATAGAGATTTAAGATTTATAGCAGTATTTTAAAAAGTATTTCTGGCAGAATAAGGGGTTTGCGCAGTAATATCTATAACGTATTATCCGCAAATGGACGAATAAACGGAAAGACTAAATTAGACACTAGAGTAGTATCTAAGGTATTATATTAATTACGCATAGAACAATTAGGTATCATTACTACTAGTTATATAGTTTATATACAATACAACACCATAAGAAGGAATAAGGACATTACTATTTAAGGCGAATTACGGATATAAGCCAAGAACATCGTTATCGCCATAATAAGTAAAAAAGACGAGTAGCACAGCTAAGTAAAGAGTAAAGATATTAATAAATCTTTATATAGACCTTAAAGAAACAGCTAAACTAGTACAAGAACGAATAAAAAGGTACTATAATGCTAGGAGATCTAAGGGACCAGATCTTAAGAAGGGGGATAAAGTATAGCTACTACATAAAAACTTTAAGAGTTAATGACTAAGCAAGAAGTTAGACCACGTTAGACTAGGACCTTTTAAAGTTAAGTAAAGAATTTTATTGGTTATATATAAGTTAAACCTACCAGCCAAAATAAAAATCTACCCTATATAGCATATCGCAATGCTAAAGCCAGTATACAGGAATGTTAAGCCACCAGTCTATAAGGCAGACATATATAAAGAACAGGAAGAAGACAAATAGTAAGTTTTAAAGGTTATTAGTTACAAGGACGTAGACAATAAAACGTAGTATAAAGTAAAGTGGATAGGCTATAGTAAGACTACCTAGGAACCACTAAGCAACCTAAAAAACGCTATAGAAAAGGTATAGGAGTATTAAAAGAAAGCAGGTCAGGCAGCATTAACAAGAAAGGATCGCTAAAGAACAAGTTACCTAAGGGGGACCTAAGAGGAGCAATTGCTGAGCTACTTAGAGTTGTTTCCCTTATAGGAGAAGAGCTAGTCCTTTTATTACCTAGCTTAGACAAACCCTATTAAACAAGTTTCTATTCCTTGGAACGAACCTTCTTACAAACACGTTTAAGACAAAGAAGATAGGCAGAGGCCGATAAATAGGCTTTAAGGGCACACTATTAAGCAGCTATAGCCTTCTACTCTACTTCCCGCAAATAACATAGCTTATCTAAGGCGCTTAAGAGCTTACTGTTAAGCTTTGCAGCGGTAGATTAAACACAAGACCCTATAACAAGTTACTTAGGGAACTTAAAGACTATTAAGAGTTATAGGACGCGCACACTTAGCGTCTAAGATAGAGCGAATGTCGCAGGACAATCAAACGTTTGCTTTAGTATACTCTAAGTAAAACAAGGGTTGTTAAGATAAAGGACTCGCCAATATAACACACACTAACCCCGCTTTTACGCAATAAGAATATAGAGACGGCATTATCTCACCAAGCAATAGTATGGCAGCTATAGTGCGAGTATAATATTACACTTACAAGGAAGAAGAAGCTTTAGGTATAATAAGTACAGATATTAACCAGATTAATTAAGCAGACATTACACCTCTAGTAGACAACTTAGAGATATTAGGAATCTTTAAGGACAAAGATAAAGAGAAGGGAAATAGTATTACAGACGCTTTAAGTATAATGTTACAACTACTTAGAGAAGAGTCGCAGGAAGCTAGTTAGTTAATATAGGTATAGTCTAGAATAGATCTGGTGGAACCATATAATAAGGAATGGTAAGCGAGTCATATAATGTTGTACGCAGTATATAAGGAGTACGTAGTATACGCTATATATAACACGTATAACACGTACCTTATGTACAAGAGAGGATTTCTTAGGAGTATGGTTATATATTTAAAGGACCTCAGTCCCTACTATAGATAGTTCTCTCCTTATAGTAAATCTTAGAATATAATTGGAGTTAATCTATTAGGCAACTACTCCACTAGTTATTATTACGTTGTTAACTTGTCGTACCTACATACCTAGCCCATTAATAGAACCCACCGTAGTTCCTACTACAAGGTTCCATTACACCACCTCTTATAATTGTTAATAATAGTAACGGTTTTTACTTTATTGACTTAATTAATAATATGTAATAGAAACCATAATCTAAACGATTTAAGCTTCTTATTAAGTGGGAAGGATATAAAACACAAACCTAGGAAACCTATAATTAGATTAAGGCTAACGCGCCTTCCCTAGTAAAAGAATTCCATAAGGACTATCCTTTATAGCCTACTCTAGCTAGATGGATATAATATAAAGGCAAACAACTACCACCTAACACAAATATATAAAACTTAAATTTAAAAAGAACTTAAAATAAGTCATAATATTTATGACGCGATTATATAACACGCAAGATGTTAAGGAACTTTAACTAGCAGTTAAAGTTGTCTAATTGGTTAGATCTGCCTTGCCAAGACCGCCACCTAACGCGAAAATACAACACGCGATAAAAAAAAAAAAATTATAAATTCTTAACTAAATTGAATTATTTTAAACCTTTAGCTAAAGGGGGGGGTACTATAACGGGACTAGCCTAGTTACTATAACGGAACCTTATAGTAGGAACTATAGTGGGTTCTATTATTAGGCTGGGTATATAGGTAAGAACAAAAACAACAATATAATAATAACTAGTAGAGTAGTTGCCTAACAGATTAACTCTAATTATATTCTAAGATTTACTATAAGGAGAGAACTATCTATAGTAGGGACT